>ERZ772921.357-NODE-357-length-28172-cov-55.294590_pt1 | contig 28172 bp, 28 predicted proteins | sample MGYA00512117_ERZ772921 | MGnify/ENA primary metagenome ERZ772921 (study PRJEB29015, sample SAMEA2737944) | human oral metagenome | biome: human oral; feature: human-associated habitat; material: dental | place: China | collected 2150 ...
ATTTCGCGTGCGTTCAGTATTCTTATTTGTGAAATTCAATTCTTTGTGATAAAAGCCCCCCTCGTACAAGGAGACGATATAGCAAGCAAAACAACAAACTTGCACACCCCCACAATAGCAACGCCTCACAGGAATAACACCGATATTTTACACAAAGACGAAATAGCAATATAGAGGGCGAATCATGGTATTTTGTAGGCAAATTGTAGACAAGGAGAAAACCACAGATGAATAAGTCGAAGAAGAAACGCGCTGCGCTCTATATCCGCGTATCAACGGAGGAACAAGCTCGGCATGGATACTCCCTCGCCGAGCAGGAGCATGATTTATACCAATATGCCAAACAACACGCTTACAAAATAGTGGGGGTTTACGCCGATGAGGGTGTCAGCGCACGCAAATCCCCTCACCTTCGCAAAGGTCTGCAACGGCTCTTAGAGGATGTACAAACAGGAGACGTTGATGTCATCATATTTAAGTGCCTTGACCGGTGGTTTCGCAACATCGCAGACTACTACAAAGTGCAAGAAATCCTCGACCAAAACGGTGTTGAATGGGAGTGCTCGCAGGAATCTCTATACAACACAACAACCACAAACGGCCGCCTCATGCTCAATCTTAAGCTTTCAATCGCACAGCACGAGAGCGACCAAACGAGCGACCGAATCAAATACGTACAGCAGGGGCTTTTGCGATCAAAAAAAGTTATCACGGGGCACGTACCGGATGGCTACAAAATCAACAAGAAAAAACACATCGTCATCGACAAGAAAAAAATACCGATGATACAAGATATGTTCGAATACTTTTCAAAAAATCATTCGGTGCTCAGAACATATCGGATGCTATGGCAAAAACATCGATACGGAAAAACGGAGGGAGCTGTCGGACGTACTCTCCAAAACAGAATCTATATCGGCGAATATTATGGTATCAAAAATTTTTGTCCAGCATTGATCGATGAGGTCCTATTTGCAGAGGTGCAAAAAGTATTCGAGGGGCGCACCCAACGTCCGCGGACGGATAACATCTATCTTTTCAGCCGTCTGCTACGGTGCCCTAAGTGTGGACGCGGGCTTACACCGAGATACCATCGTCAAAAGACATGTGTGCACATCTATTATGTATGCCGGTCACATACACATAGTAACTGCCCTTATAATGTGTATTGGCGGGAGGATCGAATTGAGTTGGCGTTATTGGAGAGCATTGATCACGTAAATGCCAACTATATCGATATGAGCAAAGCAGAAAGAAAATTGTTTTGGGAGCGTCATCTGGATCGAGTTGTCATATTTAGAAACAAGTTGATACCAATACCGAACGAGACTTAATCAATCAATAAAAAAGCGAAGCACCATTTGTACAATGCTTCGCTTTTTATTTTACTTATCCTTGGTTAACCTCTCATCGACCGCCTCCATGATATAGGCAGTCATTGATTTTCCTTCCTTTTCAGCAGCTGCCTTGATGACGGCTTTCGTCCCTTTCGGCACTTGCATCTTTATCTGTTCATAGTTTGCTTTATTGTATTCCTTTGTACGAGCAAGCTTATTCTCGACCCACCCCATTGGGATCCCTCCGTTCGAATTTGATGCCTCCATTATAATATATTTCCCTCCCTTTGTAAAAGTCTCGGCAGCGATGTTGCCAGGGTCAAGGTCACGCACCAATCATAGCATCAATCTCTTTAAGCCGGGAAAGCAAGTGCTCGCGCTCTTGCATGAGTGCCGCACGATCAACACCAGCCCCGTAGGTCTTAACGATCTTGACTGTGTAATTTTCGTGGAAGTCGAATCTCGTTTCGACGGCCTTTTTGGGGATGCCACGGAGTAGTATGCGTGTCCCGCGGTCAATTTCGATGTGCGGGGACTTGCGACTGCCACCGGATGTAATCTCCCCATCGAGGATCGACACTGTCTCCCGCATGTCGCGAGGGATCCACGCCCCAGAATCACGGTGTGAAATTTGTGCAATGGTCAGCCCGAAGGCAGTCTCCACGTAGACGCGCCCTTCGGTCGCCGTGATCTCGACATCAACGAGATCACAGGGGCGATCATCTCGGCAGAAGCACTCACGCATAGCCTCACGTGCCGCCTCCAGCACATCGGCGGGGAGTTTCCAATCCTCCCCGGTCCACTTGCCTCCCATCTTACGCATACGAGAGGCAAACTCCTTGTTGTAGGGGGCGGTTACGAGGATACTGTCGATTTCCTTCCTAATTTCGAATTTCATTATACTACCTTCTTTCCACATATTATCAGCTTGCCATCATCAGCGCGCAGGTTGCTATCCTGTGCGGACGCCCTTGCGGGCGTTTCGGCTTAGTCCTTGTGATTCGCAATCGCCCGGCGGATGTCCGCCTTGAGCTCCGCCATTTTGACGGGACTGGAATACGTCCCGACGGGAATGACAGCAGGATCGTGGTACATTGTCCAGCTGTTGAATCCGAGGCTGCAATGGAAGTGCGTATACACCTCGTCCTCGTCGAGGTCGTAGTGGACCTCCATGTAGGTCCCGTCGTGTCGGTTGTAGCGCGGCATCTCTCCGACGGCTTTCTTGATCCCGTGGTACTTTCTCTCTGTTTTCATTTTGATTTCCTCCTCTTTCTCTTGGCTGGCGCCCTTAACCTTTATCTTGATTGCATTGTACCATTGTAATAGTACTATGTCAATAGTTTATTTTAGATTTTCTCAAAAAAATTTCTAGGCAAAGAAAAAAGCAGAAACCTTATAAGAGGTCTCTGCTTTTTCTATACTATCCAACCACAATTTTCAATCCACTCACCCGCTCGGGTGAGACAGTTATAGTATAGACAATTATCCTAATATTGTCAACAAAAAATAAGCCCCAGAGCCGAAGCCCCGGGGCTATGGAAAATATTACCACTCTGCGACCGTATACATCACGCTGCCGCCCTTGACTTTTGTCGATTGCCCATGCACAAGCCCTTCCCAGCGGCCGAGCTGTACGCCCGCCGTCCAGTAGGTCTGCGTATCAACCTGCGTGATACCCGCCTTGATCTTATGCGCCTTATTAAGGTTGATCTTGTAGACGTCGACTTTCTGCTCCTCCGCGGGGAGGTCTTTGCCGTCCTTATCCTTTGTGATCGGAGTAACCACGGTGCGATCACTCTTTTCACGCGCTGCCCGTGGCAGTGTCGGGTCATCCTCCCGTATCTGCCGCTCGACGACCTGCGCAGCACGCTCCACCGTAGGGGCTGTGACATGGTACGTCACCGTAGGCGCACGCTGTCCCGCCTGCACGTCGGCAAGACGCCGTTGCAGAGCCTCCGCGTTACTCTTGCTGATGTCGAGCTGCGACCGCAGAGCCTTAACGTCTTGCGTCTGCTCCTGCGTCATGACGGCGGGTTTCTCCGCCGCCGTCTGATCTGCGGAGTGTCGGCCAACGGCATAGGCGATTCCGACAAGCAGGAGACACAGGATCACCAGAAGAACGGTTTTGTGCTTTGTAATGGTATCTTTCACCCATTCAAACATATATAATACCCTCCTCACTGCGCCGCATAAAATGCGGCCTTGCCGACGATCTCATCCATCTGCGCAAAGAGATTCCTTCCGGGGCACGCCGTCCCCATCAGCTCCCGATGCCCGACGATGTGATCGCGGTCAATCGGCAAGCCGTAGTCGGTACAGACATTGGCCAACAGCATCGCCGTTGATTCGATCTGCGCCGCTGTTGGATAGCCGATCTCGAAGTTGCCGCACACATGGATGCCGATGGTGTGACTGTTGTGCCCGTACGCATGTGCTCCAACCGTCCAATGCGGCCGTCCGATCTCCACGGTACCGTCCTTGCGCACGACGTAGTGATAGCCGATACACGTCCACCCCTGCGCCTGATGCGATGCGTTGATCTCCTCCGCAGAGAGATCATCATCGGTCGGATTGCCGGTGTGATGCAGGACAATCATATCGGTTGCCCTGCGCGTTTGCAGGTTTCCCGCATCATACGTCAGATGCAGGTCCTTCAGGTTTACTCTTTCCATTATCCTTGTCCTCCTTCTCTTCGTATTGGTCAGGGATTCCGTTGTTATTTTGGTCGATAAACGCTTTGGCCAAAAAACCAATCGCCGCAATCCATGCCGCCCCGCTGATCTCGTGGAGAAAATTTCGGAACTCCACGAGATCGGGCCGCAGCGCAGTATACCAATCATAGAGCCATGCGCTAACGTAGATGGTACAGCCGATAACGAGCATCGCCGCATACCATACTATGTAACGCATGGCCGCATGACTTTTGGTCATGTTGCGCAGGTACTTTTTGCCTTTCCTGAGCCACTGTGAGACTTTGAGCATCGTCTCACCTTCCTCCGAGCGCCCACGTCAGAATCGACGCGAAGATGCCGACGATGGTCGTACTCATCCCAATCGTCCAGCAGACATCATGCTTAAATTCGTCCAGTCGATGATGCGCGGACTTTGTGCTTTCTTCCAGACGGGCAATCCGCTCATTGATTGCATAGAGCTGATCACGTCCCATCGGCAGTTTTTCCGCGAGGGTTCTGATCTGTGCTTTGATGCTCTCGAGCTCGGCCAGTATTTCTCCTCTTGCCACGTTGCGCCTCCTAATTACTTCCTTATACATAGGGGCGCTATTCTGTCGGAGTAACGCCCCTACTCCCTGTGATTACACTTCTTTCTCCGCATGCTCCGCAATGTAGAGGGCGACGTCCTCCTGATAGATTACGGGTACGACTTTTTGTCCTTCCTCCTTGCTCTCCTCAGAGATTGCGTACTTTCCGTGACGCACGAGGAATGCATAGACAGGAATCATATAGCTGTACTTCTTCATTTTTTCTCACCTCCTTTCAGTGCTTGCAGGGCCTCTTCGATTTCCGCGAGACGCACTTCTTGCGCGGCGACAGCTTCAAATATGGATACGCGTTCTTCATCGGCTGTTTCTTCCGTCGGATGCGTATCCTCTCCCTTTGGTGTCTCCGTTTTTGGAGGACTAAGGACAAGTCCGATATTGGGGTCAAATATGGCGACGTAGCCGACTTTACATTCCACGCCCGTAACGTCTACCCAGTAGGTAGAGGGTGAGAATATGCTTCGCCATGTATCAAAGTCGCGTTCATCTTCGTGGACGGAGCGGACTTTGCCATATAGGATTTCTGCGTATTTGTTCATTGTGCTCTCCTTTTATGCGGTGCCGTTGGGCGTCTCTCTATTGATGCTGTTTGACCATGCGATCGTGATTGGTAATGGTCCACCTCCCATTGGTCGTTCTGGGAGTTGTCCTTCTTGAAAAGCGAAATTGCCAAACACTGTTTTGACCATAGCCCCGCCACCAGGTCCCCCAGTTACAGCATATGATTCGTATCCATACGTTTTCCCTGCTTCTACTTTTACGTAGCTAGTGATTTTCTGTTTTTTTAAGTTTAAATATGTCAGCTGCAAAACAATGACACCTTTCGGGACGGTAAATGTTCCCGTTCCTTGCACGGTGATACTCCCCGGCGTGATTCCACCCTGCTTTAAGATCGCAAGCGATACTCCGTTTTTCTCCTGCCGGCCGCCGGTCGCTTCACTTTCGGTGACGGCTCCGAGTGCTGCGAAGCAGTCCACGCCGTCCACATGGAGCGGCAGGACGCTGCCCATCGCGTTCGCCTCTTCCTTTGTTGAGTAGAGCGTGCAGGATTCGACGACGCCTTTGGTATTTTGCAGTTTGAGTTTTTTAACCAGTTCCGCCATGATCTCACTCCACCCAGATTTTTGTTCCGTTGGCAAACGTCAGGACATTTGTGCTGAGTGCCGACGCCGTCGAGGCATTCCCCTCTACTCCGCCATCAGCTTTGATCTTTCCGGTAGCGGTCAGAGCAGGTACCGTGAGCGCACCTGTCATGCTGTCGCCGGATTTCGCAACAAATTTAGAGGCATTCTGCTGGTCGAGCTCCTGGAACTTTTTATCCAGATCGGCTTTGGAGTATGTGCCGACGGCTTTTTGTGCGGCGGCGGCAGATTCTGCGGCGCTTTTTGCACTTTCCTGTGCACTCTTTGCGGCAGATTCGGCTTTGTCGACTTCGACGTTGATTCCGTCGATGTGCTGTTTCATGGAGGTAATATTTTCCTCCATTGCCTTGACGTGCGTTTCGGATGCGGCGCTTGCCGTTTGACTTTTGCCGGCTTCTTGTCTGCTCTGCTCTGCTTCCGTTCGCGCCGTTTGCGCTGCGCCCGCGGCGGATTCGGCGGCACGCCGATGTTCCTCTGCGGTATTTTTTGCATTGGTTGCGAGGACAACATCGAGCGACGCGTTGCTTTCGCTTTCCTGTGCGTTCTGTGCGGCCTGCTGCGCCGCAGATGCGCTTTGCTGTGCGGCGAGAAGCTGCGCAGCAACATCAACACCCGTCTGGAAGATTTTTGCAATCAGCTCGGCAGGGTCAATGTCAGAGCTGATCGCGACGCGCACAGTGCGCTCGACAATCTCTGCGAGTTGCTGTATCTGCATCTCCTGTCGATCAAGCTGCGCCTCTATGTCCTCGGCATAGAATGTCCCTTGACTAATCAGATTGAGTGTTTGAGTGTAAGGGATTTGACGCTGGATTGTAATCTTCCACCCGTTCGGCAGCGGCTGTGCTCCGCTCTTTGGATAGAGCACGCTCTTATCGCTTAGTGACAACACAAAATCTGTTGTTGTCGTCTCCGCACCGTCCTCATTGGTCAGCGTGACGACAACATTATTCACGTCCTCAGAGTTGAGCAGAAATGTAAAAGGGAAAACGGTTGTAGAACCGTTCCCCCCATACGTATTCTTGACATTCGGATTTTCAACAGTCATGTTGATACCTCCTATTTCTGTTTGAGTTTCTTATCCAGAATTGTCTTTGCGATAAATTCACGCAGATCATCTGGATTATTGAGACGGTAATTGTCGGCCATGAAGCGCGCCGTATTCCAGAAGCCATCGGTCAAGGTATCCGGAACAGCATACATCGTTCCTGCGATTCCCTTTGTCAGCGCGCGGCCAAAATCAATCGCGTCAATCTTGGACTTATCGCTTTGCAGCGAATACGCCATCTGTATTGGGTCGGTAAGTCGCCCAACGGCCGCGAATACAACGCCGCTATTGCGCCCTTGTTGCAGTTTTCCTGTAATCATCCCTTGTGCGATCTCGCCAACCATATTGATCACCGGGAATCCGCTTGCGACGCTCCCGAGAGAATTTGCCGCCCACTGCTTCAAAAATTTCTTATACCATTCGTCTTTATCTTTTTTATCACCACTTCCCGCCGAAACAGCTTCAAGGCTTTGCCGAATCATCGTTTCGATTGCGGCCATTGCGACAAAACGGAAAAGATAGGAACGAACAAACCCGGAATAACGCTCGACAAAGCTGCTCTTGTGCTTATCATAACGCCCTGCATAATACTTCTCCCACACCGCGTTCATTTGTGCGTTAAAGAAGCTAAAGAATGGCGTAAACGCCTTGACAAGCCCGCTCTGCGAACGCTGTACCGCCGAGCGGTCAATCGAATCTGCAGAACCGAAGATTGAACGTACTGCTTCATGGGCTTCTCGGTGCGCACGCTCACGGGCGATAATCTCATCTGTCCCATCCGCTACCTCCTTGTTGTACCGCCCCTGATATGTCCAATAATAGGTTGGCACACTGCAGAGCATGTCTGTCTCCTCCATGAGCCATGTCCCATACTTAATAAGACACTTCCGAACGGAGTTCTTTCCGCCGAAAATGTCTTTTCCTTTGGTATTCAGATCGCGATCCATATTATGAGCACGGTTCCGCATAAACGCCGAATCATTGAGTACGAATTGACGGATCCTCTGTGGGTGCCGGAGATACTGCAACATCGCCTGAATTGCATTGACTGTGCCGAGGCGATCTGCCATCGGCATAATATTGGATGCGTTGAGAAGTGCAGTCGATACACGGAACGCCATAATCGCCGTCACCGTGTTCGCGCGCCACTCCTCCGCTTTAGTCTCAATGTAAAGATTGTTATTCATTGGCTCTTGCCATGTATTTTCAACCCATCGTTTCAGACTGTCATAGGCGTCTTTTCCGAGCGTCTGCAAGATCGGTTCTTTAACCGCCGAATGGTTGAGCAGCTTATAGACATCACGGCAAGCAAGGCGCATCGTAGCAATATGTATTTGCTGATCAATGTGGCGATACATGACATCCAAAGAGAGGTCAAGCGGCCGCCCCAGCGGAGCCCCGTTTGCACGGTTCTTCGTTGAGCCCATTCCAGACCCGAACGCCATAGCGCCGCCAACCGATTCGGCGACAGTTGCAAGCTCCTGATCTGCTGCACGCTCAGAACGTTTTGGGTCATACCGAACCGGATAGTACCCGCCGCGAATGGTCAGCAACTCTCCCGTCGATGCCTCGATCGTAAATTCATCCGGTACAACACGCTTCATCGGCGTGCCGGCGCTCTTTTCGACGACCTCATTGACCGCATCGCCGTGCTCATTGAGATAATCCCATATCTCCTGCACGAATGCCCAGTCTTTCTTGGTCATCGTCTTTGCAAAAATCTCCTCGACATCCTTCTCCGTATACGGTGTTTTCGTCGAGAGACCTGCGACGAGGCGGGAACGATTGCCCTCATTGCCCCAGTTGAGAGCCATAGAGAGCACGTTTTCCTTTGTCAGTTCTGTGCCATCAGTGAGATTTATCCCGAGTTTCTTGCTCCACGCTTTGCGCCTGTCTTTCTGCGTGTAGTATTGTCCAATGATCACCTCCAATCGCTTGGCATTCTTCTCGAGTGCCTCCGTCTTTTTCTCCTGTGCGTCAAAAAGTGTGTTGTAGAGATAATCCACAATCGCACCGCTCTTTCCGCCAATGACCTTGAGCATTGTTTCCGGCTTCAAAAGCTGCACCATATAGGTGTGAGCTTCTTTACCGCCGTCCTGCTCACCGATATGCTCCTCATAGTTCTGATACATACGAGCCGCGACCTCATCGATGTTCTCACCCGATGTGAGGAGCGTGTTCTTATCGCGCCCCGTCACATAGAGATATTCAACGAGCATACGCAGATCACGGAGTTCCTGCATAGAGAGTTCCGTATACTTTCGCTGCGTATCGCGGGACGTTGCCGCAGAAGCGAGCCATTCGGGAATATCCACGCCATCAAAGCCATCGTTGGAGTCCTTGATCTCTTGCATCAATTCCGACCAGCTACGCGCACCTTCTCCCATGAGAGGCACACCATCGGAGCGACGAAGACCAAACACATAGAGTAAATGATGAATGAAATAGCGGTGATTGCCGTCAATCTTGGCAGTCTTATCATTGGCAAGGTTCTTTTCCCGACGGGCAAAGTATTTCACCATACGATCGAGCTCGCGTTTCAGTTTGACGCTCTCATGCGTCATTGCCTCCATTGCAAGCTGCCTAGTCTTTGCCGTGCGTGCCGCGGCGAAGTCTTTTTCTCCTGTGTCCTCCTTTTCTATACCGTTGTTTTTACGGAGCATATTCGTGAGATGACGTTCCGCCTCCTTTGCGGCGCTCTGTACCTGCCGCATCCAATGACGCGTATTCATCGCCTCGTGGATTGGAGCGTTCTCAAGGTGCTGCTGTGCATATACACGCATCGCAGCAACTCTTCCCTCCGCCGAATCACGGAGGCTGCGCACGGCTTCGAGGTTCTGCGCCGCAGAGAGTTTGAGTCGGTTAAACGCCTCCCAGAACTTCTCGCGCATCTTTGTACGGTCTTCCTCCCCCGCCTCTTTCGATGCAGAGAGGAGCATCCGCAAGTCCTCAATCTCCTTTGCCTGTTTCTCCTGCCAGCGAAACGCATACTTGAGAGCAGTCACCGCCTTTTCAAGCGGCGCATCCTCCTCACGTTTCAGTGCACGCGCAACGCCGATCATCGCATCTTTGAGACGCTGCGGGGCGTTGTCATAAGCCTTGATATACTCGTTCAGGAGCTCTCCTTCAAGTGCTGTCTGACGCGCGGTGTATTCCTGTGATGCAAGCACCTCCTCTGCTCGCCGAGCAATCGCCTCTGCGTTGGGCATCTCTGTCTTGTAGTGTTCCCGCTCCTCGCGCACCTGACGATTATAAGCTGCGTCGAATCCGCCGCCAGCATCTTTGAGTGCCTTTTCATATGCCTCCGCCGTAGGATAATAGCCGCTTGCGATGACCTGCCCAACCCCGAAGGTCTCCGCAACCGCCTCTGCCTGCCAAACGGGATTCTCCCGCATCTCGGCTTTCAGCTGTGCTTCGTATTCCTCCATGTGTGCGTCAACGTCGCGCCCTTGCATCTCACGGATAAGCTCTTTGAGCAGCGTTTCCTTTGCGCGCTCCTTGGCCTCTGTCTCCCACTGAATCATCGTCTCGGCAGAATCCGCATTGAGAAGTTCAGGATCAATCTTTTGGAGACGCTGCGCACGTTTGACGACCGCCGCCGCTTCGATCTCCTCGTCTGTTGCAATCATACGCGCCATGATTGCTTCGACCTCAGCAGATGCGCGCACACCCGCACCCGTGACATCCTTGTAAATACGCGTCAGCCACGATTTGAAACGACGGAACACGGCACGCAATCCCTGTGCGGGGGCTTCCCCGCTGCGCAAATACTCCTCGAATCCACGGGCAAAGCGCTCCTGCATCCACTCACGCTTGAGGCGTTCTGCCTCTGCTGCGTCTCCGTCTTTTTCTGCCGCAAGAATTTTCTCCTCACGGTCGCGGAACTCTGCTGCAGAAGCAGTCCCCACATATTCATCCGCAGCACCCTTCGTCCACGATGCCCAATTCTGGATTGTGGCAAGGTCTTTGGCATAACGGCTCTCTGGTGCAATCTCGGCGAGGTGCTCCATGTCAAACAGGAAGTTATGCGCCATCTCGTGCATAAACGTTGACTGATCCGCCGACTCCATGAGAGAGATCAGGCGTTGCGTACCGCCAAGCGTCGCAGTGATATTACCCTTCGCCCCGTGCGCCTGTGCTCCTTCGCCCGTACCGATTCCGCCAAGATCGAATGCATCAAAGTCGTGCGGCGTGCCGTGCCATGCGGATTGCTCAAGTGTCTCTATTTTTTTAGGCTGCGCATACACATTCCCATCCGCATCCTTGACACCCGTGAGCATATCACGTATACTGATAGTCAAAGGAGCCTCCTCCTCGGCCGCACTAACGCCTGTCTTCGGACGTGGTGCAGCGGCGAGAGGGGGCTTTTTTGCATAGTAAATTTCATATGCAGTTACAGGAACACTTCCCGTGGAGACAACGCCGTCATGCTCCTCTGCCACAATAACCAACGTCTTGATATGGCCATTCATTTGCACGGGAACCATGAGGCGATAATAATTCGATATTTGATTTTTTCTCTTTTGAATCTGACGTTTCTTCCCTTTGAGCCCCGTCAACGGGGCTTTTTTGGTATTCGGAACAACCTCAACAACAACAGCGTTTTTTGCAATATCCCCAAAGTTTGAAAGCGTGATATTTCGCGCAATTCTATTGTCCGATGAGCGATTTGCATTTCCGCGCAACAAATGTCGCTGCCCATAGGAATCACTGTCCTTTGGGAGCCCTACCAATGCTTGAAAATCAGCTGTTGGAACTTCCGGCAACAGACTTGCTTTTGATATGTAATCGAGAATGTCTTGATCTGTTTTTCCTTTTAAATCATTGGTCAGCGCGTCAATGTCAACAACTTGAACTTGTTCATCAAGGTTCAGTCCTGCTCGAGCTGCCTGTGCAAGACCTTCTTCCAGCCTATATGCACGGGCATCCACGCTCAGATGTTCGCGCATATAGTCGGCGGCGGTATAGGGCTTTCCCTGCACCTCACTGTATACTTTCGCCATACGGTCGGCATAACGCGCCGCAAGGAGTGCAGACGCGCGTGCAGCCGTTCGGGCTTTCTTGCTCTTGGCATTACCGAGCTGACCCGCAAGCTCATGATAGACGCCTCTTGCCTCAGGGGACAGTTCCGCCGTTGCGACAACATCCCCATGTTGGAGGCTTTTTATTGTGCCCGCAACCGCTTCGAGAGCACCTTTCTGTGCATTGATCTTGTCGATCTCGGGCTGGATATGTGCAAGATACTCCGCCGATTCCGCACCACCGTCACTCTGTACGGCTGTCAGTTCTGCGAGATCGGAATCCAGACGGTTCATACGACGCTTAATTTCTGCAGCAGGATGATTGACGTCTGCAAGCAAAATATCCCGAGCAAGCGCACGATGCTCATGTTCTGCAAACGCGCTCTCAACATAGCGGTCAACAGAATCGCCGACCTCCTCTTCCGTCTTCTCACGGAATGCACCTAGAATCTCCTTGACGATCTTCGCCTCATGTTGTGCCTGCTTGTCCGTGTAGAGATCAGAGGACTTTGTGATATTCTGAAAGAGTGCCTTACGTTTGCTCTCATCCAGATGCGTTGTCATCTGTTGGAGAGTCGAGGTTTTGACGGGCAGCATCCCCGTCCCGTCCGCGCACGCCTGCAGTTCCTCCGCGCTGATGTTGTTTGCGGCAGCAATCTCCTGTACAAGCTCCGCGCCGCCCTCTTCCTGATTGAGTGAGACGATATCCACCGATGTAGTCTCCATACCATAGCGGCGGTTCTGAGAGTCCAGCATCTCATTCACAAGATCAGGTGCTTTGCCTTGGAGTTCCTGTACGTTCTTCAGGTTATCCCCTACCGCCTCAACAGTATTCATGAGGTGCTGATTCTCATTGACGCTCCGATAGAGGCGGTCTTTGATCAGATTCTCCATATGAGCGCGTGCCCCGAGCATTGTATTCGTATGTGCGCCAACATGACCGCCGAAACCGATGAGACCAAACCCCATGATAGAAGGAGCGGCCTCAATTGCCGCAGCCGTGGATTTCTGCAGAATTTTCCGGACAGATGAAATCTCAGCATCATCGCCCTTGAGTGCCATCTGCGCCATATTCTCGATGACCATGTCTGAAACTTGCTGCGCGAACTCCTCCTGCAGCTCTGTATTAAACGTAATTGCGCCCGCTTTTGCCGCGCCAAGAATCCGTTCTTTGATGAGCGTACGCGCCGCCTCGTTCGCAGTTGCCCCTTCTGCGGCCAGTGCCAAATCTTTTGCTCCTGCACCTGCATAGAGGTCGCGCAGGCTTTTTGCCTCACCCCGCCCGAAAATCGTACGTGCAATCTTCTGCAAGGCAAGCTGCTCGATCACGCCCTCAGCAAGCCCCTGTGTCGCCGACAGTGCCGCCGCCTGTGTCGGCGTATACATCGCACGCCCCTTTGCGTCGAGCTTGTTCAGATTCTCTTCATACTGACTGCCGCCGATCTCAAGCCCCATAACAGCGACAGCGGCAGCTCTTCCGACATTTGCCGCCGCGCCTGGATTCTTGGTTGCGGCAAGAACAATACCTCCCGCAACCGCTCCAATCCCCTGTGCAGACGCAATCATCGGGATATTCTCTGCAGCACCACCGATCATTGCGCCAACGGTCTGCCCAACACCGCCATAGGAATACTCCGGCAGTTCGTCTTTCTTTTTGTCGAGCGCAGTAATCCAATTCTGCTCATCTTCGGTGAGTTTGCGTCTGCCAATCATCGCATTCGCATAGGTCATCTGCTTGCGAATGTTGTAGTAGCCGCGCTCTACGCCTGTTGCGACACTTCCCGCGAAGCGCATAAACTCGTTGCTGTATGCATCATTGACCGTCTGCAGCCCCTCGGCATTGTTGAGCATCATGACGGCCTCATTCGTGCCGCGCTTTTCGACAATCTCTTTGAGGTATGGCATCGCTTCATAGACGCGTCGCATATTGAGGTCGCCGCTCGCGTCGAGCATGCCGGGCACCTTCTTGAGTTTTTCCGCGCGCTGGACGATCTTCATGACTTTTTCCCACACATCGGGGTCATTAGCAATCGTCTCCGCGCGAATCCCTGTGAGGTCATGCGCTTTCTTAATCTGCTCACGCTTCTCATCCTCGCCGTAGAAATAATCCGCATAGAGTTTGGATGCCTGAAAGCTCTCGGGCATAACCCCCTTGATGAGGTCTTTCCCTGTGATCGGTTCCGGCGGTGCAGTCATGTCTTTTGTGTAATATGGATTGTCGAAGTCGACAGGCTCCACACTGCCATCATGAAAGCGATCTCGCAGCATGGTGTAGACAGAATCCGCAATATTAGAGACAGACCAATCCGATTCTTTCTGCGGCTCATAGGACTTTGTCATCATCAAATCCATCACGTCGCTGCTCATGATCGGATTGCCCGCGTCATCACGCCTGCCTGTCTCGTAGGTCGTGTACTCGCTCGTCGGCGCATAGTTTACTATATCGTTCAGCTCGTCGCTGTTGTTCTCTCCAGGCATCTTGATTTTGACGCCGATATTTCCGCTCGCCACATCACGACGCATCATCTGCTCAATCGTTTCTCTTTTTTGCGGATCCATAGTTACCTCCCGTTATCCTCCGTATACAATCTCTTTTCCGCTCTTCCCGTTCTGCATCCCGTTGATGAGATCATCCGTCTTTACGCGATATGCACCACCGCCATTGATCAGCGTAACAACAGATTCACCGTTCCCTGCATCTACAACGCTTGCAATGCCAATGTTAAAGAGCTGCGCTTCATTTGTATCGATCTTATTCCCGCCAAAGCCAAAGAAACCGCCACTCCCAGAGATTGTCATAGGAGCCATCTCTCCCGCCATTTTCTCAATAATCCACTGCTGAGGCGGCATTTCTCCGTTATGATCTTTTTGATACTCACGAATAAGATAGCCTGTCGAATCTTGTGCAACGGCAAAATTCGAATCAAACATCCCGTTTTCATATCCGCCAAGACCAGTCTTAACTGCCTGTTTGATGCTCCCCCAGTCATACTTAAAGGCACCTTTCCCAGTCTTGTAATCATCAATGACATCCAGCAGTTCTTTTCGCATACTATTTTCCATATGCGGATTTCCGATGATCGTGTCATAGGCATCATTGATGCTGATCTTTCCTGTTTGCAGTGCGTTGATAAGCTGATATTTGTACTCCGGCCCCGATATTTTAAGGGCGGCCGCTTCTGCTGCTGCGCGTCGATTTGCCGCTGCCTCTGCTCGTGCTTGATCTGCCTGCCCAGCTTTCATAGCGCTGTTCATCAGTTTTACAGAGACGCGCGGATTATCGCCAGCAATGCTTGTAATGACCGACTGATATTCAGCTACCGAATGATACTGTCCATCATTTTGGAGCTGCATAATTGCCATCTGCCCCTGTTCAAGCAGACGATTATCTTCTCGATCACGCACCGCAAGCTGTTTCTGCAATGTGCCGAAAATCTTATCTGTTCGCTCCTCGATCTCCATTTCAGAGGGCGGAGTCTCCATCACACCGCGCCCGAAGCCGACCACGGGATAAAGGTTCAAATCAATCTCAGCGACACCGTGATTGCCGGACTGCATAACCTTTCCTGTCTTTGCGTTGTAGATGCCAACATGCGAAATGCCATATTGACCTTCCCCTCCCCCCGTATCTGTCCAGAACACAAGGTCGCCCGTTCGCAAGTCTTTCGGATCACTGAATGCACGTCCTTCTTCCTTGAGTTGAACATATTGTTCATCTGCACAGCGACTGGAAAGGTTAAGCCCGTATGTTTTCCCACACGCTTTTGTAAAACTTCCGCAATCCCAAGTCCCACCAGAGCCATCTTCGGGTCCGCCCAACCGATATGGTTTTCCGATATTATCTTTGAAGAACGCATACATACCGTCCAAACTCGGTGTATTTCCGTGTATATTTTTCTGAACCCACGCTTTGACAGCATCTCTTGATGCCTCAATTCCGAGTTCCTTCATTGCCGTCTGCGCCTCGTTGAACTCCATCTCCTGCTGTGCGTGTTTCCGTACCGCACCAAGCGCAGCTGTCCTCTGATTCGGGTCCATGTACTTGCCGTACTTGTTGCTGATTTCATCCATGCGTTTGAAGTCCGCCGTCTGCATGGCAAGGGACATTGCTTGCCCCACGGCTTGCCGCGCAATCAGCTCCGTTTCATACTTGACCCGTTCTTCTCCATGTGCGCCGTACATTCCAAGAGCAAGGGCATTGCCACGATTAATCGCCATGTCGATAGCTGCGTCATTCCCGCCGTATTCAAGCACATTGTCAAGGCAAACATCCACAGCATTCTTATACTGCGTGTTCTTATATGCCTCAAGCTGCTCCTGCTGATACCGCATGACATTCGCGCGACGTGTTACATTGTCACGCTCGGTGAACTCGTTGAATGCTCGCGCACCCGTACCATAACGAAGGACGCCCTTGTACTTGGCAAATACCGTGTCCATCGTCTTTTTCTGGAGCTTGTCGTAGTCATCCGTGAGATTGAGGGCACCTTCTTCTTTTTTCTGCATGAGTTCAGATGTGCCCTCACTCATGAGCTTGTTATACATATTGTTCGCAGCGAGCGCCTGTGTCTGCTCCACCTGATCTTTCATCGCCGTAAAGCCCTTGGTAAGCACGCTGGCGGTCTCACCTTGCGCCTGTACAAGTGCCTGTTCCCCCTGATTACTGTACTGCACACGTGAAATTTGTGCCGCAGGCGAACCAATGCCCTCTTTGTTTTGAAACGGTGAAAAATCCATGAAGCAAACCTCCTCTTATCTCATTTGAAAAAATGTGCTCTGACGCGGCATCCCATAACCACGCGCGGTATAACTTCCGATGTGACGCCCGAAACTCGTGTCCTTGCCGCCCCATCCGTGGAATCCCGTGCTCCAATCCTTTCCGCCGAACGAACCGACCTGTGTGCCTGCCACCTCTTCGGTCTCCTGTGCGGCGGAACTCACGCCTGTATAGAGATTACTCGCGAGAGTGAACGCGCCTGTGAGCATACTGTTCATCATTGCACGCTTGCCGGCGGCCCGATAATTGCGTGCGTTTGTACTGTGGAAATTGGACTGATTCTGAAAGTCTGTCGACTGCTGCAGCATATTATCGACCTGCTGACGACCATTGTAGAGGCCCATGCCTGTCTGCTCATTGATTGCATAGCCCGTATCTGCAAGAGCCGCCGCAGCACTTCCGGATGCCGTGACACCGCTCGCACCGATTGCCGCACGCTGCTGCCCCATCCGAAGGAGTGCCCTGCGTCGCTCATTCTCTGCATTGATCTTGTTATTCTCGTCCTGCCGTTCGGCGGTCTCCTGTGCCTTGTCCGCGTTCATCTGCGCGATCTGCGCATTCTGTTCCGACTGTCGCGCCGCCGCTTCTGCCTGCGCCTGCTGCGCCCTCCCCTGCATCCACGAGGAAAAGAGAGTGCCGACAATTGTCGCCGCTACCCCCATATAACTCACTCCTTTTTGAAAAACTCAAACAAATGATACGGCAGGCCGTAGAGCCCCATCGGCTTCGCCTTATGAACAACAGCGCCCAACCATTTCAGCCATGCGATTGTGTCATGGTTTCCTTTATCGACATAGTTATAGAGATACTCCCAGTCATGCAAAAACGCGCGGATTCCTTCGCGCGTTTTCTTGCCTGTATAGATTTTGTGCTTTGCCGTCTCCGCTGTTGCAAGCATCCAGATAATGCCATGCCGAAGAATAGGATTCGTCTCGATAACGCCAAACGCTGAAATAATAACGCCGTCACAGTAGCAGGCATATGCCGCTTTGCTGTTACGCCAACAACGCATCACCTCAGCTTCGACGTTCGGCCCCGTCATGCCGATCAGCTCGCGCCGATCTTCGGGGCGCAGGTGTGCGGCAAGATAGGAGAGATCATCATCGGTTGGGGTGCGGTATGTAAACTCAGCCACCTGCTTCCACCTCCGGAACAATGGATAGAATCGTCAGCGGCAGCGGGTCAGTCTGCTTGATCGTCAGATATACTGTATCCTCATAGCTTGCGCTCGGGATGACGACATGGCGTTTCCCGTTGTAAAGTGCAATCGGACTGTCATATTTCTCAGTGCTGCGCCACTTAATCGCATCAAGTCTCTTTTCCCCCACGCCATAGAGCCCACCGCGTGTATCGCGGAAGAGGATTGTCATACGTGAGACGCGTTTCTTGCGCCCCATGTAGGAGCCGTCCTGCACGCTGAACTCAATTGGCATTGTCTGAATCGTGCTCTCAAAGGGCAAACCAACTGTAATCTTGCTGAACGCTTTCGGCAGTCGCAGAACACCACTCTCATTCACACGCATATCCGCAAGGACATTCCCATCGGCAAGCACGGAGACAGTCTTCCCAGTGAGCCATGCAAGCCCTGTGAGCGCATCTTTTGCTTCGCCGTGATAAATATATCCTGCATCTACATAGAATTGCTCCTCAGGCGCTGTATTACGTATCTGCGAGCCCATCTGCTCGACATAGTATGCGCCATCACGCTCTACAACCGCCCAAAGTTCTTCTTCACGATCGCCCGAGATCGTGCACACATCCGTGAATTTCCCCGCCGTCGTATGCTTGTGCCACGCGTATACGTCCTGCTCCTTGATGTAGGTCATGCCCAGTAGCGCGCCATCCTCCCGTACGCACCAAACAACCGTGTTCGGCGTCTGCTGATAGGCGAGCGCAACAATCGTATGCCCCTCAAAGAGATGCGCAGCAAGGAGAGATACGTCATCTCCCGTGTACTTGTCCACATCATAACTATATGTGAGATCACGGATGACACTGCCTTGATGCTGCACATAGACGATGCGCCCGCCGATGACGACCGGAGTTAGATTGTTGATGCCGCGATACTCCTGTGGTTCTGCTTTCTGATTCGTTGGCGTAAACGTCTCGTTTCCGCCACCTACCTTGTACTCGCCGCCAGAGGTGAGCATGAGCATTTCACCAAATGGGATAATGGCACGAATGCCGTTCATCTGTCCGCCTGAGAGCGTGCCTGTAATTGCATCACTGTCCTGCTGCGGGGTATTGACCCAGAAATTGTAATAGTCCCCCGACTGCGATGCCCAATAGGTCTGCGGCTTCGCTCTGCTCCCTGCAAAGACAAGGCGGTCTTCAAAGAAACTCACCGCTTGCGGATAGCCTTTTTTCGCACTCCACGCCGAGAGAGAGAAATCATTCGTCGCCTCCGTGTCTGCAAATTCTCTCGTTACTGTTGCCGTAGCGCTTGTTGCGGAGTTGACTGCCGTAATCCGTGCAACGCCATAATAATCCTGCGCGAATGTCTGTATTGTCACATAGCCACGTTGCCGCTCGTTCTCGTTGCTCCATACAGATGTATCAAACTTTTCACTACGCACACGATACTCGACAATATCATCGCCCTTGTTTGTGTAATTAAGTGTGTAGTTCTGCGTGCGGTTGGCATGCTGTTCTTGCAACGCAATCCATGTATCCGTGGACTTATCATGTTTCTCTACTATAAAGCTGCCATTCCAAAAACCAAACGATTCCACGTAGACTGTTCCACTCGGAACGCATCGCACGACAAGCGGTGTGGTTGGAATACCTGACTTAAGTTGTCCGCTCATTGTATGCCCAAGACGAATGAGACTGCCGACCATATCCTCTGTGAAATAGTCAACGCTTGCCTTCAACGTGATTTCACCCTGCACACCTGATGCTCCGATCTTTAAGCCATCTTTTGTATTGGGATCCTCAAACGGTCCGCCCGCAATATCCATCCGCTCGAACTTCCAATCCGTGACCCCATAGCGTGTGAGTGTCATTGGAGGGTGATTGACATGCACTAAAAAGAGGACGTCTGCAGATTGCGTATACTTGATATCCGATAAATCAGCCTCGGTGTACGATGTGAGGATCACAAGAGGAGCATCATCCTTAACGACAATCCCACCTTTTGTAAACACTCGAATACATCCAGCGGTGAACTCGAGAACATAACTCTGTTCCGTCGAATACTGAAACGGAATCAGGCGCGCCCTTTTCCCGCTCTGCGTCTTTGCCACATGACGAAAGCCCGGGCGGCGTGTCGCCCCGCCATACCGCAGGACAATCATATTCTTTAATGTCGACGCACCTACATCATACTTCTGTAAATCCGTCCGCCCGTAGAGTGCAGGCGTGAGTTCGCCGCCAGCAAAACTCGGCTTTAGGGGATACATTTGCCCGCCCGCCATCAGAAGTCACCCCCGAAACGCGCCGCAATGAGCGTATACGGTTCTTTCTCCTCCGCATTCTGCTCGTCCTCATTGTTCGCCACAGCATCCAGAAAGAGCGCCGTATATTGTTCTTCGCAATATCCCGGAAGCTGTGCATTTCCTGTGAGTTTAAATGCAATAGCTCCAGCAAGTTTCCAGCTGAGGGCTTCGACAAACTGATCATCAAAAAGACCTGTGTCCTCGATGTCTGCCGTATACTCTGCCGAGACATTCGCTACATCGGTATAGATGACGCGCCCTTCTTTGTCACTGACAATCTGATACCCCGTATACGCAGGGATGTTGTCGAAATGACCATTATAGAGCTTGCGCAGCGCAACGCATGACGCAGGATAACGATAGGCGTAGGAATAGCCCTGCGGCTTCTCCGTGAGCTCTGCAAGCTGCACTCGACGCGTTGCCCATGTCCATGGATATTTTCGTAACACAACACGGCGGCAATGATCGTAAAACTGACTGCATACACGCGCCGGCTCACTTGCTTCTGTGAGTGCCTCGACTGTATCAATCCCAATTCGCGAGAGTGCGAGATTGCAAACATCGATCTTATCCATCATTCCACCTCCTTAAAGAGAAAAGGGGCTGACGCACGAAAACACTTGTCCCCATACATCAGCCCCACTCCTTATTTCTTGCGTCCTCTCTTTGCCGTCGTCGGAATCTCCTGCACGGGCGGCGTATCGTCGTTCACATCGCCCTCATTCGGAGTATCCTGCACGGGCGGCGCAACCTCTTCCAACGCATCAAAATACGGAGGCACTTCCACCTCCGCAGGAAGATCAACAACCTCGTCTTTCTCATAGAGCCTGTTGCGAAACTGACAGGTCGTATTCACGCGATATCGCATTAGAGATTCACCGCCGTTCCAGAGCTCATGTACGCCGTAAGCTTACCGCCCGTCGGCGTAGTTCCTGCAATCACAAGGCGCACATAACGATTGCCCGTGCGAATCGGTGCATAGAACTGCGCGAGCGTCGCCGCCTTCTTCGTCTGGTTGATAGAGGTCGGCACAGTTACACTCATCTCAGTAACCGGCGAAGCAAACGCCGACGTCGCCGAGGACTGAACCGTGATCGTCTCCACCTTGCCCGACGTGACTGGCGCGGTAAGCTTAACGTCGATAAAAAGCGGATGTACGAACGCACCGCCGAGCCCGATATCAAGCACCGAACTCGTAACAGACGCCGCCGTTGCAACATCATTGCAAAAGATCAATTCGTTATCAATATAAGCCATAACCTATACTCCTTCCTTAGTCAATCTTGCTCTCAGTGTTCAGGATCGCATCGCAACGCAGAACCGGGACGCCCCAGAAATGCGTGATCTTCTTACCGCCGAACTCGTCGATCGAGAGACGCACATTTGTCTTCTTGGACGCGAGGATGTCAAGATACGTCTGGACAGCGCGATTCCCGAAGAATGCCATCGTGCACTTGTCGGGATTCTCGATCTGGTTGTAGGCACGGATGAGATTCTCGACAAACGCATCCGCCTCCGCACCCGCGAGTTTGCTTGTGTCGATGTTGGCAACACGAACGACATAGCGAGGGTCACGCACGCACAGCCCCATATCCCAGTTGTACTGCGACTCGTAACCGTAATACTTGCCGCCATCCTTGTCGAACAGGGACCGCCGGCCATTATCAAGATACCTAAACCCTGCATTCGTGCCCTCGGGGAAAATTCCATAGACGGTATCCTGGCTGTAACCGACAAGCCACAGAGAGGTCAGGGCGTTGCCCGTTCCTCCTGCGTCAATAATCTGATCTGCCCAAATACGATCCTGAGTTGTCTTACTGTAGTAGTAAGCGGAAAGCCCGGTAAACTTTGCTGGCGTGACCTTTTCGTCTCCATAGAAGAAGGTCGATGCCATCTCCTGGTTCATCGCCTCCTGATAGGCTACGTTCTCAGAAAGACGCCATGCGTTGTCATTGCCGTTGATCTGCATCAACTTCTCGTCAATCTGCGCAAACGCTTCCATTCCGCCGCAGGTGAAGGATTCCGTCTTGCTCTTGGACTTGCCGGGCTTCGTGCCCTTGTTGATGATACGCCATGCCACATCCGGCAGTTCTGCACGGATAAGGGCTGTTTCCATTGTCTTCTGGTTGCACTGTTTGAACGGCATCACGTCAAGAATACGGTTCGTCTTACTCTGCAGTTCGATAATCTTCTGCTCCGCAAGCTGCCCCTGCGCACCAAAACGTGCTGCCCAATCCTGCAAAGTTACGCAATCACTCATGTTTTATTCCTCCAGTTCTTAATACTTACTGTTCGCAAAAAGCAAATCTGCTGCCGTCGCCTGTGCAGCGGCCTTTCCATCCGGCGCATTGTCCTCCTTCAGAAGATGACCGATGCGCTGCAAGAACGCCTGTACCGCTGGATGATACGCAGCACCGGATTCAATCAAGGCGTTCATGGCATCGCCGCCGCCGAACGTATCCACAGCGATCTTTGCCGCCGCAAGATTCTCGGGGGTATTGAGCCCCTGCTTAGCGCACTCATTCATCCACTGGTTCTTGATCTCTTCCGCCTGCCGCTGCTGCTCCATCACAATGTCTGCATGCATCTTGAGCAGGCTGTTTGCCTGCTCCTGCGTCATCCTTGCTTCCTTTGCGACGGCCGTAAACGCTTCTTTCTGCTCATCCGAGACTGTCAAACCTTCGGGAAGATTGAACTCATACACATCGGGAATAACAGGCTCCTCCTGCTGAAAGCCAAACGGATTTTCAGGGGGTGTTGCAGGAGGTGTGTCCTGCTGTCCACCCGGCGGATTCTGCGGCGGCGCAGCGGGTGTCTCCAGCGGCCGTGCGGGCGGTGTGCCCTCTCCTCCCTGCGGGTCAGTCGTCGTCATCTCGTCCATGTTCTAATTCCTCCATTCTTCTTTGATGCTCACGACGCATGGCATATTCCAACGCAAGACCATCTGTTGATTCATTGCCGGATTTAATGCGGCGGATGCAGCGCAGGATTTCATCACCAACCGAACGCCGCCCGTTGGCGAATATGTCCTCACGCCCGTTCCCTGTTGTGTAGTGTTGATCTACGCAGCAGAGGTCAAGCACTTCCAAAACAAAACGACGCCCTTCCGGACGCCGCATAATGTTTTCAAGTGTGTCTAAATCCATACATCAGCCTCCCCCCAGAATGCTACCAATTGTGTTTTCATTGACGGGCGTTTCGGAAAGGAGCCTTGCCGCCTCTACGCTGTCTCTCAGCGGCTTTGCCATTGCTGCCGCCTGTTGCATTTGCTGTTCCTGCTGCATCTGCTGCGCACGCTGCTGTCGCATCTTCTGCACATCCTGCTCATCACGCATGATCGTTTCAGGCGTGCCGGACATCTGTGCATGCTCGCGGATTGCCGCATCAAGATCAAGGTTGTCCATGATCTCAGGCGACGCACCCATGAGATTCCCTGCAATCGCAAGGGTTTTCTCCATTGCGTTTGTTCCAACAGCTTTCTGGGCCTGTGCAAGCAGTGAGATAAACTCCGCCTTGATACTCTCCTCCTGCCCTTTGAGTTCTTCCGGCAACGGAGGCAGAAGCCCGTTGCGGTAACAAATTTCAAACGACCGCCGTGTGAGTGGTGCAAGAACCTCGTTGTGCATCTGCTCCAATACGGGAGAGAGCATCAAAAGTTTCTCCTCGTGCCGTTCCGCAACTTCGCGGGCGGTCATCTGCGGATTGTCCTGCTGTGCAAGCATCACAAAGAGATCGTTGTAAAATGCCGCGCCGATCTGCTGCTGCTTGTACTGGATTGTCTGCATGACCTCTCCGCGATCACCTGTTGCCTCATAGAGCGGGCGAACCCCATTGATCATGTTATCCGGCACAAGTGTTTCCTTGCCCGGCAGTCGATTGACCTTGCCAACCGAGGACGGAACAATCAATGCAGGGTCAGAGCGGTGCTCCAAAAGACGCATATTGATCTTCTCGATCTTCTGCAGCTGCATACAGTTCCCAAGCGCATTGTGCCCGGGTCCAACGCCGTAAATCCCGTTGGCGATCACCGTCCAGCGCGGCATCAGAAACGGGACTTCGTGATACCCGCTGACCTTCAAAAACACATCTGTCTGCGAATCCTCGAAATAGTAGGACTTGTACTTGAAGTTGAGCAGGGCATTTGAATCCGGGTTATAGTCGGCGTTCTTCTCGATGAGCATGGTCACAGGGAAATAGTCTTTGAGATTCTTCGCGCGATACGCATTGCGCACCGCATCGCTCACAACATCCTCCCCAAACTCATCCACCATCTGCCAAGCGTTGAGCTTAAACTTTCGTGCAAACTGCACCACGCGCCCGCGCGCATCCACATTGCCCGCATACTCACCGCAGGTGTAGGGACGTGCCCAAACGCCTGTGTTGAAGTCCTCAAGAAGAAGTGCTGCACCCGTGCCGAACTGCGTAAGCTCCGCCTCGATGTTGAGCAGCATGTTATAGATATTGCTCTTGGCATAGATTCCCATGAGCACATCTTGACACTCCTCAAGCCACAGCTTGACCGTGTGATACTCCGCGAGCTCCTTGTCCTGAAGTCCGAGCGCAAACCACGGACGAGACGGCGACGTAAGCCCCGAATGCAGCCCTGCGGCACATTTCCCGCTCGCCTCCATTGGATATGGGTCAAGCAGGAAATAATCGCGGCGTCTGCCGTCCTGCGTCTTGTCCTCGTCAAAGCGGCCGCGTGTCGGATTGATATACTTACTGAGCTGTTTCCATGTGCTCTCGAACTGCGTACGCTCGGTCATCATCTGTGTAACAAGATTTTTCTTGCGGCGGATGGCATCGCTGTCGCGCAGCATCTCCTGTATTGCTTTTGGCATCTGTGCCATAGAGATCACTCACCCAGCAGAGCTTTTTTGATGTTGCTCATCATATCCGACATCCCGCCAAAAAGGCCGCCCGTCTTGTCCGTTGACGCACGACCTCTTGCTTTTGCAAGCTTATCGTGGATCGACTGACGCTCTCCCGCAGTTGTGCTGTCAATCGTCGCCGCAGCAGTAGAACCCGGCGCACTCTGTTTCACTGGCGGAGCACTGCCACCGCCTCCACTGCCGCCGAACAACTGCAAATCAAACTTCATACCACATTCCTCCTTTCAAGGGTCACATATCCGCAAACGGATCGTATTCTGCCGATGAGGCATCGTCTCCAATCCCTCCCGCAGACGGATTTATATAAACCGGCCGAGCGAACGTCAGGACAAACCCATCGGCAAGATCGGGGCTTTTCCCCGTCCGTTCTTTGAGTTTGTCCTTAGGCTCCAGAATGATTCGCCCAGTCGGATTGAACTTGTACTCTACCGTGGATAACTCTGTCTTGAGCTCCGCATTCTGCGGGATTGCCCCGCCCGCCTCAAGCCATGCGCGGCACTTGAAATACATCTCCGCGCGGATATTGGCATAGCGCTGTGCATCCATTGCCATCTCGCCGAAGTTGACCTCCGACACCTGATAGCGCAGCTGCCGCAGACGATCAATCACACCTGCACCCATCGCCCCCACATCGATAAATGTCGCATGCGGATGATGCTGATTGATACAGTCAATCACACGGCTTGCAGTCTCCATCGTGGAAAGCCCCGTAAATGTGCGCACCTCTTTGAGCCATAGCCCTTGACGGATGCAGAGAACAGTGCGATCATCGCCGAACCGCGCTACATCCACGCCGAGGATCACAGGCTGTCCGAGTACATCATCATCCTTGAGCAGCCTGTTTGCTGCGGCCGTAACAAGGTCAATCGGGATAACCACATCAGAGGCAGACGCCGTGAAGTCACATAAAAGCTCCTGACGAATCTCCATCTCTGTCATCTGCGCCTGCATGTCCTTGAGTTCTTCGGCGGGAAGCACGCCCGTTTCGTCTGCCCTGTAAATGCAAGAGTACCAACCCGCCGATTTCTCCGCGTGTTGGTACATCTCGTAAAACTGATTCTGCCCCCTCGGCGTCCCAATGAATACCGCCCATCCTTCACGGTCAGCAAGCGCAGGACGGATTACCCCGCCCCAGAGCTCCGGCTTGATATCCGCATACTCATCAAGGATTACACCGTCGAGGTAGATACCACGCAGCGCATCGGGATGATCTGCGCCGATGATATAGAGCCTTGCGCCCGGTGATCTTGCATGCCGTGTCGGCAGTTCGATATAGAGTTCTGATTCATTCACAGCGCGCCCCGGTATTGGATTCGTATAGTATTTCAGGTATTCCCACGCAACGCGCTTCGCCTGATTGCGGTACGGCGCGACATAGGCATATACAGGTGCCTTTTTGTCATTGAGTATCGCCTTACGTATCATCTCATTGACCGTGCCGACCGTCTTTCCGAAGCGACGGTGACATACCAGCACCGCAAAACGATTGGCAGTGAGCGCAGGATGTATCGTGTCTTTCCATATCGGGCGGGGCGTATATGGTATTACAATCTCAGCCATCCTTGCCCTCCCATCGGAATGTCAGTGGTCCGCCGTCTGCGCCGCTGAGCGAAATCTTGTCGTTGAACATACCAATGTGCCTCCCTAGGAGCTCAAGCGCCTTGATCTTGTCGCAGAGTTTGACTTCAACGCCATTCGCCCCCTGCTTGATGCTTGCAATCGCTGCACGCTGATCATCGGAGAGCGTGTCCGTGTCTTTGGGGGAGACCACCTGTATTGGAGATACTGTTCCGTCCCCATTCTCGTATGTCAACGTCTCGACGCACACATAATCCGAAGCATCCGCAAAGGCAACACGCGCCAGCTCCTTGACAACGCGATCTTGCGTCACTTCCGTACGCCGTTGGAGGTCTTTTTGACGACGTGCGATCTCTTCTGCGATTTTAGGTTTTTTTAGGTTTTCTGCACCGATAAATGCTGCCGTCTTTTTACTATATCCTGCTCTGATTGCAGCCTGCGTCGCGTTGAAATCAACAAGGTACTCATCTACAAACCTAATCTGCTTCGGTGTCAGTTTCACATCGTCACCTCCTTACTTATAAAAAACCCGGATATTTTACATTTCACGTAAACGAAGTATAAAAAATCGCAGAAATTTATATCTCACGCATACAAAAAGAGCACCGCGCAAGCGATGCCCTTGTGTTCAGTTTTCCTACTCTACTATCATATCACATTTTCACGAAGAAAAAAGGAAGTAAAAGGGAACAAAAAGTCGGTTAAAAATACCGTTGGGAAGATGATTGAATTGTCTAGAATAGTAATTATCACTCTACACCCCCAAACAACCATTTTGCTTCATCCTTAATCACAGTCCATTCTTTCTTTATAAATTTTTGGCACTCTTTCTCTATCTCTCTTATTTTTTCATTATACCCACATGTTACACCTTCTCCACTCAATGATACTATCTCCTCAACAAAGCTAAGTATCTTTTGTTTTAATTCTTCATCGCTTTCATCATTGGGGTTAATCATCAAATTTATTTTTATGGCATGCATATTTATTTCAGTTATTAATTCTGCATATTTGAGATCCGTTTCCTTATTGTCAATATTATCAATAGATTCCACTGTATTCATAGCTAAACCGTACGCTTGAGTGAGCATTTGACACATTTCATCTCGTATATTATTTAGCCATTTTATTCGTTCTGCAGTAATTAACATCTTATATGTTTTACTGTGTTTCGATCGAATCTCCGCCTCAAGTTTTTGTTTATCTTTTTCAAAATCTTTTTTCCATCTTTTTTCTTCTGATTCGAGCCTTATATAAGTAACCAAAAAAGAACCTATAATTGAAACCAACGCCGTTATCAGTGATGCATTATACTGTTCCAATACAGGGCAATAGTTCACAACAGCAACTACTAATAGAGCAATAACTAGTACACTCATAACCCACATAATTCTTCCTCCACAAAATATAATTACTATATTTACTGATTCGTATATACGATAAAAAAATCCTTCTTCCTTTAAAATAAGATTTTCAACTGCGCGGGTCTCACAGTCACCCCAAACAACATCAGTGCAACATCCCGCAGTACCTTCCCGCCCTTCTCCTTGGCCCACTTCTCCGTATAGTTCAGAGCCTCCGCGACCTCCCCCCACGATTGCCCTCGAATATACCGCCCCTGCAATAGCTCCATATCTGCGTCATCAAGCGATTCAAACGCACGATC
>ERZ772921.358-NODE-358-length-28123-cov-3.122346_pt1 | contig 28123 bp, 19 predicted proteins | sample MGYA00512117_ERZ772921 | MGnify/ENA primary metagenome ERZ772921 (study PRJEB29015, sample SAMEA2737944) | human oral metagenome | biome: human oral; feature: human-associated habitat; material: dental | place: China | collected 2150 ...
AAAGCGGACAGAGTCCCGCGGCATAGCTCTCCAGCTCACTCTGCGCCAAAAACAGCGCCGCGTAGCCTCCCTTTCTCCTCATAAGCTCCTCATGACTTCCTCTCTCCGCGATTCTCCCGTCCTCCATCCGATAGATGCAGTCCGCCTGCACCGCGTTTTTCAGGCGGTGCGAGATCAAAAGCACAGAGCGTCTTTCGGAGAGCCGCCGTATCGCCTCCATGATTTTTTCCTCGCTCTCCGAGTCGATATTGGAGGCCGCCTCGTCAAAGAGATAGACCGGCGTATCCCTTAAAAGGGCCCGGGCGATCGCAAGGCGCTGCCGCTGCCCCCCGGAGAGATTCTCTCCTCGCTCTGAAAGAAATGTGTCAAGTCCCTGCTGCGAGAGGAGATATCCCTCCAGCCTTACCTCTCTCAGGGCATCCCACATTTTCTGCTCCGAGGCCCCCGGGGAAGCCATGAGGAGGTTCTCCCGGACTGTCCCGCGAAAGAGATAGCTGTCGTGCCGCACCAGGGTGACGGTCCTCATGAGACTTTCCTCCGAGAGCTCCGAAAGCTCCGTCCCATTCAGAAGGATCTGTCCCTCATAGCCCCTCACTCTCCCGCCGAGAAGCCCGGCTATCGTGCTCTTTCCGCAGCCGGAGAGACCAACGAGAGCGCTTAAGCCCCGATCGGGAAGAAAAAGGCTGATCCCCTTCAATATCCTCCGATCCCCATCATAGGAGAAGCGGACATCCGAAAGCCGGATCTCCGTCTCCCCCTCCAAAAGCTCCTTCTCCCCCCTTTTCCCCTCCGGGAGATCCAGAATCGAAAAGAGACGGTCCGACGCCGCCATCCCGTTCATCGCCACATGGAAGAGGCTTCCGAGAAGGCGCACCGGGAGGAAGAAATCCGCGGAGAGAAGGAGAAGAGTCAGAAGTCCTCTCAGACTGACCGCTCCCTTCTGAAACTCCAAAAGGCAGATTCCCATCCCGAGTACCGCGCCTCCGTAGGCGATCAGGTCCATCACGATAATGGAGTTTAACTGCATGGAGAGGACCCGCATCGTCATCCTCCGGAAGCGCTCTGCCTCCCGGTCCATCTCCTCCGCCTTCTTCCCGTCCGCGCCGTAGATCTTAAGCGTGATCAGTCCCTGCAGATTCTCGAGAAAGCGCCCCCCGAGCTCCGTATAAGAGCCCCAGTATTTTTTCAAAAGGCGCTTTGCGATCTTCTGTACGAGAAGGATCGTGAGCGGGATCAGAGGAACGCAGAGGAGCAGCGCGAGGCTCGCCTTTACGCAATAAAACGAGAGAAAGAAAAACAGTGTGAGCGGGGCGAGCAGACTGTAGAAAAGCTGCGGAAGATATTGACTGAAGTATACCTCGAGCTGTTCCACTCCCTCCGCGGAAAGCTGCACCGCCTCCGCGCTCCCGAGCTTTTCGTGATAGGCCGCGCCAAGAGCTGTGAGCTTTCGGTAAAGCTTCTCCCGAAGGACCTGCTTCACCTCGCTCCCCGCTCTCGCGGAGGCCTCCGCCGCCCTCCTCGTGCAGAGCAGCCGAAGGAGCAGGGAGAGCAGCAGAAGAGCCGCGGAAAGGAGAAGCGTCTCCGAGCGAATCCTCCCAAGATAGAGTGACTCAAGAAGCCGCCCCACGATGCTCATGCTCAGGACGGAGGACAGAAGCGCCCCCCACTGCCAGAGCACGTTCTGAAGCACGGCGCCCCGGGACGACTCCGACATCAGGGAGAAAAGCCGCTTTCGAATCATAAATCTCCTCCCCTCTCGGAGAGGGGCTCTGCCCCCTCCGCTTCCGCCCCGCTCTCCCTTCCCTTCGTCCGAACAAAAAAGAGAAAGTAGATATAATGAAGAGCCAGCACCAATGCGAGAATCCCCCGCGCAAAGGGCGGCGAAAAGAAAAATCCGACGGCAAAGACTCCTGTCACCGAGGCGAGGATCCGAAGCTTTCTCCCGGGCGGCATGGGCCTTTTTTCCTTGAGCTCCAAGAGGTATTTCCGATACAGCTTGGTCCCCATGAAAAAGCGGCAGAAGCGCTCCGAGCCCCTCGCAAAGAAAAAGAGCGAGAGAAGTAAAAAGGGGGTTGTGGGCAGGATCGGAAGCGCGATTCCGACGCATCCGATCCCGGCAAAGAAAAAGCCAAGTGCGATACAGACCCCGTTAAACAGTTGTTTCATGAAATCCTTCCCTCTCCCTCGGGGGAGACGCCGCCCAAAAGACGGCGCCTGTTTCTCCGCCTCCTCTCGTCCGCCGCTCCTCCGATGAAGAGAAGAAGTCCGAAAAGGCCCAGCGCCAGAATCCCTCTGAGCGGCATCCGATCCCCCGTATAGGGGATGCTTCTCCCGTTGACCGCTCCGCCGCCGGAGGATGCGCTCCTCTGCGCTGTGCCGCTGCCCCCTCCGTTTCCGGCCCGGCTCAGCGCATGCTCTCCCGGGGCCGCGGAGTCCGAAGGAGCCGGAAGCTTTTCCGCGAGCGCATAGAGACTTAAGTGATCGAGACTCGCCTCGTAGAAGGAGCCGCTCACAGATCCGGGGAGCTGCAGGGCAGTCCCGTCATCATTGATCCGGTAGAGGGCAAGCCTCGAGGAATCATAGTCCGCCGGGATCGGCAGCCGGAGAGTCACAGTCCCGGAGGGCTGCAGCTCTCTCTCCCCGGACTTTAAGTGGATATCGTAGAGGACGAAGCGCGATGCCTTATCGGAAAGAGCGGATTTTGCGCGTTCGAACTCCTCCCCGCTCTCCTTCTTTTCCGCTTCCAGCTTATTTTCCGGTCCCCCTGTCGCGCCGCGGAGACTGATCCCGGTCTCTGCATTTCGAAGCTCGGAGGAAGAAGAGCCGGAGGAAGTGCTGCCGAGCTTCGCTTTCTCCTTGCTCCCGCTCTCTGCGGAGTAGCCGCCGAGATCTTCCCACTTGCTCTCGCTGATCTTCTTTTTCCCGCTCCAGTTCACCTTAAGGCGCGCCTTCACAGGATCCGTCCCCATGACCTCCACCTGGGGATCCACCTCGCATTTATAGTAGCTGCTGCTGTCGTTTGGCAGGCTGAACTCATAGATCCAGCGGTTTTTCTCGTCGTAGATCAGCTCTGCCTCGTTATACTCGCTGTCCTGGTAGATCCAGAAGTGATGAAGGTGCGCGGTGATGCCGCTCGTCTTCATCTCCTTTGTGATGAGGCGCATCGTGACATCTCCGTTTTCGATCTTCACATAGGCCGTGCTTCCCACCGCCGGGTCTCCCATGGAGGCCTTGTTCATGCTGGCGTGCCAGAGGCGGACACCCACTTTGTAATAGCCTTCCTTCTCCTCCGACTTTTTCCTTTTCGCCCCGCCGTTCCCGGAGTCCCCGGGATTTCCCGCGGGACTTAAGGACTCGATCGCAAGCCGAAGTGCCGCCTCCTGCGAGTCGAGCTCCGCCTGCGTCGCCTTCTCATCGCTGTATACATTTCTCGCAAGAGAAAGCGCCGCCATAAGCTTCGTCCAGCTCTCCTTCGTATAGGCGGAAGAATCCATGGCGGAGGCCATCGCGATCAGGGCGGAGAGCGCCTTCCGATTGACCGTCCCCGACGGCTTCTCCTCCTTTAGGACAAGCCCGGAGAGCGCGTTTTCAAGCTTCTGCACCGCTCTCTCAAGCTGAAGCTTCGTCGCCTCCTTATCGTTCAGGACCGAAACCGCGGCCTTCATCGCTTCCTCCAGCGCGGAGAGAGAGGCCTCCGTGTAGTTCCCCTGAAGGGCCTTGATCCCTTCCATATACTTAAGCTGCAGCCTGCTCCGAAGTGCCGACGGATCGGATTTTTGATCCGGACGATTGGGCTGATCCGGGCGATCCGGGCTCTTGGGCTGATTGGGCTGATCCGGGCGGTCCGGCTCTGCCCTTTTCTTAAGAATCAGAGCGGCATAGCTCGCGCGAAGCGCCTCTATTCTCCGGTCCACGCTGTTCTGCGGGGCCCCCTTCAGCGCCTTCAGCCTCTCTCCGGCCGCGACGCTCAGGGAGAGCGCGTTGTAGCTCCCCTCGCTATACTCCGACTCCCTCGCGCTGCTGACCTGATTGAGCACTGTCTCAAGTCCCGTAAAGTCTGCTCCCGGCTCATCCGGCTTCTTCGGCTCATCCGGCTTCTCCGGCTCCTTCCCCTCGACCAAAGTAAGGCTGCTCCAGTAGCAGCGGAGATAGGCCGGCTGCCGCGCACTCGCCCCCATGACGGGGACATTTACCATGACCGGAATATACTGATTCCTCGCTGCCATATACTTTGTGATATCGAAGCGGACAAGACTCGGGTACTTCCGTCCCGCAGGCGGTCCGAAGCGATCCGTCTCCTCGCTCTCCTCCAGGATCTCCGGGGGGACCTCGGTATAGCTTCCCTCATCGATCACGCCGTTCGTCTTCTTGAGCCCGTCCAGCATGACGATGTCGAGGAGATGTCCGCTGAGCCCGCTGAATTCCATCCTCTGAAATCCCGCGTAGAGATAGGCCCTTCCGCCCTCGAGGAGAAGCTTCGCCTGCTTCCCGGGGCGATCCGGGAAGGCATCCACCAGGGCGCCGTCTCCCATGGACGCTTTGTTCTGAGAAAACTGCCATAGACTGCAGTTCACAGAGTAGACGCCGTCGGGATAGCTCTCCCCGAAGCCGTCCGTAAGATTGCCGGAGCTGTCGAGCGCTCCCTCGAGGGCCCACTGCGGAAGCTCCCTCTCCCCAAAATCCGGGAGCTCGGACGGGGTCGCGATCTCCGCGGCAATCGCGCTGTCCCTTCCAAAGGGAAGCTCTCCCATATATCCCGCATCCTCTTCTTCCATCCCGTACGAAAATCCCTCTGAAGCAAAGACAGAGAGCCCGGAGCTTCCGGCCGCCATTCCATCGGGAAGGAGCAGGGCGTCATACTCCGCGGCGAGCGCCCGCTTCGCCGCCTCATACTGCGCGTCCCCCGCGCCGTAGTCCGCGGCGTGATCCAGGAGATCCTGTCCCGCGTGAAGAGAGCCGGAGAAGGAGCGGAAGCTCGTCTCCTCATAGCGGGAGCCATCCCCCGCCTCCTTTTGGAGAAGCCGGATCGCTTCCTCGAGAGCCTGTCTCGCCTCACTCTCCTCCGGAAGCTTCCGAAGGGCCTCCTCCGCCTGTCTCAACTCGGAGAGCGCCTTCCGGTAGTCCGCATCGGAGCGCTTCCTGTCCCCATAGCATTCTCTCGCTCTCGAGAGAACCTCGGAGAAGGCCTTCCAGCTCTCCGCGCTGTATTCCCCCTCGCGGTAGCGCTCCGCCGCCTCGATCTCCGAGCGGAGCTCTCTCCGGGAGCGAAGCTCCAGCCCGTCGATCGCCGCTTCCAGTGCCCGAAGCTCTGTGTCCAGGAGCTCTTGAGAGGCGTTCGGATCCGCATAGACCCTCCGCGCTGCGGAGAGTGCCTCCGCAAGGAGCGCATAGGATTCCTCCGTATAGAGCTCCCTTCGCTCGGAGAGAGCACCGGCCTCCCCGATCCTTCCCTCCAAAGCGCTCCGATCCGCGGCCTTCTTAAGTCCCGCTTCCGAGGCTCTGAGCTCCCGGAGAAGCCCGGAGATTCTCTCCTCGCTCAAAGCACTTCCGTAAAGCGCTTCCTCGGTCCGGGAGATCTCCTGTAAAAGCCGTCCCCTCGTCTCCTCTGTATAGCGCTCCCCGTCCGAAAGATAAGCTCTCGCGCGGAGAAGCTCCTGATAGAGCTCCGAGGGATCCGCAGTGTTCTGCGAAGAGACGTAATCAAGCTGCAGCTCCACATCCTCCTTGCCCTGATCCTGATCCTGATGAAGCCTTAGGAGAAGCTTATGCCCCTCGGCCTCCGAGCGAAGGAAACGGATCCTCACTCTCTCCGGGCTGTCCCCGTCCCTTCCCAGGATTTCCATGTTCTCGAAATCCTTCCCGGACAGGGCAAAGTCCAGAGAGCGCAGCGTATTCTTCCGAAGGCAAAGAATCAGCACCGCGCTGTCCCCGCTCACAGAGAGCTCCGCCCTCTGAAAGACCTCCTTCCACTTCGAAGATACTGCGCCGTTAGAGAGGATCTGGAGTGGAAGGAGATAATAGCCGTCGGAAAGCTGCGAGATGCCGCCGGCACCTCCCGATGCAAAGTGCAGGGCGGAGAGCGCGTCCCGGACCTCCTCCTTCGTCGCATTCTCCTTTAAGAGAAGCTGCTCTGCCTTGGCAATCGCCGCAGAGAGAGCCTCCGTGGGAGTGAGCTTTTTCGCCTCCGAAATCGCTTCCCGGAGCTCCTTCAGGGAGACCAGCCCCTCCTTCGCGCGTCTTAAGCTCTCGATCTGCTCCCGCACGGCGTCCCGCTCCCGCACCGTTTCCCGATAGACCGCCGCCGCTTCCTCCGCTGCCTTCCGGGCCTCCCTCAGGGAGGCCTTCGTATAGTCCTCTTCCTGAAGTGCCTGAAGCTCTAGGATCAGCTCCTTCAGCGTGCGGAGCTCCTCCTCCGGCGCCGCGGACTCCTCCGCCTTTGAGAAATCCGGCCGAAGATAGAGCGTTTGCTGATAATCCTTCCGCTTTGTCTTTATGTCGATCTCGAAGCTCGCCTCCGTATAGGCGCGGTCGATCAAAAAGGCACTGAGCCTTCCCTCTTTGTCCTTAAGCTTCTCCGCATCCTTCAACATCACCCCGTTATCATACTGAAGCTCCGTGACGCTGTCTCCGTCCAGCTCCGAAAGGGGAAGCTTAAGCTTCATCGTACTGCCCGCTGCTGTCAGGATCAGCGTGCGGCCGAAGTATCCGCTGAGCGAAGAGGGAGCCTCTCCTCCATTCTCATAGACGGTAAAGGGAAGACGATAGACCCCGTCCGAGAGCCGCTTCCCCTCTCCCGTTCCGGAATCCTTCATCGCCTGCAGGAGCTTCTCCCTCCCCTTCAGGAGCTCCTCCTCCGACGGATTCCCGGCATAGCACTGCTTCGCCTCCGAGACCGCGCTCTGCAGCGAGCGATAGGCCTCCCCCGCCTTGTCCATGCTCTCGAGAGCACGCTCCGCCCTCTCGATCACGGCCCGGAGCACAGACTTATCGTGCCCCGAAAGGGGATTTACCGCTCCGTCCTCAAGCTTTTCCGGCTCGCTGATCCGAAGAGATGCGACCTGGACGCCGGTCCCGTCCCCGGGGTGCACATCCATCGCCGGAACCGTGAAGCGGATCAGGTAGGAGCCGTCATCCCGCGGCTTTCCGAGGGGGAAGCTCAGGCTCTTCAGATACTGGAAATGATATTCCCTCGCCCAGGCGTCGAAGCCGAGACCGCCGTCCTCCGCCGTATAATACGAATGGACCTCCACCGGCGTATAGACACTCTGATCCTCTCCGTCACAGCAGAACTCCCCCGTCATATATCCGGTGAGCCCGGATACATAGACGGGCTCCAGGGCGTAATAGACCCGGAAGCTCTTTTTCCCCTCCGCCTCAGAGACCTCGAGATAGCCCGTATTGTCCACGATGGACTGGTTCGACATGGAGGGGAAGTGGGGCTGAAAGGCGTGCGCCATCGTGAGCCGCACCCGGTAGAGCCCCGCCGGAAGCTCCGAGAGCTCCTCCGGCCGGAGATGCTGTCCGTAATCGTAGAAGCTGTAGGTCGCGTTCAGATCCGCCGCCTGGCTCGTTGTGAAAACGAAGGTCCGGCTGTCCCTGTCGATGTACTTACTGTAGGTATTTTCGAATTCTCCGCTGCTCTTACTGATCTGCACCGTCGTCGTCGAAAGGTCAAAGTCCTCCGGAAGCTTGAGGCGAAGTGTCACCTGCCCGTTCAGAGAAAACTGCTCCCCATTCGCCTTTAAGGAGCTGTTGTAGCTCACGCAGGCGCTCCCGCTTCTGCTGAAGCGCGCTGCCCCCTTAAGATCGTATTCCGAGCAGTAGAGCGGCTTCACCGCACCCTCTACCCGCTCAAAGCGGAATTCGCTGTTCTCCGGTATGGCTCCCTTCGCCATGCGAAGCTCCGCCTCTCCGGAGAGGAGGCGCTCCTCCTCGCTCTCCTCCTTCACCTTCGGCGTGAGCCGAAGATAGGCATACCAGCTCCTCTCCGGCGGAGCATCCGGATCCTCCTCCTTATTGTAGGCATCATCCTCCTCTGTCAGGATCTGAAGATAGCGGCCGTCCCGGATATCCTTAAAGTCCAGCGTGATCGTATCCTTTCCGGATCCCTTCTCCCAAAGCTCCGTAAAGTCCGTCCCCTCAAACTCCTGCTCCAGCCTTTTCCGCGTCCACTTATCGAAAGAGGCAAAGTCCAGCTTTTTCTTTCCGGCGAGGGAGATGCTCTTGATCCCCTCCGTATCCCGAAGCCGAAAGCTCGCCCGAAGCCTTCCCGCTCCGTCCGCCTCCGTCTCCACAGCTCTCTCAAAAAGCTTTGAGACCCGCTCATACATCTTTACGCTTCGATCCGTGTACTTCCGGGAAAAATCGTATCTGTCATCTGCGGCCACATAATTACACCAGTCATAGCCAAGCGTATACTGTCCCGCCCCATAACTTACAATCCGCTCTGCCTTGGAGAGCTCAAAGCTGATGTACTGCGACACGGGAAGCCCGGAGCTTGGAGTATACAGGCTTTGGAAATACAGCCCGCCGGAGAGCTCCTCCAGCGTGAGCGTGATCTTCCCCGTATCCCTCTCCTCGTCGAAGAGGACGGTCTTTGCGTCTGTCCTGTGGTAGCGGTCCCCCGCCGCGCTCACGGATTTTTCCAGTCCCTCTGCCCCCGGATTCTTGTACTGCGCGGGCTTATTGAAGCTTCCCATCGGAACCTCATCACAGTAGGCGTAGCCGTCCTTCTCCGCCCTCTTTACCCCTTCGATATCCATGAGCTGCACCATATCCGAGACATGGAAGCCGTGGTAGTAGAGACTGACCTCGTACTTCCCGCCGAGCCTTCGGATCTCCGCAAGATCATAGATCTGCGTCCTCATATCGATGAAAAGACCCGCCTTCCGCTGCTTCGGATGGTTCCAGTCCGCATCGATGTTCGCCGTATAGAACTCCATCGGGACGAGGTAGCTCTCCCCCTCTTTAAGATCCTGCTCCTCCGGGGCCGCGAGGGGATGCAGGGAGCCGGGGACTGCCGCCGGAGCCAGAAGGAGCGAAAGGCAGAGGAGCCCCGCGAGTCCCTTCCGTATCATCCTCTTCCAAAGCTTTTTCATGATTCAGGTCCTTTCCTTGACTTAGGCTCTGCACGCCCTTTTGCGGCGGGCAGAGCCTGTGAGGAGCGGAGGGCAGTCTGCCTCGCCCTCCGCCCCGATTCCTTACGGGCGCCCTTCGCCCGAGAGCCTTAGTTGATCACATCCAGGTAGACGTTTCTCACATCGTGCTTGTGTCCGAGATAGCTCAGCTCGAGGCTGACCTTCACGGCGCCGTCCTTTGAGATCAGCTTGTTATTGACCGCGGGGAAGGTAATCACCTGATTTTTATCAGGTCTCCTCGTCTTTCCATCAATCGTCATCGAGGTGATTCTCCCCTTGATGAAGAGGTAGCTCACATCCTTCACATAGACCTTCAGCTCCGTCTTGTTCCCCTCTGCATCCTCTGTCAGAACCTGCCGGAAGCAGGCCTGCGCGTGCTGCGGATACTGCTTCGTGAGCGCCGCATCGCGGAACAGGAAGGGCCCATTCAGGTTGCTGGCGAACGCGGAAAGGGAAGTCCCGATCAGCAGAGCCATGGTAAGAATTACCGACGCCAGTTTGTTTCTTGTTTTCATTTTGATTCCTCCTTCTTTGAATCAAACAATGTTTTCCTCTCGCCCCTTCCAGGGCATCGGGTGTTCTTTCGATACGGAGGCCTTCCCCCCGCCCGGCATCCACCTCTCCGAAAATACCGCTCCTTTGCCGGCCGGGCAAAGCCAGCGGCAAATGAGCGATTTACGTGTACAAGACTGCCTCTCCTGCTGCTTCGCCGCTCCGATGCAGGACGCTCTCGCTCCGACTGCCGCGGCCAGCGGCGCATAAGCGATCTTGAAAAACCAGATCGCTAAACGCCGGGGCGGCAGACGGCCTGCTTACAGAGCGACAAAGCGGCAGGGAGGCAGTCGACCTGCTTATGGAGCGGCCGGGCGGCACAAAATAGGAAGATAAGTCATACCGCCAGCACAAATTTCTGCCCCGATAGCTCCGTGAGTGGGAGCGCGATGCCGTAGAGCTCCCGGAGGAAGTCCGGTGTCACGAGCTCCTCCGCCGGACCCTGCGCCGTGATTCTGCCGTCCTTCATCCCCACGATTTCATCCGCATAGCGGATCGCCTGGTTGATGTCGTGGAGCACCATGACGATGGTCATGCCGTAGTCCCGGTTCAGCCTCCGTATGAGCTGAAGAAGCTCGATCTGATAGCGGATATCGAGGAAGCTCGTCGGCTCATCCAGCATCAGAAGCTCCGTCTCCTGGGCCAGCGCCGCCGCGATCCAGACCCGCTGCCGCTGTCCCCCGGAGAGCTCCGAGACCATCTTTTTCCGATGCTTTAAGACATCCGTAAGCTCCATCGCCCAGCGAATGGCGTCGCAGTCGCTCTTCGATCCCGCGCTCTGGAAGGCGTGGAGGTAGGGCGTCCTCCCGTAGCCGACCAGCGTCTCCACACAAAGGTCCGGCGGCGCAGTATTGCTCTGATGAACGATCGCCGCCCTCCGGGCGAACTCCTTCCGGCTGAGCTCCTCTATCCTCACTCCGCCGAGCAGAATCTCCCCCTCATCCGGAGAGAGATTTCTCGCCATCAGGCGAAAGAGCGTCGTCTTCCCGCAGCCGTTTGCGCCAAGGAGAACGGTGATCTTTCCCCTCGGGATGCAAAGATCGATATGTGAAAGCACCTTCTCCCGCCCGTCGTAGGAGAAGCTGAGATCCCGGATCTCCATCGCATCCGAAGCTTCCACCGTGTCCCTCTCCTTTTCCAGTCTATATGCCATAGCTTTTATCGCTCCTTCTGATCAGCAGGATGAGAAGCGGTCCTCCGACGATCGAGAGGAGAATCGCAGCCGGGATCTCGTGGGGGAAGGCGATCCTCCGCCCGATCGTGTCCGCGAGAAGGAGAAGCAGCGCTCCTCCCAGTGCGGAGAAGGGAATCAGGATCTTATGCCGGGAGCCGACGAGAAGCCTTGCGATGTGGGGAACGATCAGCCCCAGGAAGGATACTACGCCAAGCTCCGCGGCAGCGGAGGATGCGAGCACCACGGCGACCAGAGAGACCGCGATCCGCGCGGCCGTCACATTGAGCCCGAGCCCCTCCGCCGTCTGATCGCTAAGGAGCAGGAGATCACACTGGTAGAAGAGCATCCAGGAGAGCGTGAGCCCCAGCACCGAATATCCGGCGAGGAGGAAGACATCCTCCCAGGTCTTCTGGGAGATGCCCGCGTTCGCGATCCCGGCGACACCGGAGAGGTTTCCCCCGCTCATCGCGGTGAAGGCCTGCATCAGTCCCGTGAACACCGCGTTCACCGCGACTCCCACTAAGATGATGCGAAGCGGATTCAGTCCGTTTCGAAAGGCCAGGAGATAGACGAGCACGCAGGCGGCGATCCCTCCGGCGAAGGAAAAGATCGGAAGGAAGAAGTAGAGAGAGGGGAAGAGGACCGTGGTCAGAGCGGCTGCGAAGCCCGCCCCCGCGCTGATCCCGATAATTCCGGGATCGGCGATCGGATTTCTCATGCAGGCCTGGAACAGCACGCCGGAGACAGAGAGCGCCGCCCCGCCGAGCATCGCGATGAGGATCCTGGGAAAGCGGAGATCCCAGACCGCGGCGACATTCTGATCGTAGCGCACGAAAAGTCCCAGATAGAGCTCCCTCGGTGTGATGGGAAGGCTCCCCGTGTTCACGGAAAACCAGAAAAGAAGGAGAAGGAGCAGCGCCGCGACGAGGAAAAACACTGCTGTATGCCCCGTCCTCCCCATATTTCCCTCCGCTGTCATTTCCTTCATCTCTCCCCCCTCGTTTCCTTTTTTCCCTTCGTTTCCTTCATTTCCTTCATTTTCTTCCTTCCCTTTTTCTCATTCCCCGTAGAGCATGGGCTCCAAGGTGCGGAGCGCCGCCGGGAAATTGAACTTCGCGCTCATCCCAAACTCCTGGTAGGGGAGGTCGTAGACACATCCGTCCTCCACCGCCCGGAAATGTCTCCAGATCTCATTCGTCTCGAATTCCTGGTGGAACATGGCCTCTACATCCTCCGGCAGAGCGTGAGCCGCCCGCAGTATGATGTCCGGGTCCTTCCTCTGCATATCCTCCGTATTTGCGACGATGAAGTCCTGCGCCTCGTCCTCATAGACATTTCTCCCGCCCGCAAGCCGGACGAGACTTCCCACATAGCTCTTCCCCGTCGCGACGACATAGGAGCCCGGAAGCCCCATCAGGATCAGAACGCTCGGACTCTCGCGGCCCGCATGTTCCTTTTGATAGGCATAGTAGAAGGCGGAAAACTCATCGACCATCCGCTCTGCCTCCTCCTCTCTTCCGAGGAGTGCCCCCAGCTCCTCCACGCTCTTATACAGTCCCTCCACGCTCTCCAGATTCAGAAAGATCCCCCGAAGCCCCGCTGCCCGGAGCTTCGGCTCCATATCCTTCTCCAGGGAGGCCGGGCCGATGACATAGTCTGGCTTCAGCGTCTTGATGATCTCCATATCCGGCCCCATGGCGGTCCCGACCCTCGTCACCGCGCTGTAGCGGGACGGGAGGGAAGAGAGGCTGGATTCCGGGACGCCGACCAGCGAAAGATCGAGCCTCGCCATAATTTCCACTGTCGCGGGACTGGTCGCGACGATCCTCGGGGAGGAAGAGGCTTCGCCTCTGCCCTCTTCGCTCTCCTCCTTCCGGCCCCCGCTTTCTCTCTCCGCGCTCTCCTTTTTCGAAAGCTTGCTCCCGCCTTCTGTATTCCCCTCTTTTGGGAGCTCACTCCCGCTCTCCGCGCTCTCCGAAAGCCCCTGTCCCCCTCTGCCCCCGCTCTGATCGATGCAGGAGCCAAGGAGGACTGCCGCTGCAAGAAGAAGCGCCGCTGTCCTGCAAAAAGCTCCCCCTCTTCCTCTCAAAAGCCTCATCTTTCCTCTCTTCCTCCCCGTTCTTCGGGCCTTCCTCCCTCATTTTTCTCCGCATTCTCTCTCTCATCCCCGGCCGATCCCTTATCTCTCCTCCTTCCGAAAAAGAAGAAGCAGCCTAGGAGGACAGCAGAGAGAGCGAGCAGTAAGAGCATGACGAGCTTGGAAGCGGAGAATTCGCTCTTATGGTTTTTCTCCCCCCTTTCTTTCGGAGAGGAGGCTTCGTCCTTTTTCCAGCTCTCACCGGAGATCCCGACCGCATTTTTCAGGAGGGGCTCCGTCAGCTTCCTCGCTTCCTCCATGGGCTGCGCCGAGAGATCATAATCGGTATCCAAGCGATAGCCGCTGTCCCCGGAGTCTCCGTCTCCGGATAAGCTTTCGCTTCCGGATGCGAAGGAGCCTTCGCCTCTCGATAAGCTTCCGTCTCCGGAGAGATTCCCGCTTCCAGAAAGACTCTCTCCGCTTCCCGAAGAGTCTCCGCTTCCCGAAAGCCCTCTGCCGTCCGAAGAAGCTCTCCTCGCTTTAAGATCCGCGGGCTTCTCCGGGATGCCTGTCACAGGAGAATCCGTGTCTCCGCTTCCATTTCCTACATTACTTCCATTTCCAGCATTTCCTCCGTCTCCCGCATCCCTCTCTCGATACTCCCGATAGGAGGAAGCTGCCGGGCGCTCCACCGGATCGGGAGAGGCTCCGCTCTGCTCTCTGCCCCTTTCCTCGGGATATCCTCCCTCAGAAACAGAATAAGAAGCTTCTCTCTCCGATCCTCTGCTCTCTCTCCCCTGAGCTCCTGGGCTCTCCGCCCGGGCATTCTCCTGAGAAAGCACGAAATCCCCGCTCCCCGGAACCGGATTTCCGAAGCGGAAGAAATAGACGACATTTCTCCCCATCGGCTCTACATAGGCCTTCCCCCGGAAGACAGAATCCATACTTCTGACCTTCATCCGGTAATCCGTGTAGCCGTACTTCTCGTCGATATTGTCGGCGCCCTCCCGGGGCGCTCTCGTCTGCATCTCCTGAAAGGAGAGAGGGGAGAAGGAGCCTCCGGAACGCTCCTCGAAGCTCACGTCCCGCACGAACTGGCTCAGATAGTAGCGGACCGTGAGATACATCTCTCCGCCCTCTCCCACCTCCAGAAGGCCGCTCCTTCCGCAGAGCTTCTCCGTCATGCCCTGCCCTATGGCCTCATTGTTCCCCGGGTCCTCGATCTCTCCGCTCTCCGGATCGCGGTAGCTCGGACTCACCGTTACAAGATAATTCCCCTTCGGAAGCGCCCATGCGCGCGGCGCTCTTCCCAGCAGCGCCAGGAGGAAAAAGATGGAAAAAACCGCTCTTTGAAAAGCTCTCCTCATGAAAAGATCCTCGCCTCTACTTCACCCGCCGCGCCATCACGACGAATCTCCCATCCTTTGTGCTGTAGTCGCAGGTGGAGAGCGTCAGGAAGTCGTCCCCCCAGTTCCCCTTCTCCCCGGTATCATAGAGGCTCAGCGCCTGCATCCCCTCCAGCGCCGCCCTGCACTCCTTCTCGGACGCCGTCGTAAAGCCGTAGGGGAGTGCCTTCGGATCCCCGCTCTTCCCCGCCGCAAAGATCTCATAGCGGCGCGACTCCTGCAAAGTATCGAGCTGTATGCTCTTATGCCCCTCCCAGTAGCTCTTTTTCCCATAGCGGAGGAGATCTGCAAACATGGAGCCGTTCTTCATGTTGTGGCCGTAGACGATCAGATTCCCTCCGTATTCATTGATGCGGGAGCCCTTGTCCAGAAAGAGAAGGCCGTTTTGCGATTCCTTCTTGTCAAAGCCCCTGTGGCTGTAAAATTCCGGATCCTCCGGCGTCCACATGACCGGATAATCGATCTTCGTGCCGTCGATCGTGAGCCAGGCGACGAGATCCGGATTCTTCAGGAAAAGCTCCTGGTACTCCCCGGAGACCTCCTTCCCATTCAGCTTCGGAAGCGCGGCGGGGGACTCCGCCGCCGCCTGATTTTTTAGAGCCCGGAGCGCCTCGATCTCCTTCTCCGCTTCCCTGCCCCGGACAAAATAGACGAGGAGAAGCACGATGCACGCCGTCGCCGCGCAGAGTCCCGCATTTTGCAAAAGCCTCCGATACTTTCCAAGTTTCCAGTTTTTCCGAAGCATCCTGAATGTCTTCTCCAGATTCATAGCTCTAAGACCGTCCTTTTCCCCTTCCGAAATCCTTTTTCCCCGCCGCGAAATTCTCTCCGCGCTCCCGGCGGAATCCTCTCGATTTTCTCTCCCGCGGCAAAGTTAGTTCGTCTTAACTAACATCATTTTGTATAATATAGTTGCTTTTTCAGCCTGTCAATACAAGAATTTTGTCGTTGCAGATTACGCAACGTTCTTCCGGAGGAATTTTCGAGCTGCTGCGGCTCAAAAAGCCTTGATAAAGGGGAAGCTTTCGTTGCAGGCTATGCAACGAAAGCTTCCCCTTTATTGAAAAATTTCCCATTGGGAAATTTGGATTCCACACGCAAAATCAAAAACCGGACGGCAGCGGTGTCTGCCTTTGCTCAGTCGTACATCCTTGCCTCCAGATACGCGCTCCCCATCGGCATCGCCAGCGGCCCGACGGAACAGGAGATCCGCACATGGAGACGGGCCCGAAGGCGGGAGAGATCGCCCCGATAGGCGATCCAGAAGGAGGACAGAGGGAGCAGGAGCTCCTTCTCACGGATCTCCGCCCTCTCCCAGTCTCCCGCGTTTTGCTCCCCTCTCTCAAACTCGAAGACCCTCGCGATTCCGGAGAACCATTGTCCCATGGCGGACTGATGCGTCAGCGTCCGAAGCCGGAGCCGGAGCATCCATGCACCGTCCCTTTCCGTGAGCTCCCCCGTCCGCTCAAAGCCCTCATTTGCCATGGAGAGCTCCCGGATGCTGCTCTCCTTCCGCTCCTTCCAGAAGCTGAGGAAAAGAAGCTGCCCCTCCCGAAAGCGAAGCTTTCTTTTTTGCAGAAATTCCTCCCCCGAGCTCCCGAACCACTTTCCCGAGGCGACATTCCGGTAGCCGCAGGAGGAGCAGAGCACGCCGATATTGCTGAGGACCATCGCCCCCTCCTCCGAGCAGTTCTGGATCACAGCGGCGGCATCCGCCTCCGCCTTCTCCGCCTCCACCTGATGTGCCAAAAGCCAGTTCCGAAGTCTCGTCACCCGCTGATTGGTCGAGCGGAGCCAGGCGTCTCCCTTTTCCGTGAAGCGATACTTTTCATCTAAAATCCCCTCCGCGCGGTAGGGCATCAGTCCCCGCATGACCGTAGAGCGGTTCACCTTGAGCTTCCTCGCGATCCGGCTCAAGGAGGGAAAGCCGGACTCATCCTCCTTCCCGTCCTCAAGGAGCGCCCTGAGATAATCGATTTTCTCCACCTTGCCTCCCCTCAGTCAAAAAGGAGCGGGAGCTCCAGGAGAAGCGCACGGCTTTTCCGCTCTGTCTCCTCCTCTCCCGCACCCTCCGTGATCAGCTGAACCGCCAGCTCTCCCTGCAGGATCCTGTAGTTTGGCACATATTCGAAGCTGAAGGCCGTGAGGGGGATGCGGACCTTCCCTCCCTCGTTTTTGAAATCCGTCCGCTCGTTCTTCGAGCGGCAGCGGATACTGCAAAGCCTTTCCCCCTCCCGAATCCAGCTGAGCTCCAGACAGCTTCTCTGCGGGGCGATAATGAGCCTTGCGGAAGGAAGAAAGGCGGAGGAGAGCTCTGCCTCCCGGTATCTCTGCCGCGCATTCTCTTCCGCATTCCCCCGATCCGATCCTCTTCCCCCTTCCAAAAGCTCAAACGCCACCTGATAGCTTCCAAAGGGGATCTTTCCGGAAAAATCCGTATCTGTGATCAGCTCCCCGTGGACCTCCCCCGCCGCCCTCTCCTGCTCCTCCCGGCAGCGCTCCGAGAGCCTTTCCAGCGCCGAAGAGGGATAGAGCACGAGCAGATGATCCGCGATCCTCTCCCTCTCCCCGGGCTCTATCCCGAGCTTCTCCTGCTCATGGCAGATCGCCTCCCAGGGGAGAAGGTAATAACGGTAGAGCCTCTCCGCCTTCTTCGTCGGGAGATACTCTCTCCCCGAAAGATAGCCCGCATCCGAAAGCTCCGCCACAGCGCGCCGCACTCTCTTTGCGGAGAGCTGTCCCTCCAGCGCCTTTATGAGGCAGGGGACGACCCTCTTCATCCCCTCCCCCGTCTCCTGCATCCGGACGCGAAGGCAGCTCCACTGCTCTTCCGTGAGAGGCAGTTTCCTCTCCTCCATCCCCTTCCTCCTTTCCCGATCTCAATGGAAAAGCGGACTGCGGGCTCTCGATCGCCCCGTTTCCCCGATCCGCCGGACCGCGTATCTGTTCCGCTTCCGCCCGGCCGATCCCCTCTCATTTATCGGCGAGTGCCCTCTCCGTCTTCTCATGATTTTCCATGCAGCTTCTATAATGTCTTCTATAGTATTCGGAGTACATGATGTCCACGAGGAAGAGCTGACTGATCTCCGCGGAGGTGGAGCCGCTCTGTAAGCCGCCCTCATTGGCGCCGGAGAGAAGGATGAGATCGGCATATTCCGTGAGCTCGGATTTTGTAAAGCGCGTGATCGCGATCACCTTCGCGCCGGAGCCCTTCGCAAGCCTCGCGATCTCCACGATATCCTTCGTCGCTCCCGAATAGGAAAAGATCACCGCCGCGTCCTCCGGCCCCATCATGGAAGCCATCATGAGCTGCACATTGGCGACCTCACTGCAATAGACCTTCGGCTCGACCCTGAGAAATTTGTTCATCGCCTTCATCGCCGTGAGCATGGACGCTCCGACGCCGAAAAAAATCACCCGCCTCGCCCGGGAAATCGCGTCCATCGCAAGCGTCACCTGCTTTAAGTCCAGGAGAGAGTAGGTCTCCTGGATGGCGGAGATATTCTCCGTGAGCACCTTCTTCGCAAGATCCGAGATATCATCCTCCAGCCGGATCCTCTCCTCCGTCTCCGGGAGCTCCTCCCGTCCGGAGCGCATGGAGAGGGAGAGCGTCATCTTGAACTCCTGATAGCCCTTCATATTCATGGTCTTACAGAAGCGAAAGACGGAGGTATCCCCCACATCGCAGGCCTCCGCGAGGTCAGAGATCGACATAAACAGGACCTTCTTCGGATTTTCGAGGATAAAGTCCGCCACCCTCTTCTCCGCCCTCGTAAACTGATTATAGGCAGAACGTATTTTTGTGAGATAATCCTCCTGCATGGAATCACCTGTCTTTCCGAAAGCTTCCTTTTTCCGACGCGTTTATCACTTATCACTTATCACTTATCGCTTATCGCTTATCCCTGAGCAGTTGTCATTTATCACGATTCTCTATCAAATATAGCATGTTAAAAAATTATTTTCAATAAAAATGCTCTCTCCGGAAATAAAGTTTTTCTGATTTCAGCTTGTATTTTCCGGGTACTTGTTTTAAACTAGGGAAGTCGCCCCCGTAGCTTAATGGATAGAGCGCTGGCCTCCGACGCCAGTAGTGGCGGTTCGAGTCCGTTCGGGAGCAGAAAGAGAAGAGGAGCGGGAAGTGAATTCACTTCCCGCTCCTCTTCTCTTTCTGCTTCCTTCTCCTGTTCCGTCTTTCTCTCTGTTCTGCTTTCCTCTCCTGTCCTGCTGCCCCGGCGTCTACTGCTGTCCCGGCGCCTTAAAGCCCGGAATGACCTGATTCCAGTCCTGGATTCCGATGATCGGCTTCGCGAACTCCGAGACCGAGAGGCTGCTCCCCGGGTCGTCGATCTTCGCGAAGACATCGTGGGCCTGCTTGTGAATCAGCTGATTATCCCGTATCGTGGAAAGACCAAAGGCAAGTCCCACCTTGACCTCCGGCTCCGAATCCTCCTGCCGGCTCATGAGATAGGCCTTGATATAGGGATTATTGTGGACGATGTAATAGGAGTACGCCACCGCCGCGGCCTGCAGCGCGCTCTTGTCCTCTCCGCCCTGAATGCTCGTGAAGCCCTCCTCCGTGAGGAAGATGTTTCGGACCTGTCCCTTCGGATTCCGAAGCTTCTCCGTCTGCATGAAGTCCGTGACGACATTCAGATTGCCGAAGCTCACGACCGGAGAATCCGGGCTGTTCGAAAGCTTCGCCTTGTCCCCGTTCCAAAAGTCCGGTCTGCTCAGAGGATAGGGATAGGGATGCAGCGCAAGACCCCAGTCCGTCTGCCCCTGCTCCTTGTCCCAGTAGTTGAACCACTCCACGACATCCTTTCCCTTGTACTTCCCGACCGGCGCGGCCTCCGGCTCCATGCCCCAGTAATGATCGATCGAGAACATGACATTGTCATTTGCCGATTCGGCCTTGATGCCCGTATAGAAGACCCGGAAGGAGGTGTCGAAAATCTTCATATAGTTCTGGACATCGTAATCCCCCGTATAGTTCCAGTACTGGTTGTCGATCTCATTTCCCACGACCCAGTTCGTGATCTTCCCCACGCCGTTTTTCCCGTTGTAGCGCTTCGCGAGGTAGGAGGCCATCGCCTTCGCCGCGCGGAAGCCGGTCTCTGTCTCCACATTAAAGGCGTAGTAGAGCGCCTGCTCCTTCGGGAGCTCGGTGATGCCGCTTCGGTTCAGCTCAGGCACGGTGCTGTTCCAGCCGTTCAAAAGGATGGCCGTCACCGCGACGCCGGAATCCGAGAGCCGCTTCACCTCCTGATCCAGCTGATCGATGAGGCTCTTATTGATCTGGAAGGTCTTTCCCTCATAAAAATAACTGATGCCCTGTCCGAAAAAGCGCTGCGTCGGGATGTCCACACCGGCGTGCTTGATATTTAAGCTGAGCGCATCGTCGATCAGGTTCGGGTCCACACGCAGTCCCTTCTTGCCGTCGTTCTTCGCAGGCTCCTGATTCGGCGCGATGACCTCCGGATTCGTGATGTAATGCCGATCCGATACCATCTCATAGCCAGATCCGCTCTTCACCGCCGCGACAAAGGCGCTGTAGAGCCGCTTCTCGCCGGGGCCCGCATCGAGTGCGAACTCCGCGCTCATATCCGCCGCCGCATCGACCGACGTAATCGGGTCCTTCCTCCCGGAAAGGTCACTCTGATAGGGCTTGATCTCGAAGATATAGATCTTTCCGTCTGTCCCGGAACTGTCCTGATTGCAGTGCATCTTGATATTCAGTTTTTTCGGATTCTCCGCATTGATAGTGAGGGAATCGATCCCGGCCTTCATATTGGCGGCGAATGCCGTCATGCCGGAAAGCGCCGCGAAAGCCCCCGTCAGAACAAGGGCCCGCATCCATTTCATTCTTCCTGCCATGAATATCCTCCTGATAAAAAATACGCCTGTACATTTCGAACAGGCGTACTTACTATACAATGAATTTTTCCGAAATGATATAGAAAAAATCTTACAACTTGTTACAGTTCTCCGCCCTCCAAAGCCGCATCACTTCCCGATTTCAGGGCCGAAACACCGTAAAAGCGAAATATCTCTCTCTTCTCTGAACTGCCTCCGGCTCTTTGGTCTACCGCTTTGCGATGGGGCCCAGCTCCTGCCGCCTCTTCGCGTCCTCCGCGGCCTTCTCGGCCGCCCTTTCCGCCGCGTTCTTCTGCATCTCCTGGTACATGTTCCCATCGACGATGCCGAAGTAATAGTCCTCGTAGCTGCTGTCCCCGGAGTCCCGGTAGACCCTGAGCACAAAGCAGCGGTTTGCGAAGTCGTAGAGGCTTCCGTTCCCCTGCGCCGTCTGGAAATACTCCTCCGGAAGAAGCTTGGTATCTGTATTCAGCGGCACAGACTTCTTCACGATGCGGTTTCGGACTCCGCAGTCCGCTCCCTCCACATACTCATTCGAATAGGTAATGAGCTCCGCGGAGGAAATCGCGCCGTCCCTCGAGCGGAGCGTGAGCTCCGGATTGCCGTTGTAAATGTAGGCCGTGCGCGTAGATTTCGTCACGGGATCGTTGACCTTCCCCTCTACATAATTCCCCTCCAGGACGACCTGTATCTCTGAAGCCGCGTAGGAAGAGAGACTCAGATTCGGAAGGAAGAGGGCGGAAAGGAAGAGAATCCCCGCCGCCATCCGGGATTTATGAAAAAGATGCATAAAGCTCATCTCCTTTTTGCAGACCCATTTTGCGCTGTCATTATAGCAAAGAGTCGCTTTATCAGCAAGCCGGGAGCGCTGTCCGCCCCGGATCGTAAGCTTTTTGTAAGTATTTCAGGAAAGGCAGCGACTCAGCCTTGCTCAAGAAGCAGCTTTGCAAAGCTTTTTTTCCCTCTTCGGAAGATAAGCCCCTCTCTGAAGTCCTCTCTCCGGTAGCTCCTTCCGATATCCTCGATCCGCTCCCCGTCCTGGGAGACTCCTCCCTGCACGACGTTCCGCCTCGCCTCCGCCCTCGAGGAGCAGAGCTTCGACAGGACGAGGACTGCGAGGATATCGATCGTTCCGTCCTCCCGAAAGTCCGTATCCTTTAACGAAATCGTCGGCATATTCTCGGAGCTTCCCCCGCCGGAGAAGAGCTCCCTCGCGGCGGCTTCCGCCTTTTTCGCCTCTTCCTCTCCGTGCACCAGCTCCGTGAGCTGGAAGGCCAGAATCTCCTTTGCACGGTTCAGCTCCGCTCCCTCAAAGCTCTCCATTTTCCGGATCTCCTCGAGCGGGAGGAAGGTCAGAAGCTTGAGGCACTTTATGACATCCGCGTCATCCACATTTCTCCAGTACTGGTAGAATTCGTAGGGGCTCGTCTTCTCCGGGTCCAGCCAGACGGCCCCGTTCACGGTCTTCCCCATCTTCTTCCCCTCTTTGTTTGTGAGGAGTGTGATGGTCATCGCGTGGGCGTCCTCCCCGAGCTTTTTCCGGATGAGCTCGGTGCCGGCGAGCATATTGGACCACTGGTCATCTCCGCCAAACTGCATATTGCAGCCGTATTTTTGGAAGAGCATGTAGAAATCATAGCCCTGCATCGGCATATAGCAAAATTCCAGGAAGGAAAGTCCCTGCTCCAGCCGATTCACATAGCAGCGGGCCCGGAGCATCTCGTTGACGGAGAAATTCGGCCCGACCTCCCGCATAAAATCCATGAAATTCAGATTTCTGAGCCAGTCCGCATTGTTGGCCATGACGGCCTTTCCCTCACCAAAGTCGATGAAGCGGCTCATCTGCTCCCGGATCCTCTCACAGTTATGATCGATCTCCGAGACGCTCATCATCCTTCTCATATCTGTCCGCCCGGAGGGATCGCCGATCATGCCTGTCCCCCCTCCGACCAGGGCGATCGGCCTGTTTCCGGCCTCCTGCAGCCTCTTCATCAGGCATAGCGCCATGAAATGACCGACATGCAGGGAATCCGCCGTGGGATCAAAGCCGATATAGAAGACCGCCCTCCCGGCATTGATGAGCTCACGGATCTTCTCCTCGTCGGTGAGCTGCGCGATCAGCCCCCTCTCCCTCAGTTCCTCAAATACTCCCATTGCTCTTCCCCTTCCTCTGTCCGCGGCCTTTCCCAGCCGCATTTTCCGGCATCGGGATCCAAGTCACCCGGTCTGCTGCGCATACTCATAGACACTATCGATCAGACGGAGCGTATCCTCCCAGCCGAGGCAGGCATCCGTGATCGACTTTCCGTAAACATGGTCCTCCGCCCTGCAGTTCCCCTCCAGGAGATAGGATTCCACCATGATCCCCTTCACAAAGCCCGCGAGCTCCTCGGAATACTTCCTGGAGTGCATCACCTCCTGCGCGATCCGGAGCTGCTCCTTATAATGCTTTGCGGAATTGCAGTGATTCGTATCCACGATGCAGGACGGGTACTGCAGCTCCCTCTCCCCGTAGAGACTGAGGAGAAGCTTCAGATCCTCATAGTGATAGTTCGGAAGCATCTGCCCGTGCTTGTTCTGAGAGCCCCGCATGATGGCGTGCGTGTAGGGATTCCCATCGGACTTCACCTCCCACTCCCGGAAAATGAAGTCATGTCCGTGCTGCCCCGCGTAGACGGAGTTCAGCATCACGCCGAGGTCCCCCGAGGTCGGATTCTTCATCCCGCAGGGGACATCCGTTCCGGACGCGACGAGCCGGTGCTGCTGATTCTCGACCGAGCGGGCGCCGACCGCGATATAGCTCATGATATCCGAAAGATAGCGGAGATTATCCGGATAGAGCATCTCATCCGCCGTGCTGAAGCCGGTCTCCCGGAGCACATCCATATGGAGCTTTCGGATCGCGGCGATGCCTCCCGCAACATTCTCCCCCTTCTCCGGATCGGGCTGGTGAAGCATTCCCTTATAGCCCTCTCCCGTGGTTCTCGGCTTATTCGTATAGATCCTCGGCACGATGAAAAGCTGATCCTCTACCCCCTTCGAAATCTCCCGGAGCTTCCCGCAGTACTCCAGGACGGGGTCCGGATGATCCGCGGAGCAGGGCCCGATGACGAGGATAAACTTCCTCGATTCTCCGCGAAAGATCGCTTTGATCTCCTCATCTCTCTTCGCCTTGATCGCCGCAAGGGAGGTCGGAAGCGGGTACTGCTCCCGGATCTCCGAGGAGGACAGAAGTCTCTTTCTGAATTCCAATCCCATAGTGCACTTCTCTTTCTGTCTTTCTTTTATTCTTCTCCGCTCTCTCCCGCTTCCCTGCCCTCCTCGCAAAAAGGAAGGCAGAGCTCCCGGTCTCCGCCATGATGCGGCAAAGAAAAAGGGAGAAAAGAATCCCTCCCTTCGGAGACTGTGAACTGAAGTATAACGGATCCCTTAAAAATTCGCAAGCCGCCCCGGCCGTCCCGAAAGGCTAAGGCCCCGCCCCAGATCCCTTAGTTAATTGCTATTCGAAGTTCCACCTGGAAATCCGAAAGGTAGAACTTAATTCTTCCGAAGGAAAAATCCTTTCCCTCTCCTCCGGGATTTCCCTCAGGCGATGCCAAAGCTTGCTCTTCCGAAGCGGCAGAGCGAAAGGAGAGTGCATCTTTCACACTGCGGACTCCTGGCTGTACAGACCGCTCTCCCGTGATCCACCATCCTGTGGCAAAACTGATTGCTTTCCTCCGGCGGGATGATCCTTCGGAGAAGCCGCTCCACCTTGGCGGGCTCCTTCACATCGTTCACAAGCCCGATCCGGTTCGAGAGGCGGATGCAGTGCGTATCCGTCACGATGGCGGGCTTTCCGAAGATATCTCCCATAATGAGATTCGCGCTCTTTCTGCCCACACCGGGGAGCGCGAGAAGCTCCCCGAAGTCCTCCGGGACCTTGTCCTCATAGCGCTCGTGGAGGATCCTCATGCAGGCGGAGATATCCCTCGCCTTGCTGCGCCCAAGACCGCAGGGACGGACGATCTCCTCGATCTCCTCCGGGGAAGCCGCCGCGATGGCCTCCACCGTGGGGAATTTCTCAAAGAGCTTCGGTGTGACTTGATCGACGCGGAGATCGGTGCACTGCGCCGCGAGGCGCACGCTGATGAGAAGCTGCCAGGCATCCCGGTAGGAAAGCGTACATCGGGTATCCGGATAGAGCTCCTTCAGGCGTTCGATCACAGAAAGCGCGAGCTGCCTGCGCTCCCCATCCTCTCTCTCCCCCTCCATCTCCTTCTCCTTTGATTTTACGGCCATATTAAGACAGACTCCTTTCCGTCATCGCGGATCCCCTCCCCCGCCTCCACCGGGAAATCACAGAGGGGAGCGCCGCATTTTGTGATATTTGCAACAGTTCTTCTTCTCTTTTTCTCTATACTAAGGCTAGGCAGAGTTACAGTATGCTTCATCTTATCCTATCGCTGATCTTTAAACAAGGCAGGTGCTTCTATATGGAGAAAGAAAGAAAAGAAGAAGGAAGAGAAGAGAAGAAGGAGGGACGGGGAGTCCGTGTAAAGGCGGGAGAGGTCTTTGATTTCCTGTCGGAAAACCCGGTGATCCCAGGCTGCACCGTATCGGGTGAGCTCTTCGGAGAAAACGGATATTCTCTCATCAGCTTCTCCCTCGCATCCGGTACCAGCATCAGTGCGGAGAGCTATGACTATCCGAAGCTCCTCAAAGGAGAGATCGAAGTTTTCAAGACGGACAAAAGCCGCTGGTCCCTCTCCCCGGGAGAAGCATTTTTGATCCGGGAATACGCTCCCTACGGGGTGCGCGCCGGATCGGACAGCGTCTATTTGGAATTTAATTTCAGAAAGGAAAGCGCCATGAATGCAGTCGTAAAAGCAGGTGAAGTTTTCAAGCTCAAGAACCTCCTCCCCTACCAGGACGGAAAAATCGTAAATCTCGATCTCCTGGATGAGGAAAGGATGAAATTTGTCCTCATGAGCTTCGATGAGGGCACAGGCCTCTCCGAGCACTCCGCGCCGGGAGAGGCTCTCGTCTTCGCCCTGGAGGGAAGGGCCGTCATCGGCTATGAGGGAAGGGAGCAGGAGATTTGCGAGGGAGAGAGCTTTCACTTCGCAAAAAACGGGAGGCACTTCGTAAAGGCGAAGGGGCGTTTTAAGATGGCTCTTCTCTTAAGCCTCGGATAAGCGATCCTCCCGGCTTAAATCACGGAAATGTCGATCAAGGACTAGCTCCTCTATCAGAAATGCCGATCCGGCAATGGCCCCATAGGAAATGTCGACCTGGCAATAGCTTCATAGGAAATGTCGACCTGGCAATAGCTTCATAGGAAATACCAATCCATAGGAAAGGAGGGTGCGCACTGCCGCACCCTCCTTTCCCTGTCCCAATTCCGCCGGCTGTCCCGGCTCTCCCGCCTCCCCGCCGTACGTCTTCGAGAGGGAAGCGGCACGCTTTTGAAGGCTCTCCGAAAGATTCCGTTTTTGAGAGTTTTATTACAGCCCCGCGGAATTCTCCAGAACATCCTTCAAGGTCTCCGCGGACTTCCGGAGTGCCTCCTTCTCCGCCTCATTGAGCTCGATCGGGACATCCCTCTCGACGCCGTCTCTCCCGACGATAGCGGGCATACTGAGAGAAACCCCCTCGATCCCGTATTCTCCATGCTGGATGCTGGAGACCGGGAGGATCGACTTTTCATCCCGGATGATGGCCTCGCAGATCCTTCTGACCGACATCGCAATTCCGTAGTAGGTGGCATGCTTTTTCGCGATGATCTCGTAGGCACTGTTCTTCACATCCTCCGCGATCTTCCGCATGCTCTCCTCATGCTGGTAGAAGCCCCGCATCTCACAGAAATCCCGGAGCGGAATCCCGGATACATTCGCGCTGCTCCAGGCCGCGATCTCGCTGTCCCCGTGCTCTCCGATGATAAAGGCGTGCACGCTTCGGTTGTCAATGGAGAGATGCTCCCCGAGGAGATACTTGAGTCTTGCGGAATCCAGCACCGTGCCGGAGCCAAAGACCCGGTTCTCCGGGAAGCCGCTCAGCTTCGCCGCCGCATAGGTCAGGATGTCCACCGGATTTGCGACAATGAGCAGGATCCCGCCGCAGTCTCTCTTCTTGATCTCCGGAATGATGGATTTAAAGATCCCGACATTCTTCTTCACGAGATCCAGCCTCGTCTCCCCCGGCTTCTGACCGGCACCCGCCGTAATCACGATGATGGCTGCATCCACGATATCATTGTAGGAACCGGCATAAATCTTCATCGGCTTTGCAAAAGGAAGCCCATGGCTGATGTCCAGTGCCTCTCCCTCTGCTCGGTCCTGATCCGCGTCGATCAGCACCATCTCAGAGAAAAGGCCGCTTTGCATCAGGGCAAAGGCCGAGCTCGATCCCACGAATCCGCAGCCGATAATCGCAACCTTCCTGTCATTTACTTCCGCCATTTCTGCCTTCCTTTCCCATACAGTCAGACTTCGCGCCCCTGCCTCTTCCCCCTTTCCGGGAAGGGCAATCTCCCGCGGAGCAGATGCCGATACCATAATAGTATTCCTTCCGGAAATTTGCAATGGCGATAGAACAGGTAAAGTCATGGCTTCCATAAAAAATCATGGCTTCGCGCCGGGATCCGCTCCCGGACTGTGCGGCAGGATTTCCCGTAAGAGAAATTCCCGGAGCTCTCCTCCAAAGAAGGACAGGGGTGAGAGAGCTCCGCCCCTTCCGGGAGGAGTCAGGGGAAGGGCGGGAAGCGGCCGGGTCCTCTCCTCGGAAAGCCCGCTCTCCCGCAGAAAGAGCGCGCTGAGAGAGGCCTTGTCAAGCCCTCTTGATCCCTCATAGAGAAAATGGCTTTCGAAGAGCTCCTCCGGATAATCCGAGAGAAACCAGCTCTCCGTCTTTCCCTTCCCCCAGTGGCAAAAGACCGGGAGAAAGCGGTAATCGGATATCTTGGTCTCTGTCCTCCCGTCCCTCCCCTCTCGCTTTTCGATCAGAAGCTCCGCCGCGCCCCCCAGTACCGTCTCTATCCTAGTCTGATTCGAAAGAAAATTACCAAGGCCATAGTAGACCAGCACAGACTTTCCCCCCGGAAGCTCCAGCTTCTCCACCGGCCCGACGACATGGCTGTGCGTACAGAGGATGAGGTCGGCCCCGGCAGAGCAGAGTTCCTCCATGAGCCTTCGCTCCTCTTCGTCCGGCTTCGATACATATTCCTCTCCGATATGGAGAAGGCAGATGCTGAAATCCGCCTTCTCCTCCGCCTCCCGAAGCTGCGAAAGGAGAAGCTCCTTCTCCGAGAGAAGGTTCACCATCCACTCCTTTCCCTTCGGGAGCCGGAGATCATTCAGACCATAGCTTGCGTTAAAAAGTGCAAAGCGAATCCCGTTCTTTCTGAGATAGGGGATCTCCTCCCTTTCCCGCTCCGATCCGTTTAAGCCGAGCAGCCTGACCTCCGGATGCTTCTCCCAATACGAAAGCGTATCCCATATCCCCTGCTCCCCCTGATCGAAGGCGTGATTCGTCGCGGCGGTCACGACATTGAAGCCCGCATCCCGGAGGGAATCCCCGGCCGCGATCGGCGTGCCGAAGCGGGGGTAATCGCCGTACCTTGCCGGATCCTCCGTGAGGATCGTCTCCTGATTGACGATGGAAAGGTCAAAGCGCCGGATCTTTTCCCTGACATGGCGGTAAAGCGGGCGAAAGTCATAGACTTTAGAGCGCGGCTCAAAGCAGGCCCTCAGGATTCCGCGGTGCAGGATCACATCCCCTGCGGCAAAGAGGCGGACGACGCTTTTCTTCCTCTCTTCCCCCTCCGCCGTGTACTCCTTTAAGCCAAAGCCCCGGTAGACCCAGAAGCTCTTCCTCCCCTCCTTTGTCACAAGGCAAAGCACAGCGTCCCGGGAAAGGGACC
>ERZ772921.362-NODE-362-length-27811-cov-5.958135_pt1 | contig 27811 bp, 27 predicted proteins | sample MGYA00512117_ERZ772921 | MGnify/ENA primary metagenome ERZ772921 (study PRJEB29015, sample SAMEA2737944) | human oral metagenome | biome: human oral; feature: human-associated habitat; material: dental | place: China | collected 2150 ...
TTGTTGATTTTTTAGGAATAAAGATATAACATATATATGTAATCTAGAATTTAAGGAGGAAGAAAGATGAAAGTAGCAATAAACGGATTTGGAAGAATAGGAAAAATAGCATTCCAAATAGCAATAGAAAAAGGATTAGATGTAGTAGCTATAAATGACCCATTTTTAGCACCAGACTACATAGAATACCTATTAAAATATGACACAGTACATGGAAAATTCAAAGGAGAATTATCACATGATGATAAACATATAATAGTAAACGGAAAGAAAATAAGAGTGTTTAATGAATTAGAACCAAAGAATGTTCCTTGGGGAGAATTAGGAGTACATACAGTTATAGAATGTTCAGGTGTGTTTGTAGAAGTAGAAAAAGCACAAGCATTCTTAGATGCAGGAGCTAAAAAGGTAGTTATATCTGCACCATCAAAAACAGCACCAATGTTTGTAATGAATGTAAATCATGAAAAATATGATACATCAATGAATATAGTATCAAATGCATCATGTACAACAAACTGTTTAGCACCAGTAGCTAAAGTTTTAAATGATAAATTTGGAATTATAGAAGGATTAATGTCAACAGTTCACTCAATAACTGCAACACAAAAAACAGTTGATGGAACATCTAAAAAAGACTGGAGAGGTGGTAGAGCAGCAGCAGCAAATATTATACCATCAAGCACAGGAGCAGCAAAAGCAGTTGGTAAAGTAATACCAGAATTAAATGGAAAATTAACAGGTATGGCATTTAGAGTACCTACACCAGATGTTTCAGTTGTAGATTTAACAGTAAGACTTGCAAAAGAAACAACATATGAAGAAATATGTAAGGCAATGAAAGAAGCTTCAGAAGGTGAATTAAGCACAATATTAGGATATACTAATGATGATGTAGTTTCTTCAGATTTTGTACATTCAACAAAAGGATCTGTATTTGATGAAAAAGCAGGTATCATGTTATCACCAACATTTGTTAAAGTAGTATCATGGTATGATAATGAATGGGGATATACTTCAATGCTTATAGAATTTGTAAGATATATCGGAGAAAAAGAAGGAGTATATAACGCATAATGAATAAATTAAGTAAAAAAAATGTAGAAGATATAAAAGATTTAGAAGGAAAAAGAGTATTAGTAAGATGTGATTTTAATGTTCCACTAGATGAAAATAGAAATATTACAGATAATAGTAGAATAGTAAAAGCATTAGATACAATTAAATACTTATTAAAAAACAATGCTAAAATAATCTTATGTTCACATTTAGGAAGACCAAAGGGAGAATTTAAAGAAGAATTTTCATTAAAACCTGTAAGAGATGAACTTGAAAGACTTTTAAATGTTAATGTTATTTTAGCAAAAGATGTTGTTGGAGAAGATGCAAAAGAAAAAGCACAAAATCTAAAAGAAGGTGAAATATTATTACTAGAAAATGTTAGATTTGAAAAAGGTGAAACAAAAAATGATGAAGAACTAGCAAGAAAGTTTGCAGGACTTGCAGAAATATTTGTAAATGATGCATTTGGAACAGCACATAGAGCACATGCTTCAACAGAAGGAGTAACAAAATATTTACCAGCATATGCAGGATATCTAATAGAAAAAGAAATAGAATTCTTATCAAATGCTATAAACGATCCAGAAAGACCACTTCTTGCAATACTTGGAGGAGCAAAAGTTTCAGATAAGTTACTTGTTATAGACAGCTTATTAGAAAAAGTAGATAGTTTAATAATATGTGGAGCAATGGCATATACATTCTTCTATTCAATGGGATTAAATGTTGGAACAAGTCTTTGTGAAAAAGATATGGCAGAAGCTATCAAATTTGCTCACGAGGCTATCAAACCACATATCGAAGCGCAATTGCGTTTGGCTGAAAAAGTAGGTAAGACTGAAAAACGCACCTACGAGCCAGAAGTAGAAAATGAAGAAGTAAAAGCAAAAGTATACCCATTGGCTTATGAAAAATGCTATGCTATTGCTAAAGAAAATACTACTAAACAAGAACGCGGAGAAAAGTTCAATGCGGTGAAAGAAGAGTGCTTAGCACTTTTTACCGAAGAGGAATTGGAAGAGTTAACTCCTCTTATTACTCGTTATTTTGGGGATGCAGAAAAAGAGGCTGTTCGTAACCTTATCTTAGAGGAAAATATTCGTTTAGACGGACGTAATACTACTCAAATACGCCCTATCTGGTGCGAAGTAGGGTATTTGCCTTCAGCCCACGGTTCATCTATCTTTACACGTGGCGAAACCCAATCGCTTACTACCGTTACCTTAGGTACTTCACGCGAAGCAAACGTTATCGACTTACCTTCAGAGCAAGGCGAAGAGCGTTTCTACCTACACTACAATTTCCCTCCATTCTCAACCGGTGAGGCTCGCCCCTTGCGTGGTACTTCACGTCGCGAGATAGGACACGGAAACTTAGCACAACGCGCCCTTAAACGTATGATACCAGAGGATTGTCCTTATACCGTTCGCGTAGTATCTGAGATTTTAGAATCTAATGGTTCATCATCAATGGCTACTGTGTGTGCAGGTACTTTGGCACTAATGGATGCAGGGGTGCAAATGGTAAAACCGGTATCGGGTATCGCTATGGGGCTTATCAGCGACGGCGATCGTTATGCGGTACTTTCAGACATCTTGGGCGATGAAGACCACTTAGGCGATATGGACTTTAAAGTAACCGGTACTGCTGATGGTATCACCGCTTGCCAAATGGACATAAAGATAAAAGGACTTTCATATGAAATCCTAGAAAAAGCCCTTAACCAAGCACGTGAGGGACGTATGCACATTTTGGGCAAAATAACTGACACTATAGCACAACCTAATCCTACTGTGAAACCTCACGCTCCTAAGATTGTGAAGATGGATATGCCTAAAGAATTTATCGGAGCATTTATCGGAACAGGAGGTAAGAACATTCAAGACCTACAAGCTCGTACTAAAACTACCATTGTGGTGGAAGAAGTGGGTGAATTGGGTATCGTAGAAATCTTAGGTACTGACGAAGCTGGTATACAAGAAGCTATAGAAGCTGTAAATGCAGTGAAATTTGAACCTGTAGAAGGTGAAACTTACACTGTGAAAGTAGTACGCCTAGTAGAGTTTGGGGCTTTCGTAGAGTTTGTACCTGGCAAAGACTCTTTGCTCCACATCTCAGAAGTATCTTGGGACAGAGTAGATAAAATAGAAGATGCTCTTAAAGAAGGTGATATTATAGAAGTGAAATACCTCGGCATTGACCCTAAAACCAAGAAAACGAGAGTATCACGCAAAGCCTTATTGCCACGTCCTCCACGTGAAGAGCGTCCTGACCGCCCAGCGAGAGAAGACCGCCCTAAGTCTGACAAACCTTACAACAGCAAACCTCGCGGTGACCGCAATGATCGTCCTAAAGGACACAACAATAACCCAAAACCACGTCAGGAATAGGCGTATGTTATAAGAATTTTTGTATTCATAATATTTTATAAAACCGAAGATTTTATATTTTTATAGTATAAAGTTTTCGGTTTTTCTTTTTTTAGTATCTTTGCCCTCAAATAAAGTCTTTCTAAAAAAGAACTCCCATTAAAGAATATGAAAACCAATAAATACATACACTTGTGGCTACCCATAATGGGGCTGCACGTATTGCACCAAGTAGAAGAAAGTATTTCATTCTGGCAGTGGTATATTGACTTTGTAGATAAGATACCCCAATGGTTGCAACTCCCCAGAATTGCTGAGAATGCTCATTTAGCTAATGAGCACCCAGAATATTTTGTATGGGCTTCTATAGGGCAAATTGCTTTGGTAGGAGTCATTGCTTTTTTGTGTAGAAAGAGTGAAAAAGCTACAAGAATAGCACTTAGTCTATATCTTGCTGGATTGAGTTTCTTTTTGGTATGGCATATTTTGATAAGCTATTTCACTCATTCCTACTCCCCCGTAATGGTAACCTGCCTGATAGGTATTTACTTAATACCCAAATGGAGTGCTAATGTTTTCGGAGGCTTCAACATAAAATAAGACATATAAACAGACAAATATATAGACAATGAAAAAATGGATTATATTGGCAGTAATAGCCCTTATCAGTATAGCAGGATTTTTTATTTATCGCGCTGTATTTGCGAGCAATACCGCTTTTAATGAAAAGGAAGTAGTAATATACATACCTACAGGGGCTGACTTTGGTGATGTATTGCACAAACTACGTCCGTTGCTAAAAAGTAGTCTCGCTTTTGAGCAAGTAGCTAAGCAGCGCGGCTATACCACACACGTAAAAGCAGGAAAATACATCATCAAGAAAGGGGCAAGCAACCTTGAAATCGTACGTACTCTTCGCAATAGAAATACCCCTATAAAACTAAAATTTAATAATCAGGAGCGATTGGAAGACCTTGCCACTCGTATAGCTGAGCAGATAGAACCTGATAGCACTACCCTAATACGCGCTTTTTTAGACCCTACTTTTCTGAAAGAAAACGGGTTCACTGAGGCTACTGCCCTTGCTATGTACTTACCTAATACCTATGAATTTTATTGGAATACTACTGCTGAGGAGTTCCGCGACCGTATGCTAAAAGAATACCATCGCTATTGGACAAAAGAACGCAAAGCACAAGCAGAAACACAAGGTCTTAGCCCTATAGAAGTAAGTATTTTAGCTTCGATAGTACAAAAAGAAAGTGCTAAGGTAGATGAACGCCCTCGTATAGCTGGGGTTTATCTGAACCGTCTGCATATCAATATGCTATTACAGGCTGACCCTACCGCTATCTTTGCGATGAAAAACCATACAGGCGACTACAATATGGTAATAAAACGAGTAACTGAAGCGCATACTCATCTAGAAAACCCTTATAACACTTATCAAAATTACGGTTTACCTATAGGACTTATCGCAATGCCTGACCTATCATCAATAGAGGCTGTGCTAAAACCTGAACAACACGATTACTACTTTTTTGTAGCAGACCCTGAGAATTACGGTTACCACAAGTTTTCGCGCACTTTTTTGCAACATACCGAAAGTGCTAAAAAATACTGGAATTGGGCTAATGAGCAGGGAGTAAAATAATGATAAATAACCATTAAAAAAAGTCCGGAAAGTTTGTGTCAAACTTTCCGGACTTTTTTATTTATTTGAGCCGGTGGAGGGAGTCGAACCCACGACCCCGAGATTACAAATCACGTGCTCTAGCCAACTGAGCTACACCGGCACTTTGCTTATTTGCGGGTGCAAAGATAACACCATTTTGTAAATATGCAAAAGTTTTTTGAACATTTTTTTAAGCTAATTGGTTCAGCTTTTGTATAAATGCCCCTGCTCTTTCTTCAAATTCTCTTCTAACTTGCTTTAAATGAGCCCCTCTGCTTTCAACAGTTCTATCAGCTACTTTATCGATTAAGCTATCGAAAGTATTGAGAATTTCAGTTATAAGAGCCTTACCTTCTTCTGTTTGCATTTTGCCTGTAAAATACACAGCATCAATAATATCACCTAAAACATAGTTGATATCTTTCTTTAAATCGCGGATACTTGCCATAGTCTAAATTATTTATTTTGAGTGCAAAGCTAAGAAATATTTCTTATCTTTGCAAAAAATAAAGTAATATATGTATATCTATAATTTGACAGCAGTCATTGACGAAAGTGTTTTCAAGGCGTGGCAACAGTGGTTAGCACACTCTTATCTGCCTGCTGTAAACGCCTCTGCATTAGTAGACAATGTACAAATAATGAGGGTATTAGATTCGACTGATAGGCATTATGCCATACACCACGAAATCAGCTCTGCTGCTAAACTATCAGCTTTCTTAGAAGAGAAAATGCCACAACTTTTAGAAGAGGCTGCTGCTACTTTTGGCGAGAAGGCACTTTTCTTTGGGACAAGATTGATGATTAGTGATGAAGGGGCTATTTAGGCTACGCCAGCTCGCCGACTTTCGTTCGTCACATACTCGGCTGTGCCAGCTCGCCGACTTTCCTTCGCTCATCGTTCGCTCATCGTTCGCTCATCGTTCGCTCATCGTTCGCTTATCCTTCGCTCAGTGTATAGTGAAGATAGCTTCAAAAAAAATGGCATAAAAATTGTGCTACTATTAGTAAGATGTTTAGTTTGACTTTACAAAAAACTTATACAATATGAAAAAGAACTTACAAATCAACAGATGGATGCACGCGTTACTACTACTCGTGGCATCGTTTGCGCTACTTTCTTGTGGTGGTTATTATTACGCTGATGGGGTATATTACGACCCCGTACCTGAAAGACCGAGCTATTTGGAAATAGTAGAAGAACCTGCTTATACGCCTGTAGAAAATAGGTATACACCTAACCGCTACAAAGATTATTTCGGTGAAAAAGCACAGCAATACCGCCAAATGCCTGATACTTCGGTTACACATTTCACCGATGTAAACAGCTATCGTTCTAACGCAACTTCGGGAGCACCTGCCTATGGAGGTTGGGGTAGCAACCCTTCACAAGTGAATGTAAATGTATATAACAACAATCCGTGGGGGTATAATAGCTGGGGCTACAATAATTGGTATCCTAATTATTACGGCTATGACTCATACTACAGGAATAGAGCTCGCTGGAGCTTGTCATTTGGCTGGGGCTGGGGTAGTTATTACGACCCTTATTGGGGCTATAATGGCTACTACGGTTATCGTCCGTACTACGGTGGGTACTATGATTACTACCCTTATTACGGATACAGTCCTTATTACGGGTATAACCCTTATTATGGGTATTATCCTTACGGAGGCTACTATCCTTATTACGGATATTATTACGATTACCGCCCAAGAGATTACTATTACGAACCTAGTCGTTCATACGGCAATGGAGGGTCTTATAGCGGCAGAGGACGTGCTATTATAAGAGATGACAACTACAGAAGTAACGCTAACCGTTATGAAGATGGTAGAGGCTCTTATAGTCGTTCGCAAAGCCAAGGATATTACAATAATAACAGCAATTATAGCGGTAGACCGTCTTACCAAAATCAGCAACAGTACAACAATAACAACAGTCAGCCAACAGGCTATGAGATGAGAAGAGCCTACGAATCGAACTCTAACTACTCTGGCAGAAGTTCTAACTACAGCAATAGCAGCAGCTCTGGCGGCAATTACAGCAGTGGATCTTCTAACAGCAGCAGTAGTAGCAGTGGTGGATACAGAAGCCCTAATCGCGATTAAAAAATATTAAAAAGATGAAAAGAATCAATTATATATTATTTTTAGGATTTTCTTTAGCAGCTATGAGCGCTCAAGCTCAGAATTATACTGATGCTTTGCGCTATAGCACTGAAGAACTGACAGGTACTGCCCGCTTTAAGGCTATGAGCGGGGCATTTGGTGCCTTAGGAGGTGACCCTTCAGCCATAAATATCAATCCGGCAGGGAGTGCTATTTTCAATGCAAGCGAAATTTCGTTTAGTCTTAATAACAACAGCCAAAAGAGAGATATTAACTTCTTAGACCGAAGTGATAAGAAAAATAACAATGATTTTAATTTCAATCATTTCGGGGTTGTGTTTGCTATTCCTGATGTGTCGCCTACTGTTAAGAAATTGAGTTTTGGGTTTAATTATCAGTTAAGCAAAACTCTTGACAATGACAAGTTTTCTTATTCGGCTTACAACACTACCGGCTTAGACGATTACTTTTTGGACTACGTTACCCGAGGTAATAATGGCAATCCTTTTAGTTTTGGTACTTTTGCAGGGGGATATAATTATAGCACCAGAAATCAGCAGGAAAATATAGGGGAATATTACGCTACCTTAGGACGTAGAGAAGGCTATGCTGCCCAGATGGCTTATTTGGGATTGAAGGCAGGGCTTGTTCATCCGAATACGACTTCGCCTACTAATACGGAATATAGTGCCAATGGTGATAATCTGGAGCGTTTGCAAACTTATAGAGTAGAGCGTTCGGGCTATGTGAATAAATACAATTTCAACTTTGCTTCGCAAATAGGGGATTTTATTTACTTAGGAATGAACTTAAACGTGCACAACATCAACGAAAAGGCGCTGTATAGTGCCAAAGACGATAATTTTAGAAGTTCAAACCCTTTTTTGCGCTATGCTAACCACAAGCAATACATCAATACGACAGGTGAAGGTTTTTCGCTACAGCTGGGAAGTATCATCAAAGTAACTGATGAATTGCGTTTAGGGGTAAGCTATCAGTCGCCTACGTGGTATAAGATGAAAGAAGAGTCGCGCCAAGTACTCTACGCTACGGTAGGAGTAAATACCCGTACAGAAGATTTCGATATAGAATTAGTGAATAGGTATGGCGACCCTATATGGTATGAACGCGAATACAAGTTTCGCACCCCCAGCGCGTGGACTGCTAGTGCTGCTTACCTGATAAAGAAAAGAGGTATCTTAAGCATTGATTACACCTACAGAGCCTACGACAATCTGAAATTCAGAAGTAATAATATGAAAGGCTATAACACTGCTTTTGAAAACCAAATGGGTGATACCTCAACCCTACGCATAGGAGGCGAGTATAGAATACCTTTTAAATTAGTAAAAGAAGACCCTAAGAGTACTAACTTTGTGAGCTTGCGGGCAGGTTATAGATACGAACAAAGTCCGTATAGAAAAGCAGAAGCTGTAGTAGGCGATCTGACAGGCTATTCGTTTGGAGCTGGTGTGACCTTGGGAGGTATTAGATTAGACGCTTCGTATGATGTGGCTAAACAAACGAACCTGTACCAAATGTATGAGAATGTGCTGACAACTCCTGCACACATAAAATCTACTTATGGTAACTTCTTGTTTACCTTCACGGCGCAGCTTTTTTAGTGCGAGCCGCACAGGCAGATAACTAAGAGACGGTGATGAGAAAAGCACCGTCTCATTTTTAGTATAAAAGCAATATTCAAAATTTAGTATAAAACAACATTCAAAAAAAGTATTTTGAAATTACACAGAAATTTAGTGGATGCGGTAATTGAGGGTCTCGGTTTTATTTTTACCGAAAATCAGTATGCCGATAAGGTAGTGGAAAAGCTGCTGAAAAAAGATAAGCGTTGGGGAGCTCGCGATAGAGCTTTTGTGGCTGAAACGATTTACGATATAGTGCGCTGGAAACGCCTCTATGCGGAAATAGCTGAAGTATATGAACCCTTTACGATACACAACTTGCGTCGCCTCTTTGCAGTATGGGCTACCCTGAAAGGTGTTGCGCTGCCTGATTGGGGAAACTACTTTGAAGATACCCCTACTAGACGCATCAAAGGGAAATTTGACGAGCTCTCTAAAATACGCAAATACCGCGAATCGGTGCCTGACTGGTTAGACACTTTGGGAGAACAAGAACTGGGAGAGGCTCTCTGGACAGATGAACTGCACAGCCTGAACAGTTTAGCCCCCGTAGTATTGCGCGTAAATACCCTAAAAATAAGTCGTGATAGACTGCAGCAACTCCTCCGCGAGGAAGGGGTAGAAAGCTATCCGCTACAGCAGTATCCTGATGCTTTGCAATTGGTAGAGCGCAGCAACATCTTCAAAAGTCAATCTTTTAAAGACGGCCTGTTTGAGGTGCAAGATGCCTCTTCGCAGAAAGTAGCTCCGTTTATGCAAATAGACCATAGCGTAAAACGCATTATTGACACGTGTGCTGGGGCTGGTGGTAAAACGCTTCATCTGGCAACCCTCTTGCAAAACAAAGGTCAGATTATAGCAATGGACATTTATGAACAAAAGCTGCAAGAACTCAAACGAAGAGCGCGTCGCAATGGGGCTTTCAACATAGAAACTAAGCTGATAGACCCTAAGCAACTGAAACGTATGCAAGGCAGTGCTGACCGCGTGCTGATAGATGCGCCTTGTAGTGGGTTAGGTGTACTGCGCCGCAACCCCGATGCTAAATGGAAATTGCAACCTGAGTTTTTAGACCAGATACGCACTACCCAACAAGAAATATTGCAGCAGTATAGTAAATTACTCAAAAAAGGCGGTAAGCTGGTATATGCGACTTGCTCGGTATTGCCTTCAGAAAACCACCAGCAAGTAGCGACTTTCTTAGCTTCGGAAGCTGGCAAGGATTTTAAATTAGAGGCTGAAGAGGTGATTTTTGCGCATCAATCGGGTTATGACGGTTTTTATATGGCGAGGCTCATTAATAATGGTTAATAGAAACCTCCCCCCTTCACATACTCCGCTGCGCCAGCTCGCGGACTTCCTTCGAAGGGGGAGCTCATACACGAGCTTTATAATGGAAAAATACACTTTAGAAGTAACTTTAAAACAGGATATGACGGCTTCTATATGGCGAGGCTCATTAACAATGGTTAATAGAAACCTCCCCCCTGCCCCCTCCGAAGGGGGAGCTCATACACGAGCTTTATAATGGAAAAATACACTTTACATCGAAGTAACTTTAAAAATTGTACAAATCATTATTTTGTTGTAATTTTGCACCCTTAAATATAACGAACGACCAATGAAAAAACTCATTACATTACTACTTATTGCTTTTGTTGCGATAGCAAAGGCACAAATTTATACCCCTGTAAAGTGGTCTACCAGCGTTGAGAAAATCAATGATACTGAATATTACTTGGTAGCTAAGGCTACTATAGAGGCTGGTTGGAAGCTGTACGGACAGAACATTCCACCCAATGGACCTATTCCGACTACTTTTGAATTTGAAAAAAACGCTGACTTTGAGCTTGTAGGAAAGACCGAAGAATCGACCCCTATACTGAAGCACGACAAGGTGTTTAATATGGAGATTTCTTACTTCCACAACCAAGCGGTATTTAAACAACACATAAAACTGCTTAATAAGGCGACAACAAGCATTAAAGGGAGTGTAGAATTTATGAGTTGTAATGACAACAACTGCTCGCCCCCAGATACAGTAGATTTGGTATTTGAACTAACCGATACTGCTGCTGCCCCCGCAGGTGTTACCCCACAATTCACCTTTAACAATCCGCCAGCAGACAATAACACAGCGCCTGCTGCTACCGTAAGCGAAACTAAAACAGAGGCGATAAACGCTACCCCTATTCACAATCAGGGTATTTGGACGATATTCTTTTTATCGTTTTTAGCTGGTTTTGCAGCGCTACTGACCCCTTGCGTATTCCCGATGATACCAATGACAGTGAGCTACTTTACTAAACAAAGTAAAACAAAGGCTAAGGGCATCAGAAATGCGATAACTTATGGTATTTCTATTATCGTGATTTACGTATTATTAGGCACGGTAGTAACTGCTATTTTTGGAGCTGATGTGCTAAACGCATTTTCAAGTAGCTTTTTGTTTAACATTATATTCTTCTTTATTTTAGTAGTTTTTTCTATCTCATTTTTAGGAGCTTTTGAAATCACCCTACCCAGCTCGTGGAGTACTAAGATTGATGCCCAAGCCGACCGCAGTGGTTTTGTAGGTATCTTCTTTATGGCACTGGCCTTAGCCATTGTATCTTTCTCGTGCACAGGGCCTATAGTAGGTTCTTTATTAGTACAAGCAGCCTCGCAAGGGGGTATCGCCCCTATTATGGGAATGTTTGGGTTTTCATTAGCCATAGCCTTGCCTTTTGCACTATTTGCGGCTTTCCCAGGGTGGTTGCAATCACTCCCCAAATCAGGTGGTTGGATGAATACTGTGAAAGTAGTATTAGGCTTTTTGGAATTGGCATTGGCATTTAAATTCTTATCGAATGCTGACTTAGTGGTACAATACCACTGGATAGAACGCGAAGTATTTATCGCTATTTGGATAGCTATATTTGGCGCCCTTTCGTTATACTTATTTGGAAAAATACGTTTGCCACACGATGATGCTTCTGACCGCATATCAGTAGGGCGACTCATTTTGGGGCTGCTCACTTTAAGTTTCACTATCTATATGATACCAGGGTTATGGGGCGCCCCTCTGAACCTTATCAACGCTTTTCCACCCCCACAACACTACAGCGAATCGCCATACGGAGTAGGTAAAGGAGCCGTTGGGGTAGAAGAAGGTGCGCTACCTGAAGGAGCCCACCTATTTAAGCCTCATAACATCATAACCTTTGACGACTACGAGAAAGGATTGGCCTACGCTAAACAGCAAAATAAGCCGGTGCTATTAGATTTCACAGGTTGGTCGTGCGTAAACTGCCGACGTATGGAGCAAAACGTATGGCCTAAGCCGCAAGTGTTAGATATACTCAAAAACGAAGTAGTACTTATCTCGCTATACGTAGATGACAAACGTCCGCTACCGGAGAGTGAAGTGAAACCTTCGCAAATAAGAGAGGGCAAACTCATTAAGACTATAGGTCAGAAATGGAGTGAGTTTCAGACTCTGAAATACAAAGCCAACACACAGCCTTTTTATGTGCTGATGAACCACGAGGGCGAAAATTTAGTAGCCCCTATAGGGTATACCCCCGATACCGATGATGCTGATGAGTTTTACAAATGGCTCAGAAAAGGTATCACCGCCTTTGGCAAATAATAGCATTTAAATGAAAAACAAACTCTACATACTCCCCACACTTATCGGCATAACCTTGGCTATAGGGATTATTTTGGGACGGCAGTTAGCTAATTTTTATATTCCGAAACCGCCACCCCCCCTCCCCTTCCCTATCAGCGATATAGACACCGTGCCCGAAAACCCTTATAAGGTAAAACTCGGACGGCTGATAGATTATATAGAGGAGGATTATGTGGATAATGTAAATACCGATAGTATAGTAGACCTGACCATCAATAGTATATTGCGAAAGTTAGACCCCCACTCTACCTACATCTCGAAAACAGATATACAAGAAGTTGCCGAGACAATGAGTGGCAAATTTGTAGGGGTGGGCATCAGTTTCTATATGTATAAAGATACGATAGCCGTTATCAGACCTATAGAAGGAAGTGATGCTATGAAGAAAGGTATCCGTTTTGGCGACCGCATACTGATGGCTAACAAAGATACCCTCTTTAAGAAACGGTTAAGCACCGATAAGATAAAGAATATACTGAAGGGAGAAATGGACTCGAGGGTAGACCTGACCATATACCGAAAGAGCAAAGACAGTATTTTTAGAATTCCTATTGAGCGGAAATTTATACCTATAAAAAGTATAGACTGCTTCTACAAGGTGAACGATACGCTGGGGTATATACGAATGAACCGATTTGCCGAGACTACCTACAACGAATTTTCGACCGCCCTTAAAGCTCTTGAAAAAGAAGGAGTAAACAGCCTTATACTTGACTTGCGCAACAATAGCGGGGGTTTCTTAAATGTAGGCATACAAATAGCTGATGAGTTTTTGCCTAAAAACAAAATGATAGTGTTTACCAAAAACAACCGGAAAGAGATAGAAGAGACCTACTCTACTGAAGGGGGACTATTTGAAGATAAGCCCGTGTTTATATTGGTAAATGAAAACACTGCCTCAGCCAGCGAGATAGTAGCAGGAGCGCTACAAGACAACGACCGAGGCGTGATAGTAGGTAGACGCACCTTTGGAAAAGGATTAGTACAGAGCGAAATGCCCTTACCCGATGGGTCGGCAGTACGGCTAACCACTGCGCGCTATTACACCCCTACAGGGCGATCTATACAGAAGCCTTACGGTTTGGGACACCAGCGAGGGAGTTTTCAGATAGACAATGCTACAGTGCCTGACTCGCTGAAATTTACGACCCCTAAGGGAAAAGTAGTATATGGCGGTGGCGGTATTTACCCCGATGTATATGTGCCTATAGATATGAAGCCCGAAAGCTATTTGGTAAATGAAGTGCTACGCTCAGGACTGACCAATTTCTTTCTGTTTGAGTATTTAGACAGTCACCCATCGCTAAACAGCAAGCCCCATAAGGCATACTTTATAACCGACTATAAAGTGCCGAAAGAGATGCTAATGGCCTTTGCTAAATTCTTAAAAAATAGGCGCATCAACCTAAATTTTAGCAAGAACAGCAATGAGATAGCTAAACACCTGAAAGCTAGCTTGGCTGAAATATGGTTTAACAACAACGTAGCGGGGCTTATTAGAAATCAGCACGATTTTTACATAGATGAATGCCTACACTACTACCACCACAAAAGCACCTCTGCTACTAAGAAAGCAGTGAAGAGACAAGCAACAAAAACTAATAAAAAGAGTACAAAATAATATATGAGTAAGAATCTAACATCAAGAAGTGAAGACTATTCGAAATGGTATAACGAATTGGTAGTAAAAGCCGATTTGGCAGAGAGTTCTGGCGTGCGCGGCTGTATGGTAATTAAGCCTTACGGCTATGCTATATGGGAAAAAATGCAAGCCGAACTCGACAGAATGTTTAAAGAAACAGGGCATACGAATGCTTATTTCCCTATATTTATACCTAAAAGCTATTTTGAGGCAGAAGAAAAGAACGCTGAAGGTTTTGCTAAAGAATGTGCGGTAGTAACCCACTACCGACTAAAAACTGACCCTAATGAGAAAGGGAAGCTAATAGTAGACCCTGAAGCAAAATTGGAAGAGGAGTTAATAGTGCGCCCTACCTCAGAATCTATCATCTGGAGTACGTACAAAAACTGGATACAGTCATACCGCGACCTACCTATCCTTATCAACCAATGGGCAAACGTGGTGCGCTGGGAAATGCGCACGCGCCTATTCCTTCGCACAGCAGAGTTTTTATGGCAAGAAGGGCACACTGCCCACGCTACTAAAGAAGAGGCTATAGAAGAATCGGAAAGAATGATGAATGTATATGCCAACTTTGTAGAAAACTTTATGGCAGTGCCTGTAATCAGAGGATTTAAAACAGAAACCGAGCGTTTTGCTGGTGCTGACGAAACCTATTGTATAGAAGCGATGATGCAAGACGGCAAAGCCCTACAAGCCGGCACCTCGCACTTCTTAGGACAAAACTTTGCTAAGGCTTTTGATGTGAAATACGCGACCAAAGACGGTAAGCAAGAATACGTATGGGCAAGCTCTTGGGGGGTATCGACCCGCCTGATGGGTGCCCTCATTATGACCCACAGCGATGACAACGGCTTGGTATTGCCTCCTAATTTAGCCCCTATACAGGTAGTAATCGTACCTATCTACAAAGGAGCTGCCCAATTAGAAAGCGTAAGAGAGCGCATCAGTCCGCTAATGGAGGCTCTCAGAAAGCAAGGTATTAGTGTGAAGTTTGACGACCGCGATACTCAATCACCAGGGTTTAAGTTTCACGAATACGAACTAAAAGGCGTACCTGTGCGCTTAGCGGTAGGGCAACGCGATTTAGAAAACAATACCTTTGAAGTAGCGAGACGCGATACCCTAACCAAAGAGACCGTAAGCGGAGATGACATTATAGCACACATAGCTCAATTATTGAAGGATATACAAGAGAATTTGTACAAAAGAGCTTTAGCCTACCGCGATAGCCATATAACAGAAGTGAACTCATACGAAGAGTTTAAAGAACTGTTAGAAACCAAAGGCGGCTTTTTTGCAGCTCACTGGGACGGCACTGCTGAAACAGAAGCTAAAATAAAAGAAGAGACTAAGGCTACTATTAGATGTATTCCTTTAGATGCCAAAGAAGAAAGCGGTGTGTGTATGTACTCTGGAAAGCCTTCAAACAAAAGAGTTTTGTTTGCGAAAGCCTATTAAAAGAGAAAAAAGTGCTAAAAAAATTTGGTAGTTATGCTAAAAAAGCATACCTTTGCCTTATAATAATTAAAAAAAACATAATTACGATGAAAAAAATTATTTTATCATTAGTGGCAGTTTTTGCTTTTGGTGCTGTATCAGCACAAAATTTAGTATCTTCTAAGGGAGAACAATACCTTCCCAAACAAGGAGATTGGTCTATTGGTTTCAATGCAGGTAATGCTTTGAATTTCATTGGTAATGCTTTCAATGGCAACACTGGTAACAGTTCTGCAAATCTTTTTAAAGCTAATGAAAACTTGTTGAATTTTGACTCAGGTGTTATTTCTTCTACCAACAGCATCAACTTAGTAGGAAAGAAATTTGATACTGACAACAAAGCTACTCGTTATATAGCGAGCTTAAGTTTTAACCTAAATAGTTCTAAATCAGAGGTTGCAGGTACTTCTACTACTACTAGTACTACCTCATTTGGTTTAACTGCAGGTTATGGTAAAGAATGGAGAAAAGGTACTACCCGCCTACAAGGTTACTACGGTGCTGATGCTTTAGTAGGTTTCACTGTTCCAGGAGAAAAACAATTCGGCTTTGGTGTTGGTGCACAAGGTTTTGTAGGAGTTGAATACTTTATCTTCCCTAAAGTTGCGCTTGGAGCACAATACACTTATGGTGTTTCTATTGTTTATGAAAACAATAGTGCTAGTAAAGCTAGCAATTTTGGTTTCAACATTGGAAACAAAACTGGTTTAGGTATCGTAGCTGCAACTGTTAACGCATACTTCTAATAGATACTGTCTGTTAGACTTTTAAAAAATTAGGGCTGAGTCTTTATAGATTCAGCCTTTATCTTTATAAATAAAAAAATATGATTTGGGAAAAACTACTTTCGCTTAATAAATATGGCGATACTGCTACAAGACTACGCATCAATGAAGACGAAACGCGCTTGAGCTTTGATATGGACTACGACCGCGTGGTCTTTTCGAGTGCCTTTAGGAGTCTGCAAGACAAAACACAGGTGATTCCGCTTTCTAAAACAGGCTTTGTACACACACGTCTGACCCATAGTATAGAGGTATCGGTAGTAGGGCGCAGCTTAGGGCGTGCCGTAGGGAAACACCTGCTAACGAAGTACCCTCATCTGCGTGATTTAGGCTACCAAACTAATGATTTTGGGGCTATCATAGCAGCAGCTTCGGTAGCACACGACATCGGCAATCCGCCCTTTGGACATAGTGGTGAAAAGGCTATAGGTGAGTTTTTTCAATTCAAAAAAGGCACCGCTATTAAACATCTACTGACAGAGGCTGAGTATGCCGACTTATGTAATTTTGAGGGGAATGCGAACGGTTTTAGAATTGTAAACGAATCGCGATTAGGAGTTGAAGGAGGACTGCGCCTGACCTATGCTACACTAGGAGCTTTTACCAAATATCCTAAAGAATCGCTACCTATCCGACCTACTAAAAATATAGCTGACAAGAAATACGGCTTTTTTCAGGGTGATAAAGCATTTTTTAAGGAAGTAGCCGATACTTTAGGGCTTATCTCTAACAGCCAACAAGGTGAATTGCGATATGCACGTCACCCGCTGGCTTTCTTAGTAGAGGCCGCCGACGATATATGCTATACCATTATCGATTTTGAAGATGGTATCAATCTAGGACTTATCAGCGAAGAGGTAGCCTTAGAATATATGGGGGGCATCATATCGGATAGAATACACCGCGACAAATACGCTAAACTACAGACCAAAGAAGAGCGCATAGCCTATCTGAGAGCTGTGGCTATCGGCGCTTTAGTGCAAGATGCTACCGAGATTTTTATAGAAAATGAAGAAGCTATACTAAACGGCAACTTCCACCAATCGCTATTGAGGCTCAGTAAATACCGCCACCAAATAACCGATGTGATAGACTGTAGTGTGGAGCATATTTACCAATCGGACGAGGTAGTAGAGAAAGAAGTGCAAGGTTATGTGATTTTGCAGCATCTTTTAGACATCTTTTTTACAGCTATTATCAACTTCGAAAACGGTAGAGAGACCTCTTTTGATAAATTATTGCTAAAAAAATTGCCTGAAAAGTATCAGAAAAAAGGCAGTATTTACGACAAAGTGATGGGCATCACCTGCTATATAGCGAGTCTGACAGACAGTAAAGCGGTAGAATTGCACCTAAAAACGGCGAGTAGCGCTAAAAATATATAATTTATAAACCACTGATAATCAGAATTAATAAAATAAAATTAAAAAAAAGTTGTAATTTTTTTGGCGAAAAATTTGCAGGTAATAAAAATTGTTGTACTTTTGCAACCGCAATGAAGAAATGAATTGCACATCACTAAAGGTCTGGTAGTTCAGCTGGTTAGAATACATGCCTGTCACGCATGGGGTCGCGGGTTCGAGTCCCGTCCAGACCGCTTCATAAGATTTAGTTGTGTTGTTTTGTGTAAATATTTTTACACGGGTTTATAGTAAACCAATGAAAGCTTTCCTTTGTAAGGAGAGCTTTTATTTTTTGTGCTAATTATAAATTGTGAATTAGCAAATTATCCGTACCTTTGTCGCCCGAATCATTACGATGACAATGAAGAGCAAAGAAATACTTATAAAAGGAGCCAAACTACATAACCTTAAAGATATAACGGTAGGTATCCCTCGCAACCAATTGGTAGTAATAACAGGGCTATCGGGGTCTGGCAAATCGAGCTTAGCTTTTGACACCCTCTACGCTGAAGGGCAGCGCCGCTATGTGGAAAGCCTATCATCATACGCACGTCAGTTTTTAGGACGGCTTGATAAACCTAAAGTAGATAACATCATCGGGATTGCGCCCGCTATCGCTATTGAGCAAAAAGTCAATACTTCTAACCCACGCTCTACGGTAGGTACTTCAACAGAAATATACGACTATCTAAAATTGCTCTTTGCCCGCATCGGCAAGACCTACTCCCCCATATCGGGCAAGGAAGTAAAAAAACACACTGTAACTGATGTGGTAGAGGCCGCCCTCGCCTACCCCGACGGCACTAAGCTGCTGCTATTAGCCCCTATTAGTATCCCTAAAGACCGCACTGTAGAACAAGTACTAAAATTGCTACTACAGCAGGGCTATGCACGCATATTGCACCAAGGAGAAGTAATACGATTAGAAGAAGACAATCTACCTAAGAAATTAGGTAAATTTCAGTTGGTAGTCGACCGGATAGTGGTGCAGCACAACGAGGATTTTCAGCACCGATTGGCAGATGCTGTAGAAACCGCTTTCTTTGAAGGAAAAGGCGAATGTATGCTACAAGAAGTGGAATCGGAAGTACTAAAACACTTCAGCAACCGCTTTGAGATGGACGGCATCACTTTCTTAGAACCGAATGTGCATCTTTTTAGCTTCAACAATCCTTACGGGGCTTGTCCGGAGTGCGATGGCTATGGTGATACGATAGGGCTAGACGAAGACCTTATTGTACCCAACACAGGGCTATCGGTATACGAAAACGCCATCTACCCTTGGCGTGGTGAAACAATGAGTTGGTTTCGCGACCAGTTGGTAAACAACGCTTACAAATTCGACTTCCCGATACACAAACCTTGGTATGAACTCAGTGCCGAACAACGACAATTAGTATGGGACGGCAATAAATACTTCACAGGGCTGACAGACTTTTTTAAAGAATTAGAAGAAAAGAGCTACAAGATACAAAACCGAGTATTATTAGCGCGCTATCGCGGAAAAACACGTTGCCACAGTTGCCACGGCAGACGACTTCGGAAGGAGGCTAACTACGTGAAAATACAAGGAAAAAGCATCTCGGATTTGGTAGAAATTTCTATAGAAAAGCTACAAGCATTTTTTAGAGAATTAACCCTTTCGCCCTACGAGCAAGAAGTAGCCAAACGGCTGCTGATAGAAATTAACAGCAGGCTACAGTTCTTAAGCGATGTAGGCTTGGGGTACTTAACGCTAAACCGCAAATCGAACACGTTATCGGGTGGCGAGAGTCAGCGCATTAACTTAGCAACCTCATTGGGCAGTAGTTTGGTCGGCTCGATGTACATACTCGACGAACCGAGTATAGGACTACACCCACGCGACACTCATAGGCTTATAAAAGTGCTGAAATCGCTGCGCGACTTAGGCAATACGGTGATAGTAGTAGAGCACGATGCCGACATAATGAAAGCCGCTGACTACATTATAGACATAGGGCCTGAAGCCGGCACCCACGGAGGGGAAGTAGTAGCTGCTGGCACTTATGAACAACTGCTAAAAGCTGACACCCTAACAGGGAAATACCTCAGCGGACGCTTAAGCATTGAACCGCCTAAGAAAAGGCGCACCTCGCCCCACTACATCAGTTTAATCGGTTGTCGCGAAAACAACTTGAAGAATATAGATGTAACTTTCCCTCTGGATATGCTGACCGTAGTAACAGGGGTATCGGGTAGTGGCAAATCGACCTTGATAAAGAAGTTGCTCTATCCGGCTATGCAAAAAGAACTAAATGCCAGCAACGAAAAGATAGGGCAATTCACCCGCATAGAAGGCAAATACAAGCAGCTGCAAAGCGTAGAGTTCGTAGACCAAAACCCTATAGGCAAATCGAGTCGCTCTAACCCTATCACCTACCTAAAAGTATATGACGACATTCGCAACCTTTACGCTAACCAAAAATTGGCTAAGATGCGTAACTTTTCGGCTAAGCATTTTTCTTTCAACGTAGATGGAGGACGCTGCGAGGTGTGCAAAGGCGAAGGAGAGGTAACCATAGAAATGCAGTTTATGGCAGATGTACACCTGACTTGCGAAGCCTGTGGCGGTAAGCGTTTCAAAAAAGAAGTGTTAGAAATAACTTACGAAGGGAAAAACATAGATGACCTGCTGAACACTACTATTGACGATGCCGTGGCTTTCTTTGCCGCTCATAAACAAACAAAAATAGCAGAAAAACTCAAACCTCTACAAGATGTAGGCTTGGGGTACGTAACCTTAGGGCAATCATCTTCTACCCTATCGGGTGGGGAAGCGCAACGCATTAAATTAGCCTCGTTTTTATCAAAATCGGAAAGCAAAGAAAAGGTGCTTTTTATCTTTGACGAACCTACTACAGGCTTGCATTTTCACGATATACGCAAACTCTTAGACTCGCTACAAGCACTGATAGAAAAAAGGCATTCGGTAATAGTGATTGAGCACAACTTAGAGATGATAAAATGTGCCGACTACGTAATAGATTTGGGCTTAGAAGGAGGCGAAAAAGGAGGTTCTATAATAGCAAAAGGCACCCCCGAAGAGATAGCTAAATGCAAAGAAAGCTATACAGGTAGCGCCTTAGCTAATGACAAATGACAAATGTTTGTTGCTAATTGACAATTATTTTGCATTAGTAAGTAACTGCCTATGTATCAATGATTTAAGATGATTAAAGATTTTTCGGTATCAAAAGGGTAACAAAATATGTATTTCACTGATTTACAATAACTTATAACACTAAAAAAGTTTAATACTTTTTTCTTATAATTTTAAAGGATTTTATAAATAAAAGTTATATTTATAGCTATTTTATTGAAAATCAGATTTTACACCAAAATAGGCGTAAAATGTAAAACCACAAGCACCTGTAAGGAAGTAACACCAAACAAAGATACAAATCAGCACCACGAACCAAACGCAAAGCAGCCGCAACAAGGCACGAAAAGCAGCGAACAGGGTATTTGTATAGGAAAATAAAAAACAGCGTTTTTTTCAGTGCTTTAATAAGCAAAAAAGAGTGTTAGGGGCTTTGCAGCAAAATAAAGAGACCAGCAGGCAAAAAAATAGGAGCAAACGTTTTTATATTGTTTGCCCCTCCTTACTTTGTTGTAAGGCACGAAAGACACTCAAAGAAAAAATTAAGAGCCTTTCGTATGGCAAAGATACAAACAAGCAGCACACAGACCAGCATAACACCCAAAAAAAATATTTTTTGACACATTTTGACTATTTTTGACTAATTTTTGTACCTTTGTACCCTACTTAAAAATATCTTTGCGATGGGAAAAATAACAGTAAAACATTATATAAATAAAGACTTAAAACCGATAGGAGCATTATACCCGTTATATATACAGATTATTTATAATAGGAAAGTATATAAAATAAAGTCTTTTAATACAACTTTTGAGTATATAAATAACGAACTATTAGAAGCATTAAAACAAACTGCTTTTTTAGAAAGTGAGGCAAAAGATATTGAAAGAACTATTTTAAACCTTGAAAAACAAGGTAATGAGAAAATAACAGCTAAAAATATATCATTATTTGCAAAACCTTTTACAGAGATTGTAGATGAAAATTTCTGTAAAATAATAAAAAAAAGCATTCCTGAGGTACCTCTTTTTTTTACTTCAAACAGGTATAAAGATATTAAAGAGCTAATGTTATTTTTAGATGCTAATTACAAAAAACTATCAGAAGAAATATATTATTTAGACGTTAGCATAGAGAAAATAAAAACAAAAATGACAATAGATAATAAAAGATTTTTAGGTATAGATTTTTATAACGGAGAATACTTAAATGATATAAAAAAAAGTATTTCAGAAGTTATTATGCCTTTTGATACAGAAGAAAATATAAAAAAAGAGGAGGTGAAAATATTAAATAATTTGAAAGAACTTATTGAAGCATAATCTTTTTAAACTCCCTTAAAATCAAATATTTAAAAGCAACTTAAAAAAGTTGCTTTTTTTATTTTACAAATGTTTGAAAAACTTTTTTGAAAACTTTTTTAAAAAATGTTTGCATATTTCATTTACAAACTATACTTTTGCCCCCGAATTTAAAAGTATGTATTTTATGTTTTCAAACTTACCTAACGGAGCAGTTATAGAAATTGCTAAAATAGCTAATTTAAGTATTACAACAATTAGCAAGTATATTAACGGAAAAAAAGTTCGTAAAAGTACAGAAACGCAAATACTTGAAGCAATTGAAAAGTATTTAAAAGAAACTAACGAACGCCAAAAACAAGCTACAGAACGTATTAAAGAGTTATTACAATGAGCACGCTACAAGCTACAGGCACTGCCATAGCCAAAAAGGATATATACGGGCATTTGCGCAAAGATTTAAAAGCCCGCGCGGGTGAGCCCTTAAAGATAATCAGCGAAGAGCATAAGCCTGTTTATATTGTAGAAAACAAAAGCGGGCAACGTTTTTCAGTTCGTGCAGGTATGATAATGTTAAACCAATAAATTTAAAACAATATGCAAAGATTTTTTTTAAAGAAAACCATCGTGTTAGACAGCTTTTGCCAAGTGCAAAAAATTAAGTACCAACTAATTATTTTTGGTTTGGTAGTGTTACAAATCGTTAAACTAAAAAATTAGGGTATGCAAGCAAACGAACAAGACAAAAACCAGCTAAAAGAGTTTAAAGAGGAATGGTTAAAAGCATTTACCCAAGAGGGTGAACGCCCTGTAAAATTCACAGGTTATATGGATTTATTTTGCAGTGTCAAAGCAATATTAAACGCTTGCAAAGATACTTTATTAGCAATTGATAGTAACACCAGCAACGAAAGTAACTACATAGATTTATACAACCTTATTGACCTTGCGGATAAGTTAATACCTTATGGTGATTTTGAAGTATTAGAAAAAATTAAATTTGGCAAAGCAATAAACTAAAAACAAAGAAGTATGTACAACGAATTAAATTTGGAAAACCTACAAGAACCAATGGTAACGCTAAACGGAAAAGGCGAAGCACGGGTAACATTTAATGATTATACAGACCTTTCAATAGGGGCAAAATCATTGTTAAGACTATGTTTAAATGGGCTGTATGCAATTGGAAATAAAGATAGTAATTGCAACCTTTGGGATATATACAATACCTTAAAAATAGCTGAACAGCTAATCATTGAGGACGAAACCGAAGCATTAAACCTAATCAGAGACCACACCTATAACGCGTTAAACAACGAACCAGCACACAAATAAAACAGAATTTAAAAACCTTTTAAAACACGTTTAAAATGAATGTAGAGAAACAAGCAGTAAAAAAAATGCTTTCACTTATACCTACAATGGTAAAGGAAAGCCAAAAAACAGAGGAAGTAACGCAGCAAATTTAGCGTTAAAAATCTATGAGTTAGAAACGTTTTTAAACCACGTTCTTACAATCATAGGGCAGGAGGAAAAAGAGCCACATTTATATATAAACAAAGTAGGAAAGGCATAAAACCTTAAAACCTTAGTAAAAATGGAAAATATATCAATTGTACAAAATCAGACCTTAGAGCATATCCTTAAAAAAATGGATAAATTAGAAGTAATGATTAAGGATTTGCGGGCACGTAGAGGGCAGGAAATGCTAACACATAAAGAGGTGCAAATGCTGTTAAAATGTAGCCGTAACAAGTTAGAAGACTTAGTAAGAGACGGCTTTATCAAAAAGATACAGCCAGACGGCAAAGGCAAAAAAGTTCTATTTAAACGCTCCGAAATAGAACAATATATTGAGAGTCAAAACACAAATATTAGTAGTTCAAAATACTACATTCCAAAAACAGGGGCTTCTTGCTAAAATAATAAAAAAGGTGAAGCCCCCACCTAATTAGGCGGGGGCTTCTTGCTAAAATAATTTAAACATAATCGGGGGCATACCCCCTAAATGTTTTTGCAAAGATATAACAAAAAAAATGATTGACAAAATAACTTTAAAGAAAAAAAAGATTACCGATAAAGAATTAAAGCAAATAGCCTCAAAATCAAAGCTAAAGAAACATACTAAAAACGGGGCTATTTACTATGATAACGGCGATACAAAGAACTTTAACGGCGGTTTTTTCATTCAGATAGACACACGAAAAAATTTAAATGTATCAGGGTCGGTACATAAATTTTTTAATTTTGAAGCAACGGGCAAACTAACTAATTACAATAATATCACAATGCTGCAGGCACAACAAAGCATTACAAAAATATTGGAGTATTACGGGCTTAAAGGAATAGAATTACAAGTATATTATTTTGAGATAGGTATAAACCACGAAACAGAAGAGCCTACACATAAGATTTTAGAACGCTTTCAAACGCTCAATGGTAAAAAGCTATATTACAACCCTAAGTACAAAAAAGAAAGTCTTAAAACAACGGAAATAGACAAAGATAAAAAGCGTATTTTTCGTATGTACGACAAACTACACGAACTAAAAGAAAAACGCCAACCACTAACGGGCATTAAGAACTTAACACGATATGAAACTATTTATAAAAGGCAGGATATACCGTTACAGGAGTTTATCACCAACGAAAATTTAAAGCGTTTAGAAGAGGATTTTTATAAGGAAATACAAGAACTACAACCAGCCCCAAAAGTAGAATATATAGGCACGGGCAAAGGTTCAAGCATTAAAAAAGAACTTGCAGGCGTTATCATAACATTAGGCACTAAAAAAGCAATGCAAATGATAAAAGAGCAAGATTTAACACCAAGAGAGTACAGAACGCGCAGGGAATTTGTAAGAGATTGGTTTTCAAAGGAATTGTACAAAGACTACAAGCTAAAAAATGCCATTTCTGACATTTTCGCAAATAACTAATTTACAATGAGATACAGAAAATTTTTAAAAGAATTGACTAATTTTGACACGCAAACTACAGCAAAAGGCGCATTAAATACCGCCTTTTTTAAAGTTAGGCAGCTTGTCCTATACTGTCAGAATGACAGCATTATAATATAAATATCTAATAATCAATAAATTATAATATGACAAGAAAGGCAAAAAAAATTAGACTAAAAATTAGTCAAAAAAACACCAGCAAAAGCACCCAAAAAAACACCCGTACCCAGCAACGTAATAAGGAAATTTTAAAGTATTATAAACAGCTTATAAGGGAGTACAAGGGAATAACAATAGAGAAAGCCCTTAACGAATATATAAAACCAAAGTATGGGATAAGTAAAACAACTTTGCATAAGATACTAAGAAGTGCAAACATAAGGAAAAACACACCGCAAATACCTCCACCAGCAAAAAAAGATTTAATTTTCTGTATTAGCTTGTATTTTGGCATTCCAACAAAGTTCAGCATCACAAAGATAGATTTTAGAATGCATTTAAGCGATATAGTAAGGAAGCGCAAATTTATAGAGCGTGTAGTATCAGAAAAAGAAAAGCCAACCTTTGAAGCATATATTTATACATTACCTTTTATCAGCAAAGTAGAAGCAGGAAAGCGGTATTTAAACAGCGGGCACAAAGGTAATAAGCTAATAAATAAATACCTCCGTTTGCTTGTAGAGGAAATAAAGCAGGATTTTGAAGCAGGTAAATTACAGGTACAAACATACATTAAACCGCCAAAACCTCCAACCAAGCGGGACACTATTAGGAAGCTAAACGCCTATTATAAGAAGCACGGGATAAATAAACACATACCACTAAGAAAGCCCAGCAAAAGAGAGATATACAGCAAAATGTACAAAGACTATATACAGCACACAAAGGAACTATATAAACGCATTGAGGAACTAAGTAACGAAACTAATAACAAATAAATATTTTTTTAGTATGAAACATTGGATCAATTTTTTAGACAAACGAACCAACGAAGCACAACGTTTGGGCAAAAGGGTAAATGCTTTAGATTTTGAGATATTAGAAGCGCGCCAAAATTTAGAAATGTACGAAGCACTAAGGGTTACAGTAGAGGCACAAATTTACAGTATTATTGAGCCCCTTTATAACACCAGCGAGGAACGTATAGAAGCAGTAATACAAGCAAAAGAAAAGGCGCAAAAATATAATTCAGAACCTAAAATAAACCATATACCTACACCCAAAAAGGAAAAACGTAATAGCAGCAATGATAACAGTATAAATGAAGTGCAAAGCTAAAAAGCACCACAACGCAAAAACGCCCAAAAGTATAAACAAAGGGCGTTTTTGCGCGTTTTTTCGTGTTAGGGGGTATCTATACACCAAAAGAATAAAAACAAGGCTAAAAACCGGCTTATTTTAAATCTATTATTCTGACAGTCAAAAAGATATGACAAAATGACAGGTTTTAAAATATACCTGTCAAAATGTCGCAAATGATACAAAAATATGCAAATAATGTCCTATTAATTACCGAAAAATTGACTAATAACTACCGTTAAATGCATCAGAATTGACTTTTTGCCCGTTTTTTATGCTATTAATTACCATTAAAACAAATAAAAAGCGTATCTTTGCAGCGTCAATAATTAATAAAGTTATATCTTTATAAGCGGGGGGCGTGCAATCTCCCCCCGCTTTTGCAAAAAAAATTCCTACATCGATATATTTTCCCACGCAAAGCGAAAGCCCCAAAAAGCGGTATAAGTTTTTTAACTTGTACCGCTTTTTAGTTATCTTTGTATCAAAATATAAAACCAATGAAAGAAAAGAAACAAAGAGGCTTTACAAATAGATTTTACAGCCTTATAAGAAAAGAATTTGCAGATTTAGAAGCAAAAAATATGTACCTACGTAAATATATTATAAAAGAACTTTCTAAAAAATACCTACGTTCAGAACGAACTATAAATAATATATTACAGGGCAAAGACTAAAATAAAGCCTTGTTTTTCGTGTTTTTTATACCAAAACAGATATTTGCACACAAGCAGTAAAAAGAATGGCAAAAGCCCTGTATTTTAAGGGGTTTTTAAAACATTTAGCCCCGTACCTCAAAAACAAAATACCGTAATTTACCGTAATTATACCGTAATTCAAAAAGCAAAAAAAGAGGCGTTAAGTACCTGTATAACGTAATCAGCAACCAAAAACCGGCATAAGAATAAACCGCAACGCTTATATTTATTTTAAAAATGGTTTAATTTTGGTTTTATTCAGAGAGTTAAAAATGAAAGTCCCTAAAATTGGGCTTTCATTTTTGTATTTAAACCAGCAGTATATTTTTCATTTTGGTAGTGGTGCAAAAATGCATTTTTTGGTCAAAAAAGCGGTTTTTTGATACCATTTTGATACCCAAAAAATAAAACGTTTTATAAGTTATTGAAAATAAGCATTATACAGCGTTTTGCATAATAACTTACAGTAATATTGATACCCAAAAACCAAAAAACCGCAACCAAGCACCAGCAAGCACTTCGATACAGGTTCGTTCGTAGGGTATCAGTATCACACAAGCAAGCA
>ERZ772921.363-NODE-363-length-27799-cov-10.469903_pt1 | contig 27799 bp, 28 predicted proteins | sample MGYA00512117_ERZ772921 | MGnify/ENA primary metagenome ERZ772921 (study PRJEB29015, sample SAMEA2737944) | human oral metagenome | biome: human oral; feature: human-associated habitat; material: dental | place: China | collected 2150 ...
TCACGTTGCCGGAGGAATAGGGGCGTCAGGGACGCCAGCCAAGTTTGCCGGGTACCCCCGCGGGTGCCCGGCATTTTTGTGTCCGGTTGTAGGGGCGAATTGCATTCGCCCTACAGGTACCCGGCCAAATTCGCCGGCGTCCGTAGACGCCCCCGGAATGATTAAAGGGCATCCCCAAACAGATGGGGGTGCCCTTTTTGTATCCGATTGTAGGGGCACAAAAGCATATGCCCTACACCTGCCCGGTGCACCGTCAGCTCCCGCGCACGAACACCTCGAGGTAGAGGAGGGCGGCGGGGGCGGCGAGCATGACGCTATCGAAACGGTCGAGGATGCCGCCGTGGCCGGGCAAGAGGGTGCCCGAGTCTTTCGCGCCGGCGGTGCGCTTGATGAGCGACTCGACGAGGTCGCCCCACGTGCCAATGCCGACGATGATGAGGGAGAGCGCCACGCGATGGTACCACGCCAGCTCGGGGAAGAGGGGCGCGAGCAGCAGGGCGGCGCAGGCCACGATGACGAGTCCGCCGAGGAAGCCCTCCCACGACTTGCCGGGCGAGATGCGCGGGAAGAGTTTCCGCCGACCAAGGGCCGATCCGACGAAGTAGGCGCCCGTGTCGTTGAGCCAGATGAGGACGAAGAGCAGCAGGGCGTAGTGGCTGTGGAAGGTGCGCGGGAGGGTCGTGTCGGCCGGGCTGAAGACGATGAAGTTGAGCGTGGCGAAAGTGCCCGCGGCGTAGGCTTGGGCCAGGAGGCCGACGGCCCATCGATGGATGGGGTTGCCGCCGCGGTGGTAGAGGCCGCTGACAAGGCCGCCGATCAGGAAGGCCGCGTAGGGGGCGTAGACGACGGCCGAGGCGCGTGCGCTGGCGTAGAGGAAGGTGGCGGTGAAGAGGTAGAGGCCGCCGGCGATGCCCCAGAGTCGGTCAGCGGTGCGGGGTGCGGGGGCGGCGTCGTCCGGCTGCAGCCCGATGCGTTCGGTGAGGCCGTAGAACTCCCACAGGGCCGCGCCGACGACGACGGCGAAGAGGCCCAGAAACAGGAACGGGTGCAGCGTCAGCGCAGCGATGATGGCTGCGACAAAGGCTGCACCCGTGATGCCTCGGAGAGTGAAATTCTTCATACATGTGGGGCGGTGGTTGAGGCGTCGGCGGCCTGTTGCTCCATGATCTCTTCGGAGCGCGAGGCCCAGGGGCGTTTGCCGAAGATCTTTTCGAGGTCTTCGGAGTAGATCACTTCACACTCAAGGAGCTTCTCGGCCAGCTGGTTGTGCTTCGCGGCGTTGTCGCGGAGGATGGTCCGGGCGCGGTCGTACTGCTCGTTGATGATCTTCTGCACCTCCTTGTCGATCAGGCGAGCCGTCTCCTCGCTGTAGGGTTTGGTGAAGCCCCATTCCTGGCCCGTGGAGTCGTAATAGTTGAGGTTGGGCAGCTGGTCGCTCATGCCGAAATAGGTGACCATGGCGTAGGCTTGCTTGGTGACACGCTCCAGGTCGTTCGAGGCTCCGGTGGAGATGGCCCCGAGGAAGATCTCTTCGGCGGCACGTCCGCCCAGTGTGGCGCACATCTCGTCGAGGAGCTGTTCGCGGGTCGTGATCTGTCGCTCTTCGGGCAGGTACCAGGCGGCGCCGAGGGCCTTGCCACGGGGTACGATCGTCACCTTGACGAGCGGATTGGCGTACTCCAGCAGCCAGCTGATGGAGGCGTGTCCGGCCTCGTGATAGGCGATGCTGCGTCGCTCCTGCGCGGTGGTGATGCGGGTGCGCTTCTCGAGCCCGCCGATGATGCGGTCGACGGCATTCATAAAGTCGTCCTTCTGGACGAAGCGTTTGCCACCGCGTGCGGCGATCAGTGCGGCCTCGTTGCAGACATTGGCGATGTCGGCGCCAGAGAAGCCCGGGGTCTGTCGGGCCAGGAAGTCGGTGTCGACGCTGGAGTCGATTTTGATCGGGCGGAGGTGGACGTTGAAGATCTCCTTGCGTTCGTTGAGGTCGGGCAGCTCGACGTGGATCTGTCGGTCGAAGCGTCCGGCACGCAGCAGGGCTTTGTCGAGTACATCGGCGCGGTTGGTGGCGGCCAAGATGATCACGCCACTGTTCGACCCGAAGCCGTCCATCTCCGTGAGGAGTTGGTTGAGGGTGCTCTCGCGCTCATCATTGCTGGTCATGTTCACGTTCTTGCCGCGCGCCCGTCCGACGGCGTCGATCTCGTCGATAAAGACGATGCACGGAGCCTTCTCTTTGGCCTGTCGGAAGAGGTCTCGGACACGCGAGGCGCCCACACCGACGAACATCTCCACGAAGTCCGATCCCGAGAGCGAAAAGAAGGGCACGTGGGCCTCACCTGCGACGGCCTTGGCCAGGAGCGTCTTGCCCGTTCCCGGAGGGCCAACGAGCAGCGCACCCTTAGGGATCTTGCCGCCCAACTCGGTGTATTTCTCGGGGTTCTTGAGGAACTCCACGATCTCCTCGACCTCCTGTTTGGCCTCCATCAGTCCGGCCACGTCTTTGAAGGTCACCTTTACGTTCGTGTTCTTATCGAAGAGTTGCGCACGCGCCTTGCCTACGCTGAAGACCCCACCGGCACCGCCTGCACCGCCGCCCGCCATGCGTCGCATGAGGAAGAGCCAAAGCAGGATGATGATGACGAAGGGCCCCACGGAAGCAAGGATGTTCCAAAGGATGTCGTCGCTCTCCTTGTAGGTCACTTGGGTGGAGATATGCTTCTCGGCCACCATCTTATCGTAGAAGTCGGAGAACTTGTCGGATGAGGGGATGCGGACGTAGACCTTGGGCTCGGTAGTGAGCTGCTGCACCTCACGCGGGGTAAAGATGCGGTCTCGGAAGTCGCTTTTGACGGTGGCCTCGAGGATGTTTTTTCGGTTATGCACCACGATGCGGCTGAAGGCATCGTCGGCCGTGAAGCGTTGAAAATCGGTCCACCCGAGCTCCTTCGACATGGAGAAATCGTTCATCAGATAGAGCCCCATCAGGGCGACGAAGACGATTCCGTAGATCCAGTAAAAGTTGAAGCGCAGGCGGGGTTTGTTGCCGTTGTTCTTCGGCTGATTGTCTTTTTTGTCCATAAAACTAATGTAAGGGGGAAGGAGCCGTGGCAGTCACTCCACGTCGGGGAGTCGATCGATCTTCGAGTCGGCCCAGAGGTTTTCGAGGTTGTAAAACGCGCGCTGCTCCGGCAGGAAGATGTGGACAAGTACCGTGCCATAGTCCATGCCGATCCATTGAGCGTTTTGCGTCCCGGCCATAGAGAGGGGCTTTTCTCCGGTGTCCGTCCGCACGACGTTCCAAACGGAGTCTGAAAGAGAGGACACCTGCGTGGGGCTTGCACCTTCGCAGATGACCATGTATTGGCAGATGGCGCCCGATTGTGCCGTCATGTCAACGGTCACAATGCTGCGTCCCTTCTTTTCTCGAAGTCCTCTGACTATGGCATTTACCAGCGTTTTTGTTTGATCCATAATTCAATGTTTCTGTTAGACGGGCCAAAGATATGGCAAACTTTTTGGGGCCGTTTTTTGGAGGTGTGAAGAAGAGATGTATGTTTGCGGCCGCAATCGAGGGGCGAGAGGCCCCGGAGAGAGCAAGCAAAGACATTGTTCTATGGTGTAATGGTAACACGTCAGATTCTGGTCCTGAAATTCTAGGTTCGAGTCCTAGTAGAACAACAGAGCAAAATCACGGGAGGCCGTCCGATACGTTCGGGCGGCCTCCCGTTTCTTTTGTTGCGCATGCCAGCAGGTAGGCGCAAGCCCTGTCTGCGGGGCGACGAGTCGGAGCGTTACTCAAAGTTGAACGTCAACACGATCAGCCGCGAGGTGGCTCGGGAGAGGGCTTGGCTGTAAACGCGGTCGAGGGGGTTGGCTAGGTCGCTACGGTCGGGCTCGAGCACATCGGCCAGGCCGAAGCAGAACTTGAGCTCGGGGCAGAGCTTGAAATAGGGCAGGTAGATGTCGCATCCGAGGCCAAACTCGACCCCGTAGTCTACGCCCCGCAGCAGCATCGGGTAGCCACGCTTTCGGCCCATGTCGAACTGTGTGAAGACGCCCGCCAGCATGTAGGGGCGGTAGTTGTTGAGGCGCATGGCGGTGTATTTGAAGTCGATGGGGATGGCCAGATAGTTGGAGCGGAGAGAGGTGACGAACTGCTCCTTGGTCTGCGGGTCGATGAAGGTGAGGCGTTTGTCACCAAAGTGGACGGTCGGCGTGAGGCGTACGCTGAGGACGGGGTTGAGGAAGAGGTCGCCGATGACGCCGACGCTGAATCCGGGCGTGTAGGCCGGTATCTCAGCGAACCACGTCTTTCCGTCAGCGCCAGCCACGCCGGCGTTGGTCAGGATCAGATCCTGCGTGTGCAACCCGACGTGAAACCCGAAGTGGTAACGCTTATAGTCGACATACGGCTGATTCTGTGGGCGTCGACGCTGCGCCTGGAGGCACGTGACGGCCATCAGCCACAGGCAGGCTAGGCCCGCCATCCGTCTGAGTGTGATGCTTTTTCTCATATACGCCTGCAATAACGGCTGCTGGGGGCGACTTATTGCAGCTTTCTCACCTCAAATTCCGCCGCGAATGGGCAGGCGGATCAATTTCCGATCAAGAATTATAATCCATGCGCAATTGACTCACGATGCTCGGGGAGTATAATAATTCATACTCGATTCGATTATGATTCCTGTACGGGATAAGATAATAAGTAATAAGGTGCATTTGATTCAATATTTCTGGGCGAGGTTACGGCTAAATTGCATTCGACGGGCGATTCTTGGTGAGATATTCGGCCAAATGGGACCTGTTTGATGGCCTCAAGGGGGAGAAACGGGGCGCGGAAATGTATCGGTAGGATGATAGGTGTTGTAGTTTGTTATTCCTGCCCCGCTTGTCACATAGCTTACAGTTTGGGCGGGGCCGCTGACGGATCTTTGCACCGCAATTGGGCCTCAAAGTGGGCTCGACGATAGAAATTTAATTGACAGAAAAATTCAACAGAGAAAGAAAAGAAGATGGACTACAAGATGTTTTGCTATCAATGCCAAGAGACGGCCAAGGGTGTTGGCTGCACAGTGCAAGGTGTATGCGGAAAGAAGAGCGATCTCTCCGCCATGATGGATATGCTGCTGTTCGCCGTGCGTGGCGTCAGTGTGCTGGCCACGGGGCTGCGTAAGCTGGAGCAGCCGGTGGGACGTGAGGTGGATCACGCCGTTGTAGACGCCCTGTTTGCCACGATCACGAACGCCAACTTTGACAAGGAGAGCCTCCGTCGCCGTGTGGATCGGATGTTCGAGCTGCGTGATGAGCTGAAAAATCAGGCTGCTGCGGTCGGACTGACTTATGCGGCTGACGAAGTGACATGGGTGCCGGTGGCTGACGAGTACGAGTCGAAGGGCTTTGCTGAGGGTGTGCTGCGCGAACAGAACGAAGATGTGCGCTCGCTCAAGGAGCTGACTGTCTATGGTCTCAAGGGCTTGGCCGCTTACGTAGAGCATGCCATGCGCCTCGGTAAGGAGGACGATGCGATCTACGCCTTCATGGAGCGTGCCCTGAGCGACATGACCATCGGCAATCTGGACGCTGCGGCGCTCACGGAACTGGTGCTTGAGACGGGTCGCTTCGGCGTGCAAGGCATGGCCCTGCTCGACGGTGCGCACACCTCGGCTTATGGCAACCCTGTGATGACGGAGGTGAACATCGGTGTAGGTAAGCGTCCGGGCATCCTCATCAGCGGACATGACATGCATGACATGGAGATGCTGCTCCAGCAGACCGAGGGCACAGGCGTAGACGTCTATACGCACGGCGAAATGCTTTCGGCGCATTACTATCCGGCGTTCAAGAAATACAAGCACTTCGTGGGTAACTATGGCAACGCTTGGTGGCAGCAGCGCGAGGAGTTCGAGTCGTTCAATGGCCCGATCGTCTTCACCACCAACTGCATCGTGCCGCCCACGCCGCGCAACACCTACCTCAGCCGCATGTTTACTGCCAATTCGACAGGTTATCCCGGCTGCAAGCACATCGAGGAGGACGCTAACGGTCACAAGGACTTCAGCGAAGTGATCGCCCTGGCCAAGACCTGTCAGCCGCCGAAAGAGATTGAGACCGGTACGATCGTGGGCGGATTTGCTCACCATCAGGTCTTCCAGCTGGCTGACAAGATTGTCGACGCCATCCGCTCGGGTGCCCTGCGCAAGTTCGTTGTCATGGGCGGTTGCGACGGTCGCTTCGCCTCACGCAGCTATTACACGGACTACGCCCTCGGGCTGCCTAAGGACGTCGTGATCCTCACCTCTGGCTGCGCTAAGTATCGCTACAACAAGCTGGGTTTGGGCGACATCGGCGGCATCCCTCGCGTGCTCGACGCAGGCCAGTGCAACGACAGCTATACCTGGGCTGTGGTGGCACTTAAGCTCAAGGAGATCTTCGAACTGAACGACATCAACGACCTGCCGATCGTCTTCAACATCGCATGGTATGAGCAGAAGGCTGTCATCGTTCTGCTGGCCCTCCTCAGCCTTGGCATCAAGAACATCCACATCGGCCCCACGCTGCCCGCCTTCCTCTCTCCGGGCGTAGCCAAGGTGCTGACTGAGACGTTCGGCCTGGCTGGAAACGGCACCGTAGAGGATGACCTCAAACTTGTCATGCCTGCCGAGGCTGAGGTTTTGGCATAGTGTTTGACAGATACGGTCTCGAATTTTTCGAGTAAGAACAGAATCAAATCAAAGAATTAGATGGAAACAAAAGCATCAATCATCGAGAGTCTGGCCGATCTGCTGGCCAACCGTCAAGTGAGCTACACGAACCTGCGTGGTTTGCACTGGGACATCAAGGGCGACAAGTTCTATGAACTGCACGCGCTCTACGAAGAGTATTACAATGGCGAAGCTGAAGCCATCGACGAGTTGGCTGAGCGCATCGTCATGCTGGGTGGCCACCCGGAGAACCGTTTCTCGGAATACCTGAAGGTGGCTGAGATCAAGGAGACACACAACGTGTCAGACTGGAAGCAGGGCGTTGACCAAGTACTGGCTACTTGGAAGATGCTCCAGGCCAAGTATCACGCGCTGGATAAGCTGGCGACGGCTGCTGGCGACGTGACAACGCATTCGATCGTTGAGCATCACCTGTCGGCGATCGAAGCCAACCTGTGGAAATTGGGTGCATACGCATCTTAATTGAAGAAGCATTCAGCCCCTTTTATGGATTTTGGGGGCAGATGTATTGTATTCAGGCATAAATGCAATTCGAAGGCGTCCGGACGGGTTCCGGACGCCTTTTTTATACCCCAGCGGAAACGAAACGAAGCCGGGTACATGATCGGAGGACTCCCCCCCCGGACATGTATCCGGCTTCGTTTCGCTTTTCGTCTTTTAGTCTGCCCGCTCTCCGTTGTAGGAGCTGACGAAGTAGACGGGGCGTTGCTTGGTTTCGGTGAAGATGCGGCCGAGGTATTCGCCGATGATGCCAATGCAGAGCAGTTGCACGCCGCCGAGGAAGAGGATCGTCACCATCAGCGTGGGGAAACCGGCCACGGGATCGTCGTAGATCAGGTTCTTGAAGAGGATGAAGAGCCCGTAGGCAAAGGCCAGCAGCGAGACGATGGCGCCGCAGACGGAGGCGATGCGCAGCGGCGCCACGGTGAAGGAGGTGATGCCCTCGATGGCCAAGTTGAGCAGCTTGAAGAAGCCCCACTTGCTCTGGCCCGCCACGCGGTCTTGCTGGTCGAAGAGCAGCTCATGCTTGCGGAAGCCGATCCAGCTGAACATGCCCTTCGTGTAGCGTTGCGACTCGCGTAGGCGGCGCAGGGCACGGATGCAGACGGCGTCCAAGAGGCGGAAGTCGCCCGTGTTGGGTTGCATGGGCACACGCGTGGTGTGGCGGAGCAGGGCGTAGAAGGCGGCCGTGAGCCGTCGGCGGAGGAAGGACTCGCGGCCGCGAGTACGGCGGCGGGCATAGACGTCGTCGTAGCCCTGCTCCCAGAGGCGGAGCATGTCGGGGATAAGCTCGGGCGGATGTTGCAGGTCGGCGTCCATGATCACCATGCAGTCGCCGGTGACATAGTCGAAACCGGCCAACATGGCAGCCTCTTTGCCATAATTGCGTGACAGGTCGAGGTAGTTGATACGCGGATCGCTTTCGCGCAGTTGGGCCAGGATGGCCAGCGTATGGTCGCGGCTGCCATCGTTGACGAAGAGCACCTCCCACGCGTACATAGGCTGTGCGTCCATCAGGTCGGCCAGTCGGCGGTAGAGCAGGGGCAGGGATTCCTCTTCGTTATAAGCCGGGATAAGGATCGATACGCGCTTCATGACGGTTGGGGCAACGGGGGGTTAGAGGCGCGGCGACTTGAGGGCGGTGCGCACGAGGATGAAATTGATGGGCACGGTGATGGCGTAGACCGGCAGCGGCGCCCAGGTTTCGGGCACTTTCAAGACGTAAATGAAGAGATTGAGGAAGCCCGACTGCAGCAGGTAGTTGACGATATGGCTAAGGGTGAAGCCCACGCCTTTGCCAGCCGAGGGGCGCGTCTTGAAGGTGAAGAAGTTCGAGAGGACGAAGTTGGCCAGGAAGCTCACGAAGTAGCCGATGGAGAAGGCTACGTTGGGGTTCATCACCCGATTCAGCAATAAATAGATGCCGTAATGGATGCCAGTGGCGGTGCCCCCCACGAGGCAGAACCGAAAGAATTCTTTTTGCTTGGTTGATATCTTCATACTGAGCGATGCCTCTCTTCTTGAGGGCGGGCAAATGTAAAGTCAAAACGTTTTTTCGCCGGCCTCCGGCCTCTGCCGAGGCTGGGAAGCTGGCCGGGGGCATCAGGGATGCCTGCCAAGTTGGCCGGTTACATCAAACGCGTACCCGGCTTTCTTCGCCGGCCTCCGTAGAGGCCCCGAGGCCTCGGAAAGTGTCAAAACGCGCCGCTGAACGTTTCCGAGGGGTCGGAAAGCTCCAAAACACGCCGCTGAACGTTTCCGAGGGCTCGGAAGGGTCAAAACGCGCCGCTGAACGTTTCCGAGGGGGTAGCGAAGTCGTCCGGGTACGAGCTTTTGAAGTATCCGGCAAACTTGGCAGGTGTCCCTGACACCTCGCGGCCCTGTATCTTTGCGCCCATCCAAATCTCAGAGCGAGGTTATCATCATACATACATTTAATAGAGAGAACTATGACGAAAAGTGCATTACAAATCGCGCGGGCGGCCTATGTGCCCAAGATGCCCGTGGCGCTGCGCGGATCGGTGCGTGCCGTAGAGGGCGCAGCGACGGAAGCAGCGGGCGACAAAGAGGAAATCAAGCGGCTCTTCCCGCACACTTACGGCATGCCGGCCGTGACCTTCGAACGTGGCGACGCGGCCGACCCCATGCCGCCTATCAACGCGGGCGTGATCCTCTCCGGCGGACAGGCTCCGGGCGGACACAACGTGATCGCCGGCCTCTTCGACGGACTCAAGGCGGCTAATCCCGAGTCACGTCTCTTCGGCTTCATCTTGGGGCCCGGCGGACTGGTGGAGCATAAATACATGGAGCTGACGGCCGACATCATCGACGAATACCGCAACACGGGCGGCTTCGACATGATCGGCTCCGGGCGCACGAAGCTCGAGCGACGCGAACAGTTCGACAAGGGGCTGGAGATCCTCAAGGAGCTGGGCATCTCGGCGCTCGTCATCATCGGCGGCGACGACTCGAACACGAACGCGGCCGTGCTGGCCGAATATTACCGGTCGATCGGCGCCGGCGTCAGCGTCATCGGCTGCCCCAAGACGATCGACGGCGACCTGAAGAACGACCTCATCGAAACCTCCTTCGGCTTCGACACCGCCTGCAAGGTCTACTCCGAGGTGATCGGAAACATCCAGCGCGACTGCAATTCGGCGCGTAAGTATTGGCACTTCATCAAGCTCATGGGCCGATCGGCGTCGCACATCGCCCTGGAGTGCGCCCTGCAAACCCACCCGAACGTCTGCATCATCTCCGAAGAGGTGGAGGCCAACGACCTCTCGCTCGACGAGATCGTGAATCGTATAGCGCGCGTCGTAGCCCGCCGAGCCGCCGAGGGCAACAACTTCGGCACCGTGCTCATCCCCGAGGGGCTCATCGAGTTCATCCCCGCCATGAAGCGCCTCATCGCCGAGCTGAACGACTTCCTGGCCCGCAATAAGGCCGAGTTCAAGATGATCAAGAAGAGCGTGCGCCATAGCTACCTCATCTCCAAACTCTCGAAAGAGAACGCAGCGCTCTACGCCAGCCTGCCCGAGGGCGTGGCCCGTCAGCTGGCCCTCGACCGTGATCCGCACGGCAATGTCCAAGTCTCGCTCATCGAGACCGAGAAGCTGCTGGCCGAGATGGTCGACAATCGCCTCTCGGAGTGGAAAGAGGAAGGTCGCTACCGGGGCAAGTTCGCCACGCAGATGCACTTCTTCGGTTACGAAGGCCGCTGCGCCGCGCCGTCGAACTACGACGCCGACTATTGCTACTCGCTCGGTTACGCCGCCTCGTGCCTCATCCGCGCCGGCAAGACGGGCTACATGGCCTCCGTGCGCAACACCACCGCGCCGGCCGCGGAGTGGACCGCTGGCGGCATCCCGATCACGATGATGATGAACATGGAGCAGCGCGACGGCGTCATGAAGCCCGTCATCCGCAAGGCGCTCGTCCAGCTCGACGGCGCCCCCTTCCGTGCCTATGCCGCCATGCGTGACGAGTGGGCCATGACCACCGATTACGTCTACCCCGGCCCCATCCAGTACTTCGGCCCCTCCGAGGTCTGCGACGCCCCCACCAAAACGTTGCAACTGGAGCAAGGGAAGTGAACAACGAAAAATGAAAAGCTAACAACGAAAAATTGCTAGGTACCGGAATAGGAGACATCGCGTACTCGGCCACTTTTCGTTTTTAGCTTTTAGTCTTTAGATCAGGATATGTTTTCAGGAATCGTAGAAGAAGCCGCAACCATCGTTGCGCTGGAACAAGACAAGGGCAACCTGCACCTGACGCTGCGTTGCTCCTTCGTGAATGAATTGAAGATCGATCAGAGCGTCGCCCACAACGGTGTCTGCCTGACCGTCGTCCGTCGGACGGACGACACCTACACCGTTACCGCCGTGCGCGAGACGCTGGAGCGCTCCAACCTCGGACACTTGCACGTCGGCGACCGCGTGAACGTGGAGCGCAGTATGCTGATGAACGGCCGCTTGGACGGCCACATCGTGCAGGGTCACGTCGACCAGACGGCCGTCTGCACCGACGTGCGCGAGGCCGACGGCAGTTGGTATTACACCTTCAGCTACACCGCCGACCCGGAGATGGCTCGGCAGGGATACATGACCGTCGAGAAGGGCTCCGTCACGGTCAACGGCGTCAGCCTCACCGTCTGCAACTCCCGCGCGGACGGCTTCGAGGTGGCTATCATCCCCTACACGCACGACCTCACGAACTTCAACGCCATCGTCAAAGGCACGGTGGTGAACCTCGAGTTCGACATCATCGGCAAATACATCAGCCGACTGATGACCTTCAAGTAAGCAGCCGAAGGCGCGACAATGAAAATGGCCGGGTACATCGTCATGTATCCGGCCATTTTTCGTTAGGGAGGGGGGGATTTCTCGGCGTCTGTCTGTTTTCTTCCCTTGACTCCTCCTTTTCTTCCCTTGATGGAAGAAAAGGAGGCAAAAGAAGATCAAGGCCTCTACCGAGGCCGGGGAAGTTGGGCCGGGTACATCTGACCTGAGGCTCAGACAGCACTTTACACGCTTGCAAAGTCTGACCTGAGGCTCAGATTGCGTTTTACACGCTTGCAAAGTCTGACCTGAGGCTCAGATTGCATTTTACACGCTTGTAAAGTCTGACCTGAAGCTCAAAAGGTGATCCGCAGGCCGTTGTTTATCCCCCATAGGCGGCGGCCAACTGCTCGGCGCAGCGTTCGCCGTCGATGGCGGCCGAGACGATGCCTCCGGCGTAGCCCGCGCCCTCACCACAGGGGTAGAGCCCGCGGAGGGTCACGTGACGAAGTGTCTCGCGGTCGCGGAGGATGCGCACGGGCGACGAGGTGCGCGTCTCCACGCCGATCATCACCGCCTCGTTCGTCAGGAAACCTCGCGACACGCGGTCGGCCGAGCGGAAGCCCTCGCGCAGTCGGCTCGTGATAAAGTCGGGCATCCAGAAGTGGAGCGGCGAGGCCAGCAGACCGGGGCTGAACGACGACGACGGCAGGGCGGACGAGTTGCGACGCGCCACAAAGTCGGCCATGCGTTGTGCCGGCGCCTTGACGCCCTGCCCGGCGTTGATGCGGCAGAGCCGCTCGAGCCGCTCCTGAAAGTCCATCATGGCCAGCACCTCGGGCACCGGTTCGCCGCCCGTATCCGGTAGGTGAAACGACGCAAGATCTTCCGGCCGCAGCTCGACGACCCACCCAGCGTTGGCCCACCGCGACCCGCGATTGGCGGGCGACATGCCATTGACGACGCACTCGTCCGGCACCGTCGAAGCAGGAATCACGAAGCCGCCGGGGCACATGCAGAAGGAGTAGACGCCGCGACCCCCGGCCTGCGAGACGAAGGTGTATTCGGCCGCCGGCAGGTGCGGGCCGCGTCCCTCGCGGCGGTGGTAGCGGATGCGGTCGATGAGCGCCTGTGGGTGCTCTAACCGTACGCCGACGGCGATGCCCTTAGCCTCGAGCGTCACGCCGTGGTCGGTGAGCATGCGGTAGACGTCGCGCGCCGAGTGGCCGGTGGCCAGGATCACAGGGCCGCGGAACTCTTGCCCCGTGCGGGTAGTGATACCCGTCACCTCGTCGTCGTGGATGAGCAGCCCATTCATACAGGTGCCGAAGTGCACCTCGCCGCCGCAGCCCGTGATGTGGCGGCGTATGCGTTCAATTACGCCGGGCAACTTGTCCGTGCCGATGTGCGGGTGAGCGTCGTAGAGGATGGCGGGGTTGGCGCCGTGCTGGCAGAAGCGGATGAGGATACGCTCCACCGAGCCGCGTTTCTTACTGCGGGTGTAGAGTTTGCCGTCGGAGAAGGCGCCCGCGCCACCCTCGCCGAAGCAGTAGTTCGACTCCGGGTCGATCGTGCCGCGGCGGACGATGTCGGCGATGTCACGTTTGCGTTCGTTCACCTCGCGGCCCCGCTCCACGACGATGGGGCACATGCCCAGCTCGATGAGTCGGAGGGCGGCGAAGAGTCCGCCGGGTCCGGCGCCGACCACGATGGCGGCGGGTCGGCCGGAGACGTCGCGCAGTTCGACGTCGGGGAAGAGCGGTTCGGTCGGCTCCTCGTCGAAGAAGGCGCGAAGGGTGACATTGACGTAGACCGTGCGCTGTCGGGCGTCGATCGATCGTTTGAGGATGCGCAGGGCACGCGGTGCGTCGCCCGTCTCGCGCAGTACGACGGCGCGCAGTGTGTCGTCATTCGCCGCCTCTTCGGGCAGCAGTCGGAGCTGAAGGTCTTTGGTCATGAGGTGGGTTTATGCTTAATCATCGTGTATTTCTTCTCCGGCGACTCGATAGTTCGGAGAACTTCAAATCCGACCCGCTCGTAGAGCTTTCGAGCCGCGAGGTTATGGTCGAACACGTTGAGGGTGATGGATCGAATGGCATCGTCGCGGAAGAGGATGTCCATAAAGATGAGCAAGGCAGCGCGTCCGATCCCTCGCCCGGTCAGTGCGGGATCTAAGACGAAGTGCCCGATGTGCACGTTGTCTTGCTCCCTTCTGATCTCTTGAATGAGGCCGACGAATTGCCCCTGTCGGAAGATGGCGTAGAGGCCGCTCCAGTCGTCGAACTGCTCAGGCGTCAACGGAAAGTGCGGCGTCGGCCCGGCCCATTGGCGTAAGAAGTCCGCCCCCTTGCGGTTTGTCCATCCGATGAGTGTCGCTCGGTCCCGGTCGCTCAACCCGGGCTGGATGGTGATGTGGTGCATGGATGGACTATTCATTAGAGTCATATATCAACACTTTATCCGCCTCGGCGCTTGCGCGGGCGAAGTCTTTTAATCGGCCGTCCTCCACGAGATCCACACGCTTGTTCAACAGCTGTTCCATCTTGTGTTGCATGGACGCATATGAGAAGAGCGTTACCCGGGCATTGCCCTGAAAACGTACCAGCACGTCTACGTCGCTTTCGGGAGTAGCCTCGCCGCGTGCACAGGAGCCGAACAGCCATGCTTTATCCACCGTCGGCTGTGTGCGGAAGAAGGCAGACAGTTTGTCCGCCATCGCCTGATCTACTGTATTCATATCCTTCATGCTTTACCCAAACAACAATCGGAAGGCCTCCTCGACTTTGCGCACTTGATGCAGCTCAATCAGTTCGGAGACGGACTCGAGACCTTTCATCTGCGGAACGATGATGCGACGGAAGCCGAGCTTGGCCGCCTCGCGGATGCGTTGTTCGATGCGGTGCACGGGACGGATCTCGCCCGAGAGACCGACCTCGCCGGCAAGACAGGTGCCGCGGTCGATGGAGAGGTCGATGCTGGAGGAGAGCACGGCGCTGATGACGGGCAGGTCGATGGCCGGATCGCTGACGCGCAGTCCGCCGGCGATGTTGAGGAAGACGTCTTTCTGGATCAGCTTGAAGCCCGCGCGCTTCTCGAGTACGGCCAGGAGCATGTTCATGCGCCGCAGATCGAAGCCCGTGGCACTGCGTTGCGGCGTGGCATAGACGGCGCTGCTGACGAGCGACTGGGTCTCGATGAGGAACGGCCGCACACCTTCGACGGCTGCAGCGATGGCCACGCCGCTCAGCCCTTCGTGGTTCTGTGTCAGGAGCAGCTCCGAGGGGTTGTCGACCTCGCGGAGGCCGCCCTGCCGCATTTCGTAGATCCCCAGTTCGGCGGTGCTGCCGAAGCGGTTCTTGATGCTGCGCAGGATACGGTACATGTACTGCCTGTCGCCCTCGAATTGCAGCACCGTGTCCACGATGTGCTCCAAAACCTTCGGCCCGGCCAGGCTCCCTTCCTTATTGATATGCCCGATCATAAGGACCGGCGTGCCTGTCTCCTTGGCGAACTTGAGGATGGCTGCGCTGCACTCCCTGACCTGCGTGACGCTGCCCGGCGACGACTCGGCCGCCTCGGTGTACATCGTTTGGATCGAGTCGATGATCATCAGGTCGGGCTTGAGGCGATCGGCGTGGGCGAGGATCTGCTCGAGGTGCGTTTCGCAATAGACGTGGCAGTGCGCCATCTCCTCGGCGCTGTCGGAGGAGAGGCGGTCGGCGCGCATTTTGAGCTGGCGGGCGCTCTCCTCGCCGGAGACGTAGAGCGTGTGGAGGTCGGTGAGGCGGAGGACGGTCTGGAGGACGAGCGTCGACTTGCCGATGCCGGGTTCGCCGCCCACGAGGACGAGCGATCCGCGGACGAGTCCGCCGCCCAAGACGCGGTTCAGCTCCGCGTCGTGCATATCGATGCGCACCTCCTCCTCGGCGGTGATGTCGCGCAGGAGTTGCGGCCGTGCGTCCGATCGACTGATGGCAGCCGCGGCACGTCGGGCGGCCGGTTCCGCACGGACGATCTCCTCCACATACGTATTCCATGCGCCGCACGCGGGGCATTTGCCCACCCATTTGGGTGAATCCGCCCCGCATTGGGAGCAGACGTAGACTGATTTCGTTTTGGCCATTGTTTTTGTTTCTTAATTCGATTATTCCAGATCGTGTATCAGTGATCTCCTTTCCTTTATCTGGAAAGATGGATGGCGATCATCGCCTTGATCTTCTTTTGCTTCCTTTTCTTCTATCAAGGGAAGAAAAGGAAGTAGGGAATCAGGGGCAAAGCCCCCAAATAAGCCCGGTCGGACGTCGGAACATCTGTCGATAACCTCATTCCTCAGCTTACGGACTACAGACTTGGGCCGATTGATGTCGGCGCTCATCCCTTTTCTGTTACGCGGACAAAAGTACGCGAATCCCGAGGGAGCCACTTTGTGGCCGGAGAGGGTCGGAGCGTAGTCGGAGAGATTCGCAACCTCATGCATGACGTACAAAACGCATCGTATGATCAAAATTTGATCACGTGAGAGATAGAAAGGCTCTTGTGTCATCAAAATTCGATCACGCGTCATCAAAATTTGATCACATGAAAGGTCCAAAACCTCTAGTGTCATCAAAATTCGATCACGTGAGAGGTAAAAAACCTCGTGCGTCATCAAAATTTGATCACACGCCAGCTTGTTATTGCTCGTCTGTCATCAAAATTCGATCACACGTGAACAAAATTTGATCACATGAAAGGTTCAAAACTTCGTGCGTCATCAAAATTTGATCACTCGAGAGGTAAAAAAGCTCGTACGTGAACAAAAATCGATCACGTGAGAGGTGAAAAAGCTGGTGAGTCATCAAATTTTGATCACGCGTCAAGGGATTTCGCTTGCATAGGGGACAAAAAAACTCGTGCGCGAGCTGAAGCAGCTCAACGCACGAGTCGAACAATATAGATATGAAGTCAAACGGATGATCCGAAGATCAGAGCGGGGGTCAGAGCTCGCCCGAACGGCGGCGCTGCAGGAAGTGGGTGTACATCTTGCGCACCTGCGGGGCAAGCCAGACGATGGCGATGAGGTTGGGGATGGCCATGAGGCCGTTGAAGGTGTCGGCCAGCTCCCAGACGAGGTCGGCGGCGAAGATGCAGCCGCAGAAGATGCAGCCGCAGACGATCAGGCGGAAGGGCAGGACGCCGTATTTGCCGAAGAGGTAGCGCACGTTCATCTCGCCGAACATGTACCAGCCCATGATGGTGGTGAAGGCGAAAAAGAAGAGGGCTACGGCCAGGAAGGTGACGCCGCCCGAGCCGAAGGCGCGGCTGAAGGCTTCTTGCGTGATGGCTACGGACTTGAGGTCGGTGCCCTGATAAGCGCCGGTGAGCATGATGACGAAGGCCGTGGAGCTACAGATCAGAATCGTGTCGACAAAGACGCCGGCCATGGCCACGAAGCCCTGAATGGCGGGGTCCTTGACGTGCGCCATGGCGTGGGCATGCGGCGTGGAGCCCATACCGGCCTCGTTGGAGAAGAGGCCGCGCGCTACGCCGTAGCGGATGGCGTATTTCATCACCGTGCCGGCTGCACCGCCCGCCGCGGCTTTCGTGGAGAAGGCCTCGCTGACGACGCTTTGGAACATGTGGGGCACGTCGCCGATATAAAGGAAGAGCACGACGAGCGAGCCGAGGATGTAGATCAGCGCCATGAAGGGGACAACGAGCTCGGCGATGGCCGTGATGCGCTTCTGTCCGCCCATGATGACCACGCCCACGAGCAGCGCCAACGCGACGCCGATGAGGTAGGGCAGGTAGGCCATGGTGTCCGGCCCGGTGCCGAGGGAGTTAACGATGGCGATCGAGATGGAGTTGGCCTGCACCATATTACCCACGCAACCGAGGGCGAGAATGATGGCCAGGGCAAAGAAGACGGCCAGCGGGTGGCATTTGAGGCCTTTGGAGATGTAGTATGCGGGCCCACCAGAGACGCCGCCATCCTTCACCTCGCGGTACTTCTGCGCCAGCGTGGCCTCGGAGAAGATCGTTCCCATGCCCAGCAGCGAGGACACCCACATCCAGAAGATGGCACCCACACCACCGGTGGCGATGGCCGTAGCTACGCCGCCAATGTTGCCCGTGCCCACCTGTGCGGCCACGGCCGTGGCCAAGGCTTGGAAGGAGTTGACATTGTGGGCCTCGTCCTGCTTAGCGTGCTTGTCGCGCTTCTTGCGTCGCTTGAAGGCTGGCCCGAAGGCGTACTTAAACATGAGTCCGAAGTGTCGGATCTGTGGGAATCCGAGGTAGATGGTGTAGAAGATGCCGACGGCCAGGAGGACGTACATCAGGAAATCGTTCCAGAGGAACCCGTTGAATTGCTTTACGTAGTCTAATGCGTTCATGTGACTGTAATATTAAGTGGTTGGAAAGTGGCGGTTGAAGTGGTGTTCGAAGGGTGTTTGAAAGGTTCACGCCATGCAGCAGGCGGAGACGTCGGTGCCGTTGAGGAACTGGTCGGCCGTCATGCGGCGTTTGCCGGCGGGCTGCACTTCGAGGAGGCGGAGGAAGCCATCCTCGGTGGCCACGTCGAGATGGCGTCGGCCATCGGTGCGGATCGCTCCGGGCGAGAGTGCGTGTGGCTCGGCGATGCGCTCGCTACGGAATACTTTGAGCGCCATCCGCCGTCCGTCGGCCGAGAGGATCTCGGTCCAGGCTGCGGGATAGGGGGCTAAGCCGCGGATGAAGTTGTAGACGCGCTCGGTGGGCTGACACCAGTCGATGTGGCACGTTTCGCGGAAGATCTTCGGAGCGTCGCGCAGCGGGGCGGTGTCGGTGACGAACGCCTCCTGCTCCGTTGTCTCCACGCATCCGTCGCCGTCGATGATTCGGTCTACAGTCTCAACAACCAATGCGGCACCGATAGCCATCAGTCGGTCGTGCATCGTGCCCGCGTCGTCGGTCTCGGCGATGGGTACGCGGCGTTGCAGGATGATGCGTCCCGTGTCGATCTCATGGCGGAGGAAGAAGGTGGTGACGCCCGTTTCCTTGTCGCCATGGATGACGGCCCAGTTGATCGGCGCCGCGCCGCGGTACTGCGGCAGCAAGGAGGCGTGCAGATTGAACGTGCCCAAGCGTGGCATTTCCCAAACAACGCGCGGCAGCATGCGAAAGGCGACGACGATTTGTAAGTCGGCGCGGAGTTCGCGGAGTTCGTCGACGAAGGTGGGGTCAGAGAGGCGTTCGGGTTGCAGCACGCGTAGGCCCTGCGCAGCAGCGTATTGCTTGACGGGCGATGCTTGCAGCACACTGCCATGTCGGCCCATGGGTTTATCGGGCATCGTCACCACGCCCACGACGCAGTGCCCGCCTTCTACCAAGGCCTTGAGGGAAGCCACGGCAAAGTCGGGCGTCCCCATGAATAGGATTCTCAGATTCTGCTTATCCATCAGTATTTCTTTCTGTGAGTGAACGGCGCCAAAATTAGAAATGTTTAGTAGCGAAGCAGCGCCAGACGTGCATTCTTCATCTTTGCCCACAGATAAGCAGAAAAGAATAGAGCACTCGAAAAAACGAACCCTCATAGAATAGAAAGGAAAACAGGTTATGAAGAAGCTGAATCGCAAATTGATCCGCGGCACCAACTGGGCGCTGGCGGGCATCTTGTCGTTGTTAGGATTCTCCGGCTGCAACGGATTAATAAGAGTAGAGTATGGTTCGCCGAATGCAGACTACAAAGTCTCGGGGCGTGTGACAGACGAGCAAGGCACACCAGTGCCGAATGTCAAGGTGGAACTGGGTAAAGGTGAGCAACTCCATTACGCCTCTTTCGATTCTACGAGGACGGGACAGGATGGCCGCTATTCCGTGTCGGCAAATTACCTCCCCATCGATGCCTTGGATCTGGTCATATCAGACATCGATGGCGAGGCAAACGGTAGCTTCGAGAACGATACTATCCATGTGACGTTCGAGAGCAAAGACTACTACAAGCGTGGCAAGGGAGATTGGTACGAAGGCGCAGCAAAGAAGGAGGTCAACGTGAAACTGAAGGCAAAGAAGAAATCATAGAAAGGAGACAGAGACATGAAGAAGTTCAATCGCAAATTGATCCGCGGCACCAACTGGGCGCTGGCGGGACTACTGTCGCTGCTGGGATTCACCGGATGCGGCAAAGACGACAACGGAGGCGGAGAGATCAGTGTAGAATACGGAGTCCCGAGCTCCAACTTCAAGGTGCTGGGGCGTGTGACGAACGAGCAGGGACAGCCGCTGGGAGGCATGCGTGTCGTGGCGTCGGAGGTGACGACGATTTGGGGCAAAGGCCCCGGCCAATGTTACTCCGGCCTCCTGCGTGACACGGTCTACACCGCGTCAGACGGCTCATTCGTTCGGGAGTACAGCCTCTTCCCCGCGGACTCGGTTTACATCCAGATGAAGATTGAAGACACGACTGAACCGTCCGTTTACGAGTCGGACAGCATCGCTGTCGGCTTTGCCAAAGACGACCTGAAGGGCGGCGACAATCATTGGTTTGAAGGCGCAGCAAAGAAGGAGGTCAATGTGAAGCTGAAGGCAAAGAAGAAACCGTAGAAAGGAAAAACAGGTTATGAAGAAGTTCAATCGCAAATTGATCCGCGGCACCAACTGGGCGCTGGCGGGGCTGCTGTCGCTGCTGGGATTCTCCGGTTGCGACAAAATATTTCAGATGGAATACGGATCCCCGAGCGCCGACTTTAAGGCGACGGGGCGCGTGACCGACGAGGAGGGCCGACCGCTCTCCGGGGTGCGCATCGTAGCGCCGAACGTGGACGGGAAGTGGGGTAAGCAGAGCGACCCCTCGCCTCACGACACGACCTACACCGATCCGGACGGGAAGTACACGTACCGCTACAATGCAGGATGGGCACCGGATTCTCTGTATGTCAAACTGAAGTACGAGGATCCCACCGCGCGTCCCGCCTATGACTCGGACAGCGTCACGGTCGGCTTTGCCAAAGACGACCTGAAGGGCGGTGACAATCGCTGGTTTGAAGGTGCGGCGGAAAAGGAGATCAACGTCACGCTCAAGCGTAATAAGAGATGAACGACGTCAAGATCAACCTCAAGAAACGGCTCGCGCTCGAGACCTTCCGCCGCCTGCACCGCAACCGCGTCAAGCTGCACGAGCTTCGCACGCTCTTCTGGGAGTGCACGCTGCGCTGCAACGTGGCCTGCCGGCACTGCGGCAGCGATTGTCGCGTCTCGTCCCTCATGCCCGACATGCCGATGGCCGACTTCCTCCGCGTGGTGGACGAGATCCGGCCGCACGTCAACCCGCACAAGGTGCTCATCATCTTCACCGGTGGCGAGGCGCTTGTGCGCCCGGACATTGAGGCCTGTGGCCGCGAGCTTTACCGCCGCGAATTTCCCTGGGGCATCGTCTCCAACGGACTGCTTTTCGCCGAGCGGTTGCCGGGCTTGCTGGCTGCCGGCATGCGGTCGGCCACCATCAGCCTGGACGGCTTTGAGGACGATCACAACTGGATGCGTGGCCACCGCAACAGCTTCCGCGCAGCCACGGCCTCCATCCGCGGCCTGGCGCAGACGGCGGACGTCAATTGGGACGTCGTCACCTGTGCCAACCGCCGCAACTTCGACGACTTGCCTCGCTTCAAGCGCTACCTCATCGACCTCGGCGTTCGCCACTGGCGCATCTTCACCGTCTTCCCCGTTGGCCGCGCGGCGCATGTGCCCGAATTGCAGCTCACCGACGAGCAGTTCGTCCGCCTCATGCGCTTCCTCCGTGAGACGCGCCGCGAGGGCCAGATCGACGTCTCTTACGGCTGCGAGGGCTTCTTAGGCGGCTACGAGATGGACGTCCGCGACCACTTCTACGAGTGCTCGGCCGGCGTCTCCACCGCCTCCGTCCTGGCCGACGGATCCATCTCGGGTTGCCCCAGCATCCGGGCCGACTATTATCAGGGCAACATCTATCGCGACCGCTTCATGGACGTTTGGGAGAACCGTTTCCGGCCCTACCGCGATCGCCAGTGGGCGCGTCAGGGCGAGTGCGCCGAGTGCCAGCTGTTTCGTTACTGCGAGGGCAACGGCATGCACCTCCACGGCTCGGATGGGCAGTTGCTCGTGTGCCATCATCGGCGTATCGAGCGGGGGTTAGCGGCGGAAAAATGACCCCCCACTGGGAGCCGGTCGGGTGATGGCTTCGCGGCGTCGTTTCCGTTCGTCCGCAGCCTCTCGAGAGAGATATTCAAGAATAAGTAATCGTGCACTACGTCAGATGGGATAACCTATGACGTGGTGCACGATTGTTTTATGCCGTATGTCATCCTCTCGAATTATTTGCAGAATGGATTTACCTCAGATCGCATGCAATCCGATCCGACACAAAATTGATTTACTCCAGATTGTGCGCAATCCGATATGATACAAAATGGATTTGAATTAGATTGCATGCAATCCGATGCAATACAAAATTGATTCGCTCCAGATTGCGCGCAATCCGATGCAAAACAAAATTGATTCACTCCAGATTGCATGCAATCTGATGAGATGCAAAACTGAATCAGGTCAGATGGCACGCCATCTGGAGAGGATCAAATCTGTATGGATAAGTATGGAATACCATTCGGGCAAATACAAAATGGGGGGAAATAAAAGGTGATGTCATACGGTATGGATCAGATAAGTTCACGGATAGATGGCGTGCAATCCGGAGTGTATCCAATTCGGTTGATTTCGGAGGTGGCCGTAGGTGGGGGCAAAACGGTGAGGGTGGATGCTTCGCTTGGGATCTTCTTCCCCAATAAACCCCAAACGGCTGTCGTGTAAAGCCTATTGGATCTATTTTTGCTACGGATAGAGCGCGGTGCAGCGGTTTTTCTCCCCCTCTCGCACCGATTTCTATCTCTCAAAATACAACTAACCCATTAATGATAGGAGGAACGAATGATGAGAAAATTGAAGACAATGATCCTGGCGCTGTTTACGGCCTGGGGCGTGTATGCGGCCGACATTACGCCCATCACGGAGGCGATGAAGAGCGGCAACACGGGCGCCCTGTCGGGATCGATGTACACGGAGGCCGACGTGTCCGTGCCTGGCGTCTCGCAGCGGGCGAGCGCGGCGGAGGCGGCAGCCATCCTCGGCCGATTCTTTCAGGGTAACCCGCCGACGGGCTTCACCGTCGTCCATCAGGCCGATAAGAACGGCGGCGGATTCGTGGTCGGCAAGTTGCAGACCGCCAGCCGCGAGTATCGCGTGAATATCACCTACGTCCTCAAAGATGGACGGGCGCTTATGCAAACGATTCGCATCGAGTAAATGGCACGTGAGCGCACATTCATGAACCGTCTTCGCCTCCTCTGCCACCAGCGGGGGAGGCGTTGTTATGTCCGGGCGTTGGGGCTCGTCTTCGGGTTGCTCCTTAGCCTTACGGCCTGCCTCAGGGCGCAGACGCTGCAAGGCGAGGTGGTGGACGATCGGGGGCGCCCCGTCGCCTACGCCACGATCTATGTCCGCGAGACGGCTACGGGCATTGTGACCGACGAGGCAGGCCGCTTCATCTCGCACCTCGAGCGGGGCAACTATACGGGCGAGTTCTCCGCCCTGGGTTATGAGAAGTCCGTCGTGCCCTTCACCGTTACGGGCGACGCCGCGAAGGATCGCTTGCGCGTTGAGCTGCGGGAGATGGCTTATGCGCTGCGTGAAGTCGTTGTCCGCGCCGGCGCCGAAGACCCCGCCTATGCCATCATGCGCCGCGCCATCGCCCATGCGCCGCAACACCGCTACATGGTGCGTAGCTACACGGCCGACGTCTACATCAAGGGGACCGTCAAGACCGGCAAGCTGCCCGGCATCGGGTCCGTGAACATCGACGGGCGCAACGTCAAGCTCAAGACCTTCTCGAATAAAACCTTCCTCCTGGAGTCTCATAACGAGGTGCGCTTCACCGCGCCGCGCCGCTTCGATCAACGCGTCCTGGCGCTCTCCACCACCGTGCCCGCCGAGCTGGACGACGACGATGCCACCGCCGCGGCCCTGACCACCAACGTTTACGACCCGGAGATCATGGGTTGCGTTTCGCCCCTGGCGCCGGGCGCGTTCAGCTATTACCGCTTCCGTTTGGACGGCATCACGCACGAGAATGGGCACGTGATTAACAAGATCCGCGTCACGCCCCGGCGGAACGACAGCCGCTTGGTGGATGGCTGGATCTACGTCTTGGATCACACTTGGAGCCTGCAGCAGGTCGACCTCAACATCCGCCGCCCGGGCGTCACCGTCAGCCATCGCATGGCCTTTCACGAGGTGCGGAAAGACGTCTGGATGCCCACCGCTTACGACACGCGGATGCACTTCAGCGTGATGGGCATTAAGGCCGACGGGCGCTATTACTCGTCCGTCCGCTACCGCAATGTGGTGGCCAACACCGCCCCGACGACGGTCTACATCCCACCGCTCCCCACGACGCCGGCCGCGCGACCCTCGCTGACCAAGCGACAGGCCAAGGCGCGCCGCAAGCTGGAGGAGCTGGCCGCGAAGGAGGAGCTGACGACGCGCGACGCGTATCGCATGGCGCAGCTCATGCAACAGGTGTCGGAGGACGAACAGAGAGGGACGGATCTGGAGCGACAGCTGCGCGACTCGATGGTACACATCACGCGCGACTCGCTGGCCTTGCTCCGCGACACGGCCTACTGGCAGGCTGTCCGTACGCAGCCGCTCCAGCCTGACGAGACCGTGAGCTATCAGCGCCGCGACAGTTTCCGCGCCGTGGTGCGGTCGGAGCAGGTGCGCGATTCGGTTCGTCGGCGCTCCTGGGTGGGGTGGCTTGGGACGGGTTTGGTGGGCGAGACGGTGCGCTTCAGTCCGAGCGTCTCCTTCGGTTACGAGGGACTGCGCGGGGCCGTGCCGGAATACAATTTCGTGGATGGCTTTTGGCTCGGGCAACGGCTGATGTTCTCCTATCGTCGCCCCGGCAGTAGACGCTCACTGCAGATCACGCCCGCGGCCTACTACGCTACGGCACGCCGCGCCTTCATCGGCCAACTCGACGCCACCTTCCGCTATGCGCCCCTGCGCCGTGGCGAGCTGACCCTCACGGCCTCCGATGCAACGGTGGATTATGCCGGTGAGTATGCCACGGCACGCCTGATCAATGCCCTCTCCTCGCTGCTCTTTGCCGAGAACGCCTCCCGGCTCTATCGCCGCCAGACGGTCGGACTCACGCACCGCATCGATGTGGCCAACGGGCTGCGTCTCTCGGCCGGGCTGCACGTCGAGCGACGATCCGCGCTCGCGAATGCCACCTCGTACAGCGTCTTCGGCGGCCGACCCGCCCCGAACGTGCCCGGCGATCCGAACGATCCGCCCATGCCCACCCATACGGCCTGGATCGCCGACGTCCGCGTGACGTACACGCCCCGGCGACCGTATTCTGTACGGTTCGGTGAGAAGTTCTATGCCGAAACGCAGCGGCCGACGTTCATGCTGCGCTATCGTGGTGGACTGCCCATCGGCGGCAAGGAGGCGGCCGACTTCGCCATGCTCTCGGCCTCTGTCGTGCAGACGGTGCGCGTCGGTCTCTTCGGGCGCTTCTTCTACGGCGTGGAGGGCGGCTTCTTCCCCGCAGCGCGACGTGTCTACCGACCCGACCGTCGTCACTTCGCCGCCGCGCCGCTTCACCTCTCCGACCGCCCGATGTCGGCCACCTTCCAGCTGCTCGATCCCTACGCGCAGTCAGCCGACGATCGCTGGTTGCAGGCGCACTTAACCTATTCGTCCGACTACCTCCTGCTGAAGCAGCTCCCCGTCCTACAGTCCGCCCTCTTCAACGAGGCGTTGCATGTGCACGCGCTCCTTCGGCCCCGCTTCAACCACATCGAAGCCGGCTATTCCCTCGGCCTCGACGACGTGGGGCGCCTCGGCGTCTTCGTCAGCTGGGAGGATGGTCGCTATCGATCCGTCGGCTTCACCGTCAGCCTGCCGCTGCTCAATCAGAAGGACTAAGACGTCAGGGACACCAGCCAAATTAGCCGGGTACGTGATGGATCTCTCCATACATGTACCCGGCTAACTTCTCTCGTCCCTTTCTCCGTGTCAAGACAAGAAGCGGAGGTTACTCATCCACCCGCGCCACCTTTCCTGCCTTCAATAGATACCGCGCGCCGCTTTCGGGACACGTGGCACGACCGTCGGTATCGAAGCGGAGGCGATGACCATACTCGCTCACCCAACCGATGTGCCGCGCCGGGTTACCCACCACGAGGGCATACGGCGGGACATCTCGCGTCACGACCGCGCCCGCGCCGATCAGGGCGTAGGCACCGATGGTATGTCCGCAAACGATCGTGGCATTAGCCCCGATCGAGGCGCCCCGTTCGACACGCGTCGGGCGGAACTCATCCTTGCGCGGCACGGCGCTGCGCGGATTGATGACGTTCGTAAACACGCAACTGGGTCCGAGGAAGACGTCGTCCTCGCAGGTCACGCCCGTGTAGACCGAGACGTTGTTTTGCACCTTCACGCCATTGCCCAGCACGACGCCCGGCGAGATGACAACGTTTTGCCCAATCGAGCAACGCTCGCCAACGATGCATCCCGACATGAGGTGCGAAAAATGCCACACCACAGTGCCGCGCCCAATGCGGCATCCGGTATCGATCACGGCCGTCTCGTGAGCCTGAAAATCTTTATCCATAATTGAGAAGCTGTTTTGAATTTATTGGATGATTGTATTACGGAGCTGTTTTGGCGGATCTTTCTCCTTTCTGTTTCGGGTCTATCGGGGCCTGTTTCTGCCCTTTTGTCTCATCATTAATCCTCACATAGTTTGCTATGCTCGTCAAATGATGAGGCAAAATCATCAGAAACATACTCCCGATAGCCTCCGAAATAAATTCAAAACAGCTTCTGAAAAACAAAAAGTATAAGAGGTAAAATGAGATCCAGAAAAAGGCCTTATGCGCTACGCGTGGCCGCCCGCCAACCGATAACCCGCGGCGACGGCCACGAGGCCCGCCACCACGCTGCCGCCGACATAGAGCGCAAAGGCCGGCAACCGGCCTTCCTGCCAAAGCGTCAGGCCATCGCGCGAAAAGGTGGAAAACGTGGTGAAGCCACCGCACACACCGATCGTCAGGAAGCGTTGCGCCGCCAGCGAGACGTTCGGATGGCGTGCGAAGAGTCCCGCCAGTAGCCCGATCAGCAGGCAGCCGAGCAGGTTGACCGCAAGCGTGCCCCACAAAGAGGCCAAGCCCCAATGACGCGCGCCCAGGCTCACCAAGTGGCGCGCCATGCCGCCCAGACAGCTGCCGAGCCCGATCAGAAGCAGATCTTTCATCCGTGCAGGTCGTTCGGGGGCTATTTATACAGTGCGAAAATCGTCGGCCGGTGACTCAGGTCCGGGGCCTTGTGCGCCCACTCCTTCACCGGCCGCGTGTGGATAAACTCATCGGCGCACGTCACGTTTGCGGCCACGCAGAGCCGCGTCGAGGGGCGGCAGGTGCGGACCAGCTCCTCCAGCAGTCGCTCGTTGCGGTAGGGCGTTTCGATGAAGAGCTGCGTCTCATCCTCGGCATAGATGCGGGCTTCAAGCTCCTTGATGCGGCGCGTGCGACGGTCGGCCTCGATGGGCAGGTAGCCGTGGAAGGCGAATCGCTGGCCGTTGAACCCGGAGGCCATGACGGCTAACAAGATCGACGACGGCCCGACGAGGGGCACGACCCGCAGCCCCTTGCGCTGCGCCACGGCCACCACGTCCGCGCCCGGATCGGCCACCGCCGGACAGCCGGCCTCGGACAGTACGCCCACGGGCTGCCCCTCGGCCAGCGGAGACAGCATGGCGGCCACGGCCTCGGGCGGCGTGTGCTTATTGAGTTCGCTGAAATGCAGCGCGTCGATGTCGATCGCCGGGTCGGCCCGCTTGAGGAAGCGGCGCGCCGTGCGCAGATTCTCGACAATGAAATGCCGAATGCCGCGCACCACCTCGCGGTTGTATTCCGGCAGCACCCGCTCATGCGGCGTATCGCCCAGCGTGACGGGGATCAGATAAAGTGCAGTTTCCATCCGTTCTGAAATCGTTAGGGGTAATCGGGTTGGAGTCGCATGCTCACGCGCTCCGGGGGTGCAAAGAAAGGGCCCCTGCCAGTTCACTCCAATCTACGCAATGGCAAACAGGGCCCCTGCGGGGGCAGCGAAGTTGGCCGGGTACCTCAAAGTTGGCCTGCGCTTTCGCTTCAGTTTTTTGTAACCCCAAACAGGCTCCTGTTTGGGGGCGGCTGCGGCCGCCGGCGAAGTTTGGCCGGGTACAGGATAAAT
>ERZ772921.375-NODE-375-length-27415-cov-9.691813_pt1 | contig 27415 bp, 24 predicted proteins | sample MGYA00512117_ERZ772921 | MGnify/ENA primary metagenome ERZ772921 (study PRJEB29015, sample SAMEA2737944) | human oral metagenome | biome: human oral; feature: human-associated habitat; material: dental | place: China | collected 2150 ...
AAGCAGATTTAATAGATGTGACAGATGATATTGGAATTGTTTTTAAAAGTCTGTCTACTCCATTTTTTAAATTAGAGGACATGGAGGTAAAAATGGAGGAAGAAAACTGTGAAAAATGATAATGAAGAATTATTAAATTTAGAAAAATTTAAAGAAAAAATAAATGAAGTTTCTAAAAGTGATAAAGAAAATTTTATAGATTCAGATATAAAGATTATAAATTTTGATAAGGTAAAAGAAGATTATTATACTAATAAAAAATTAAAAGAAGCACCAAGTTCAAATGATGGATTATATATAGGTAAAGATAAGAGAATGATTTTTATAGAGTTCAAAAATGCGAAAGCAGAAGTAATAAAAGAATATGATTTAGGTAAAAAGAATTACAACAGTGTATGTATATTATCTGATATTTTAAATATATCTATTAGAGAGCTTAGAAAAAATACAAGATATATATTAGTTTATAGTTCAGAGAAAAATTCAATAATTGATTTTGGGCAAGCTCTTTTGAAAAAGAGCAGCCCTCCAAATAATAAATTAGAAAGTAAAAAGAAAAATTGTTTTGGACAAAAGAAATTTTTAAATTATTTGTATTCTAATGTAGAAGCATTAAATGATAAAGAATTTAAAGAAAAATATTTGGGTAAAGAAATTATATAGAATGATATTAGAAAATACTTTTATATAGTCAAATATAGTGTTATAATAAAAGGGAAGGTAAATTAAAATTATTAAAAAAATAGAAACAGGAATAAAGGATTTATTTATTATTGAACCGCAAATACTTGAAGATAATAGAGGATTTTTTCTGGAAAGCTATAACTATAATACTTTTAAAGAATTAGGAATAGAAAATATTTTTGTTCAAGATAATCATTCTAAATCTTTAAAAGGAGTTTTAAGAGGATTGCACTTTCAAAAGGAAGAGTATTCTCAAGCCAAGCTGGTAAGAGTACTAAAAGGAGCTGTACTTGATATAGTAGTTGATTTAAGAAAAAATAGTGAAACTTTTGGAAAATATATAGCAATTGAATTAAGTGAGAAAAATAGAAAGATGTTATTTATTCCTAAAAATTTTGCCCACGGCTTTTTGACCTTAGAAGATAATACTGAAATTTTTTATAAATGTGATAATTTCTATTATCCTCAAAGTGAAGCTGGAATAATTTGGAATGATAGTGATTTAAATATAGATTGGAATTTAAAAAAATATAATATTGATGAAAATGAGCTAATTATCTCTGAAAAAGATAAAAAAAATATAAGTTTTAAAGAATATAAAAAATAATATTGAATAGGAGAAAACAATGAAACTGATATTTGGAGCTAACGGTAAGTTAGGTACAGATTTTAAAGAATTATTTGATTCTATTGGTGAAAAGTATATAGCTACTGATAAAAATGAAGTGGATATAACTAATGGAGATTTTTTAAGAGCATATATTAAAACTATGCACCAAAACTATAAAATAGATGCAATTATTAACTGTGCTGCCTATAATGATGTTGATAAGGCAGAAACAGAAAAAGAATTATGTTATAAGGTTAATGCAGAAGCACCTGCTAATTTAGCAAAGATAGCTTCAGAAATTAAAGCAACATTTATAACATATTCAACAGATTTTGTTTTTAATGGTCTTATAGAAGGTTATTTATATAATGAAAGTACTGGATATACAGAGGAAGATGAACCCCACCCATTATCAACCTATGCAAAAGCAAAATATGAAGGAGAATTACTAGTATCACAAATAATAGAAAATCCAGAAAATACTTCAAGAATATATATAATTAGAACTTCTTGGATATTTGGTAAAGGTAGTATGAATTTTGTTGAAAAGATAATAGAACTTTCAAAAGAAAAAGATGAATTAAAAGTTGTAGATGAACAAATTTCTTCTCCAACTTATTCAAAGGATTTAGCTTATTTTAGCTGGGAACTTGTAAAAAAAGGCTGTGAAAGTGGTGTTTATCATTTAACAAACGATGGTGTAGTTTCTAAATATGATGAAGCTCAGTATATCTTAGAAAAAATTTCTTGGAAAGGAAATTTAATTAGAGCTAAAAGGGAAGAATTAGGTTTATTAGCTGAAAGACCTAAGTTTAGTAAATTAAGTTGTAAGAAAGTTAAAGAAAAGTTAGGTCTGTCTATTCCTAATTGGAAAGATGCAATAGATAGATATTTAAAGGAAAATAATAAATAAAGGGGAAGAAGATGCAAAATAATTTAATGAAAGTAGAAGATGATTTCCAAGAAGAAAATGATATAAATATTTATGATTTTATTAATATTTTTATAAAAAATATTAAATTATTTATAATAGTAAGTATTATAGGTTTAATAGTTACTTGTTTATATATAGGAAAAAGAATAATTTTTGACAAAAATAATATTTTAGTAATGGAATATAGATTGGACTATACAGAATTAGAAAGCTATTTAAGTGGAAAAGTTTTTTATCCTAGAAGAGAACCAAGTCAAATATTATTAGAGAATAAATATTTGGAAGAACTATTTGAAGATAGTGAGTTAAAAGCATATTATGAAGAAAATGTAAAAGAAGATAGAGATAATCCTAATATAAAAAGACAATTTTTAATTGAAAAAAAATTATTAGAAGATGAACCCAAAAGAATAAAGACTAAAAAAGAAGATAAAGAAGAAGGAGAGATTATCCCAGATTCATATAAGATAACAGTAAGGGTCAATAAAAGAGAAGATAAAGATAAAAAAATATCTTTAAGTATAATGAACACCTATTTAAAAATTGTAAAAGAGTATTATAATGAAACTATTTTTAAATATATAGAGGATAGAAGAGTTTATTCTGACGAGAGACTTCCTGTGTTGAGAAGTTTATTAGAAGAAAATGCAATTACAACTAGTTCTTTAAATTTTGATAAAAATGAACCAGTTGAAAATAATTTTTTAAGATATATATATCCAACTAAGGTTTCTAATGTGGATACTTATTATCCTGAATATGTAAAACTTGAAACAGAAAGTCAAGCTATAAAGACTATATCTGGTTTAGGTCTAAACAATATAGATAATTTTATAAAATATGATACTTCAATTATTACAGAAAAAGAAAAAACAGGAAATATTATAAAATTAGGAATAGGAGCATTTTTAAGTTTATGCTTAGGAGCGTTAGCAATATTTATTAAAGAGTTTATGATAGGATATAAGAAAAGTAAAGAGAATTTATAATGGGAGAGATTATAATATGAATAATATAAGGAAATTAATAAAGTTTTTAATAGATATATTTTTATTAAATATTTCATTAATTATTTCTATTTTTCTAAAATATGATCAAATACAAATAACAGATAAAAATATAAATTTCTTTATCTATTATAATATTTCTTTTTGTATTATATATTTTATTTTAAAAATCTATAATAATAGTTGGAGATTTAGTGGAATGTCAGAGTACATCTCTTTAATAGTTTTAAGTGTATCTACGACAATTTTATCATATATATTAAGAAATTTATTGAAGCCAATTATAAAGAGTAGTTTATACTTTGAGGTTCTTATTATTTTTACATTTTTGTTAATACTTTCAAGGTTTCTAATGTTTTTAACAAGAATGAAAGGAATTATAAAAAAAGATTTAAATCAGGAAAATGTACTTATTTATGGAGCTGGAGAATCAGGTGTCTTGTTAGTAAAAGAATCTAAAATAAACCCAAATTTTCCATATAAAATAGTTGGTTTTTTAGATGATAATATAAATAAAATAGGTGGAAAAGTTTATGGATTAAAAGTTTTAGGTGGTTTAGATAAAGTAAAAGAAATAGTAGAAAAAAAAGAAATTTCTAAGATAATTATTTCTATGCCATCAGTAGATCAAAGTAAAGTTTCAAATATTTTAAAAGAAATAAATAAAATAGAAGGAATATCTGTTAAGATTTTACCAAATGTAGATAATTTAATTGAGAATGGAAATTTAGCCACTCAACTTAGAAATATAAGATTAGAAGATTTATTAGGAAGAGAAGAAATAAATATAAATACTAAAGGAGTATTTGATTTTATAGAAGATAAGGTTATATTTGTAACTGGTGGAGGAGGAAGTATAGGTTCTGAACTTATTAACCAAATTGCAAAATATAATCCTAAAAGAATTATTAATATTGAAATTAATGAAAATGCTTCTTATCTTATGGAGTTAGAACTAAAAAGAAAATACTCTTATCTAGATTACAAGACTGAGATTGCAAGTGTTAGAGATTTTGATAAGTTAGATATATTATTTAATAAATATAAGCCAGATATACTATTTCATGCTGCTGCACATAAACATGTACCACTTATGGAAAATAATCCAGAAGAAGCTATAAAAAATAATATATTTGGAACTAAAAATATAGCAGAATGTTGTTTTAAATATAAATTAGAGTCAGTAGTTTTAATTTCAACAGATAAGGCAGTTAATCCAACTAATGTAATGGGAGCTACAAAAAGAGTTTGTGAGATGATTTTTCAAAAATATTCAGAAAAAGATTCAAATACAAAATTTATGGCAGTTAGATTTGGAAATGTTTTAGGAAGCAATGGTTCAGTTATTCCAATATTTTCAAAATTGATAGAAGAAGGGAAAAACCTGACACTTACTCATAAAGATATTATAAGATATTTCATGACTATACCAGAAGCAGCTCAGTTAGTTATAGAAGCAGCGACTATTGGTAAAGGAGGAGAAATTTTAATATTGGATATGGGAGAACCAGTTAAAATATATGATTTAGCTAAAAATATGATTAAATTATCAGGGTCTAGTGTAGGAATAGATATAGTTGGTTTGAGACCTGGTGAGAAATTATTTGAAGAGTTACTATATGATGTAAACTCTTCAGTAAAAACATCAAATAATAAAATTTTTATAACTAATATGGAAAATGAAAAAGTTAAAGTTGATATAGATAATTATTATACAATTCTTAAAGATTTAATTAAGGAAAATGATACTATTGGAATGAGAAAAACTTTAGCTGATATTATTGGTACTTTTAAAGGGAGAGTGGAATAAAATGATTAATTTGTCTGTTCCTAATTTATCTATGGATATTTTAGAAAATTTAAAAGAATGCTTAGAAAGTGGGTGGGTTTCTACAGGAGGAAGATTCATACCTGAATTTGAAGAAAAAGTAATAAAATATATGAAAACAAAATATGCAGCAGGAGTACAAAGTGGGACAGCAGGTTTACATATGTCACTTCAAGTTTTAGGGGTTCAGAGAGATGAAGAAGTGATTGTACCTACATTAACTTTTATGGCAGCAGTTAATCCAGTCACTTATTTAGGGGCAAGACCTATATTTATTGATTGTGATGATAGTCTATGTATAGATCCTATAAAATTGGAAAAATTTTGTAAAGAAGAATGTAATTTTATAGATGGAGTTTTAGTAAATAAAAAGACTAATAAAAAAATAAAAGTATTAGTACTTGTTCATGTTTTTGGAAATATGGCAGATATGGAAAAAATTATGGATATTGCTAAAAAATATAATTTGAAGGTTTTGGAAGATGCAACAGAAGCTTTAGGAACTTATTATACAGAAGGAAAATATAAAGGAAAGTATGCAGGAACTATTGGAGATATAGGGGTACTTTCTTTTAATGCTAATAAGATTATTACAACTGGTGGAGGAGGAATGGTTGTTGGAGATAATGAAGAGTTAGTAGAAAAAGTTAGGTTTTTATCTTCACAAGCAAAAAAAGATCCTCTATACTTTATTCATGATGAAATAGGATATAATTACCGTATGTTAAATTTACAGGCAGCATTAGGAACAAGTCAAATTGATCAGTTAGAAAGTTTTATAGAAACTAAAATAAAAAATTATAAGATATATAAAGAAGAACTTGAAAAAATAGATGGTTTAGAAATCTTACCTTTTAGAGATGGAATTAGACCAAATCATTGGTTTTATTCTTTAAAAATAGATAAAGAAAAATATGGAATAGGAAGAGATGAATTATTGAAAAAATTAGTTGAATCTGATATTCAAACAAGACCTATTTGGGGTCTTATTCATCAGCAAAAACCATATGTTTCTTATCAAAGTTATGAAATGGAAAAATCACTTTATTATTATGAAAGAATTTTAAATCTTCCTTGTAGTTCTAATTTGACTGAAAAAGAAGTTTATCAAGTTATAGAAAAAATTAAGGAGTTTAAAAAATAATGTACAAAAATTTTTTTAAGAGACTTTTAGATATAATTATATCATTAATTTTTATTTTATGTTTTTGGTGGCTATATGTTGTAATTGCTATTTTAGTAAGGATAAAATTAGGGAGTCCAATTTTATTTAAACAAGATAGACCAGGGCTAAATGAAAAAATTTTTAAAATGTATAAATTTAGGACCATGACTGATGCAAAAGATAGTTTAGGAAATTTATTAACAGATGCTGAAAGATTAACTAAACTTGGAAGATTTTTACGTTCAACTAGTTTAGATGAAATACCTGAGTTATGGAATGTAATAAAGGGGGATATGTCTTTAGTTGGACCAAGACCTTTAATGCCGAAATATTTAGCATATTATACTGAAGAAGAAAAGAAAAGGCATAATGTAAGACCTGGAGTAACAGGATGGGCTCAAGTTAATGGTAGAAACTCTTTAACATGGGAAGATAAATTTAGATATGATATAGAATATGTCAACAGTATTAGCTTTTGGCTTGATTTAAAGATAGTCTTTATAACAATAAAAAAAGTGTTCAAAAGGCAAGATATCTCAGATTTTTCTGATGAAAATAAAGAAATAGATTTTGATGAATATAGAAGAATGGAGAAAAAATGAAAGAAAAATTACTATTAATAGGTGCAGGTCAACATGCAAGAGTTATTTTATATAATATAAAAGAACAAAATAAGTATGATGTTATTGGCATATTAGATGCAAATTTAGATAAGGCAAAAGAAAATAAAACATTTGAAGGAATTCCTATTTTAAATATAGATTATAATGAGATAGATTTAAGAAAATTAAAAATAGAATTAGGTGTTTCTAAATTTTTTATAGCTTTTGGAAATATGAAGTATAGGAAAAAAGTTTGGGAAATGTTCAAACAAGCAGGTTGGGATTCTGTAAATATAATTCATCCAAATGCAGTAATCTCAAAAGATGCAAAACTTGGAGAAGGAATTTTGATAGAATGTGGATGTCTTATTACTCCAAATCCAACAATTGGAAATAATGTAGTTGTAAATACAGGTTCTCAAGTGAATCATGATAACATAGTAGAAGATCATGTTTATATTGCTTCAGGAGTAATTTTGTCAGGAGGGGTAAAAATAGGTGAAAATACTTTACTTGATGATGGAGTTATTGTAACATTAGGAAAAACAGTTGGAAAAAATTCACTTATAGGAGCGGGAGCAGTTGTAACTAAAAATATAGAAGATAATGTTGTAGTATATGGGAACCCAGCAAAAGTAATTAGATCTAATATGAATTAAAAAAGGTTTATTATTTAAATAAAAAAGAGAATGAAGGAGCAATTATAATGATTAAAAATGTTAAAATTTGTGTAGTTGGAATGGGTTATGTAGGATTACCTTTGGCAATTGCTTTTGCTGAAAAAGACTTTGATGTTATTGGCTTTGATTTAAATCAAGAAAAAATAGATAAATACCTACAAGGTATTGACCCTACAAATGAAGTAGGAAATGAAAAAATAAAAACTGTAAAAAATTTAAAATTTACTTCAAATGAGAAAGATATTTCTGAATCAAATTTTATAATTGTAGCGGTACCAACTCCTGTTTTAGGTAATAAATCTCCTGATTTTAGACCATTAATAGGAGCATCAACTATTATTGGAAGAAATATGAAAAAAGGTTCAATAGTTGTTTATGAATCTACTGTTTATCCTGGAGCAACAGAAGAGGTTTGTTTACCTATTTTAGAAAGAGAATCAGGAATGAAATGTGGAATAGACTTCAAAATAGGATATTCACCTGAAAGAGTTAATCCTGCTGATAAAGTAAACACATTAACAAAGATAAAAAAAATTACATCAGGAATGGATAAAGAAAGTTCAGATAAAATATCAGAGGTTTATGGTTCCATAATTGAAGCTGGAATACATAGGGCAAGTTCAATTAAAGTAGCAGAGGCAGCAAAGGTTATAGAAAATTCTCAAAGAGATATAAATATTGCATTTATAAATGAATTAGCAATGATTTTTGATAGGATTGGAATAGATACATTAGAAGTATTAGAAGCAGCAGGAACAAAATGGAATTTTTTACCATATAGACCAGGATTAGTTGGAGGACATTGTATAGGTGTAGATCCATATTATCTTGCAGACAAAGCAAATGAGTTAGGCTATCATGCACAAGTAATATTAGCTGGAAGAAGAATAAATGATGGAATGGCTAAATTTGTGGCAGAAAAAACAATAAAGAAATTAATAAATGCTAACATTAGAGTAAAAGGAGCAGATATTTTAATAATGGGACTAACTTTTAAAGAAAATTGTCCTGACCTAAGAAACTCAAAAGTGAATGATATTATATTAGAATTAAAAGAATATGGAGTAAATATTCATGTAGTAGATCCTATTGCAGATAAATTAGAAGCAAAAAAAGAGTATGGAATTGAACTAGAAAATCCTAAAGATATAAAAAATATGGATGCTATTATAGTAGCTGTTGGACATAAAGAATATAGAGATATGGATGTAAAAGATTTACATAAATATTACAATGAAGTTTATAGTAAACCCTTATTAATAGATGTAAAATCTATTTTTAATAAAGAAGAAGCTGAAAAAGAATATGATTATTGGAGGCTATAAAAATGAAAATATCATTATTAAACTTAAAAAGACAATATAAATATTTAAAAAAAGATATTGAAACCACTATTTCTGAAATTTTAGAAGAAGGAGCATATATAAATGGTCCTCAAACTAAAAAATTTGAAAAAAGAATGGAAGAATATTTAGGTGTAAAGTATGCTATTGGGGTAGGAAATGGAACAGATGCCTTGGTTATAGCATTAGAGGCTTTAGGAATAAGTAAAGGAGATGAAGTTATAACAAGTCCTTTCACATTTTTTGCAACAGCTGAAGCCATATCAATTGTTGGAGCTATACCAGTTTTTGTTGATGTAAAATTAGAAGATTTTAATATTGATGAAAATAAAATTGAAAAAGCAATAACATCTAAAACAAAAGCTATTATGCCAGTTCATATTTTTGGAACACCAGCAAATATGGATAAAATAAATGAAATAGCAAAGAAAAATAACTTGTATGTTATAGAAGATGCTTGTCAAGCAATTGGTGCAAAATATAATGAACAAATGGTAGGGACACTTTCTGATATAGCGTGTTTTTCATTTTTTCCAACAAAGAATTTGGGAACTTATGGAGATGGAGGATTAATAACTACAAATAATAATAATCTTGCGACTATTTGTAAAGCTTTAAAAGCACATGGAAGTGGAGAAAATGGAGAAATAGCATATAATTTACTTAATAATATAGAAGAAGAAGTAAAAGTAGACAGTCAAGTAGATGATACAGTTTATAATCCTAAGAAATATTATAATTATTTGATAGGACATAATTCAAGATTAGATGAATTACATGCAGGAATACTTAATATTAAATTAAATTATTTAGATGAGTGGAATAAAAAGAGAAATGATATTGCAAAATATTATGATGAAAAATTGGATGATAAAAAATATAAAAAAATGAAATTAAATAAAGATGATTTTAATGTTTACCATATGTATATCATTCAAACTGAAAATAGAGATAAATTAACTAAAGAATTAGATGAAGCAGGAATAGCTTATGGAGTATATTATCCAGTACCTTTACATCTACAAAAAGTATATAAGAATTTAGGATATAAAGAAGGAGATTTACCAAATGCAGAATATCTATCAAGTAGAACATTAGCAATTCCCGTTGATCCAGAATTAACTGAAGAAGAAAAAGAATATATTGTTAATTTCTTAAATAATTTAGAATTATAGGAGATAAAATGAAATTATCAGAGTTAAATTTTGGTAAAGTAGAAAATGATGCAGAATTCAATTGGTTAGGGCTTACAGCTGAAGAATATGAAGGAAAAAAAGTTTTAACTTTTTTAAATGATGAAAAATACTATAAAGAAATTGAAAATAATAAGTCAATTACCTGTATAGTTACAACAGATGAAGTTGCTCAAAAAATAGGAAAAGACAAGTATGGAATTATAATAAGTCAAAATCCAAGAAAAGATTTTTTTGAGTTACACAATAAGTTAGTTAAAGAGAATTTTTATTTTACTAAAAAAGAAAATAAAATTTCTGAAAAAGCATGTATATCTAAAAAGGCAAATATTGGAGAATATAATATTATTATAGAAGATAATGTTATTATTGAATCAGATGTAACAATATATGAAAATGTTACAATAAAAAAGGGAACAATAATACGTTCAGGAAGTAGAATAGGTGGGAATGGATTTGAGTTTTCAAGATTTGGAAATGAAGTTTTGTCTATATCTTTTGCAGGAGATGTATTAATAGAAGAAAATGTTGAAATACAAAATAATACATGTATTGATAGAGGTGTATTTGATAGAACTTTTTTAGGAAAAAATGTAAAAGTAGATAACTTAGTTCATATTGCACATGATGTAAAAATAGGTGAAAACACTCTTGTTGTAGCATGTACTCTTATAGGAGGAAGAACAAGAATAGGCAAAAATTCATATTTAGGACCTAATTGTACAGTTAAGAATGGTTTAATTTTAGGAGAAAATTCAAAAGTTAGTATGGGAGCAGTTGTAACTAAGGATGTAAAAGATAATGAAGTTGTGACTGGAAATTTTGCAATTCCTCATGAACAATTTATAAAAAATTTAAAAAAAATATAGGAGATTCTATGTTAGAGAAATTTAATAAAATTTTATGCTTAGCTCCCCACCCAGATGATATAGAACTAGGTTGTGGTGGGACAGTATCAAAATTAATTGAATTAGGAAAAGAAGTTCATTATTGTACCTTTTCATTATGTGAAAAATCTATTCCAGAAGGATATGAAAAAGATAATGCTAAAAAGGAATTGGCAGACTCTTGTGATGTGTTAGGAATAAATAAAAATAATATACATTTTTATTATTTTGAGGTGAGAGAATATAAGAGAGATAGACAATTGATTTTAGAAGAATTAGTAAAATTAAAAAATGAATTAAAACCAGATTTAGTATTTTTACCAATGCCTAATGATATTCATCAAGATCATTGCACAATTTCAGAAGAAGGTATAAGAGCTTTTAAAAAAAGTACAATTTTAGCTTATGAAGTTCCTTGGAACAATTTTACATTAGAAAATAATTTATTTATAGAATTAACTGAAGAACAACTTCAAAAAAAAGTAGAGGCTTTAAAAGCATATAAATCTCAGTATTTTAGAAGTTATGCAAGTGAGGAATTTGTAAAAAGTTTAGCAATAGTAAGAGGTGTACAAGGTAAAAGTAAGTATGCAGAAACTTTTAATATAATAAGAATGTATTTATAAGGAGAGAAATGAATAATATATTTAAGTATAATGTCTCAAATATAAATAAGAATTATAGTTTTTTTTTAAATGGAGTTTCAACTGCTTCGAATCCATTAGATAATACTTTAATTTTTGTTAATAAAAATAAAGATGAATATTTTGAAAAGTTGTCTACAATAAAAGAAGCAGTAATTATACTTTTATCAGATATAGAAAAAGAAAAAAAATCTAAAATAGCAAGTTCAAATTTAATTATACTTTCAAATAATCCAAGACTTGAATATGCGAAACTTTTATATAAAATACTAAAAGAAACAGGGTATTATAATAGTCAAAATTATTATCTTAGAGATGGATATTACTATGGTGAAAATTTAAAGTTAGGTGAAAATACAATAATAGAGCCTTTTGTAAGAATAGGAAATGATGTAGAAATAGGGGATAATACAATAATAAAGTCAGGTACTATTATAAATAATAATGTAAAAATAGGAAATAATTGTTATATTAGAGAAAATTCTGTAATAGGTGGAGAAGGTTTTGGAATTGAAACAGATATAGATGGAAAAACATATAGAATACCACATGTAGGTGGAGTAGAGATAAGGAATAATGTAGAAATTGGAGCATTGACAACAGTATGTTCTGGAACAATAGAAAAAACCTTAATTAAAGATTATGTAAAAATAGATGATCATGTTCATGTAGCTCATAATGTAATGTTAGAAGAAGGAGTTTTAATCGTAGCAGGAACAGTAATTGGTGGAAGTACAAAAATAGGTAAAAATTCTAGAACAGCACCAAATACAGCTATAAAAAATGGTTTAAAAATAGGGAGTAATGTTGTTATGGGAATGTCAGCAAGAGTGAATGAAAATTTACCTGATAATATTATTGTAACAAATGAAAAAGCAGATACTTTAGAAAATATAAAAAAATATTCAAAATATAAAAAACAGATTATTGATAATCTATAAATTAAAGGGAGTAGAATAATGAAAAATATATGGTTTATAAATGAGCATGATGCACCTCCTGAATTTGAAAAAACTAGAAGAAGATATGATATGTGCAAATATTTATTAAGATTAGGAAAGTATAAATTACATATAATTTGTGGTGCTTTTTTACATGGAAGTCAAAATAAATATGCATATAATAAAAATCAAAAGAAAAATGTAAATATTGATGGAGTGGATGTTCATATTTTAAAAGGAGTTAAGTATTCTAGTAACATAAAAAGAATTTTCTCTATGCTAATTTTTATGTTGAGAGTTATATTTTTTAAATTTCCTAAAGATGATAAACCAGATATAATATATGGGTCTTCTCCACATTTGTTTGCTGCATTGGGGGCTTTAATATTAGCAAAGAAAAATAAAGCTAAATATATTTTAGAAATCAGAGATTTGTGGCCAGAAACTTGGGTACAGATGAAAATAATAAAAAAAAATGGAATAATACATAAGTTTTTTTTGAAATTAGAAAAATATCTATATGAAAAAGCTGATAAGGTCATTTTTTTAGGAGAAAATTTTAATTATATTTTATCTTTAGGAATAGATAAAAATAAAGTGTATACAATAAGTAATGGTGTAGATTTAGAAGAATTTGATAAAAATATGAGTTCACCAATAAAATTAAATGCAGAAAAATTTAATATTACATATACAGGTTCTATTGGAACAGCTAATAACTTAGATGAACTTTTAGATTTAGCAAAATTAATAGATAATGATGCAATTATTTTTAACATAGTAGGACGTGGACCACTTAAAGAGCATTTGGAAAATAGAATACAGGAAGAAAAAATATCAAATATTAGGTTTTATGATCCTATTGATAAGACATTAGTTCCAAGTCTATTGAGAAGTAGTCAGGCACTAATTATTTTACTTTTAGATATTGAGTTATACCAAGTTGGGATAAGCCCTAATAAGTTATTTGAATATTTTGCAAGTTCAAGACCAATATTATTTTATGGAAATACAGTATCAGATTATGTAGCAAGATCCAATTCAGGTATATCTGTTCCAGCTGGTGAGATACTTAAGTTAAGAGATGCATGTTTGAAGTTATATAATATGTCCACTGAGGAAAGAGAAGAGTTAGGTAGAAATGGCCGTAATTATGTTGAAGAAAATTTTGATTGGAGAGTATTAGCAAATAAAGTAGATCAAATAATAGAGTCTGTATAGAAAGGATAGTGAAGTAGAATGTATAATGTTGCAATTATAGGTTGTGGAAGAATATCTCATAAGATAGCAGAAGGAATTGCTAAAAATAGTAATAGAATGAGATTGCTTGTTTTATGTGATCCTATAGAACAAAAGATGTTTGAAACTGAAAAAACATATAATAAAAAGATGGAAAGTGAAGTTTCATTATTAAAATATAAGGATTATAAGGAAATATTAAAACAAAATAAAATTGATATCGCAATTATTTCAACAGAAAGTGGTTATCATGAAGAAATAGGCTTATATTTTCTTGAAAATGGAGTTAATCTTATAATTGAAAAACCATTAGCTATGTCAATAGAAGGAGCTCAAAAATTGGTAGATACTGCAAAGAAAAATAATTTAAAATTAGCAGCTAGTCACCAAAATAGATTTAACTATCCTATTCAACTTTTGAAAAAAGCCATAAAAGAAAATAGACTAGGAAAAATATTTAATGGAATGGCGAGAATTTTATGGACTAGAGATGATAATTACTATCTTCAAGCCCCATGGAGAGGAACTTGGGCTTTAGATGGAGGGACTTTAATGAACCAATGTATTCACAACATTGATTTAATAAATTGGATGATGGATGATGAGATAGATACAGTTTATTCTCAAACTTCAAATTATATTAGAAATATTGAAGCAGAAGATTATGGAGTTATTTTAATTAGATATAAATCTGGTAAGATAGCAACAATTGAAGGAAGTGCTATAGTATATCCTAAAAATCTTGAAGAAACTTTAACTGTAACTGGAGAAAAGGGAACAGTAGTAATTGGTGGAATGGCAGTTAATAAGATAAATACTTGGAGAGTAGAAGGAGATAATGAACAAGAATATTTATCTATTGATTGTGGAGATCCTAACTCAGTTTATGGTTATGGTCATGAAGCATTGTACAAAGATTTTGTTGATGCTCTTGATCAAAACAGGGAGCCACTTGTAAGTGGAAAAGCAGGATTAGAAGCAGTAAAAATAATATTAGCAGCATATAAATCTCAAAAAACTGGATTACCTGTAAAATTTAATGAATTTTTAAAATTCTCTACAATAGAAATGGTATAAAATATAGTAGTAAGGATGTGAAAATTTATGAAGATAATATTTTTAGGAGAAGCTGCGAGTATACATACTATTAGATGGGTAAATTCTCTTTCAGAAAAAGGAATTGAAGTTATTCTTGTAAGTTTAAAAGGAAAATTAGATACTATAGGAAAAATAAGTGATAATGTTAAGGTAATATACTTACCTTTTGGGACAAAATTAGGATACTACTTAAATATGTTTGCATTAAAAAAGATAATATCTAAAGAAGAACCAGATTTAATAAATGCACATTATGCAAGTGGATATGGAACTTTAGGTAGACTCTCAGGCTTTAATAAAAAATTATTAAATGTTTGGGGAAGTGATGTATATGATTTTCCAAATGAAAGTAAAATAAAAAAAAGGATTATAGAGAAGAATTTAAAAAACTATACAGCTATAGCTTCTACAAGTTACTGTATGGCAGAAGAGACAAAAAAATATTTAGAGAATAAAAATAGAAAAATTTATATAACACCTTTTGGTGTTGATACTAAAAAATTTAAAAATTTTAATATAGAGAAAAATAAAAATGAAATAGTTATAGGGATAGTTAAAACTTTAACTAAAAAATATGGGATAGAATACTTAATAAGAGCAATAAAAGAATTGGAGAATATTCTACCTGAAGATATTTTTTCAAAAATAAGATTAGTGATATATGGAAAAGGAGAATTGAAAGATAAATTAGAAAACCTTTCAAAAGAATTAAAAATAGATGATAAAGTATTATTTAAAGGGTATATAAGTAATGAAGATGTTCCAATTGTTTTAAATAAGATGGATATATTTGTTGTCCCAAGTATTCTAGATAGTGAAAGTTTTGGAGTTGCAGCGGTTGAAGCAATGGCATGTGAAGTTCCTGTTATTGCTTCAAGTGTAGGGGGATTAAAGGAAGTAGTTGTAGATAGTGAAACGGGGTATCTTGTTTCAAAGAAAAATTATAAGGAAATAGCAGATAAACTAAAAAAATTAATTTTGAATGAAGAATTAAGAATCTCTTTAGGAAAGGCAGGGAGAAAAAGGGTTTTAGAAAATTATAACTGGGATTCTAATGTTGAATATATGATAAAGATTTATGAGGAGATTATAAATGGATGAACAAAAAGATTTATCTCTATATAAGAAAATCTTTCTAATCTCAATGCTTATGTCTCATGGACTAAGTATAGGGAAATTATATTTATATCATATTTTATTGATGTTAAGTACTTTTTATGGAATTTTTATTTTAATAAATGGTAAAGGACTAAGAAAAAACTTTATAACAAAAAATAAAGTGATTGTATTATTTTTTTTATATAGTTTTTTTCATTGTTTTTTTGTAAAAGATTTTTATCTTGCAATTCAAAATCAAGTATATATTATTTTAGGAATAAGTGTATTTTTTTCAATAAAATATTTGCTTTCGTGTAATTCAAACCAAACTCTAAATATAATAAAAAAGGTAATATATTTAGCTATTTTTATAGCTCTATTAGAGATTCTTAAAATTTATAGATGGTATAATTCTGGATATGATATATCATTTGATAGTCCATCAGCATTTTTAGGAAATACAAATAATTTTGCTACAGCTATCATTATCGTTATGCCCTTTATTTTTTTTATGAAAAATAGCTTAAAAAAAACAATTTATTTTCTATTACTTTTTTATGTTTTAATTTCTTGTGATTCCAGAGCAAATAATATAGCTTTAGCAATAGAGATTTTTATATATTTTTTATTAAAAATAAAAGAAAAAAGAATAATTTATAAAATGGGGTTATTTTTTTTAGGGTTAATTGGTATATATTTTGTTAAGGGGAAATTATATACAATGTATAATCTTTTGCTTGAATTATTTAATTCAGATGCTGTAGCTACAGATTCTGTAGGAGTAAGAAAAGCAATTATATTAAACTTAATAGATCAATTAAAGAAAATAAATGTATTTTTGTTTGGTACAGGAGGAGGTAATTCTATAATAATACATATGACTAGAAATAATACTAGTGGAATTTTTTCTAATCATTCATTTTTCCTAGAGATTTTAGTAGAATATGGTATTTTTATATTTTTAGTTCTTTCATTTTTTTATATTTCATTAATAATGAAAAATTATAAAAATTATAAAGAGAATAAAAATGAAATAAATGGAGCAATTTTTATTTCACTTATAGGATTTGCAATAGGTTTAAATTCAATAAGTACAGTAATTTACTTCTTTTCTTTTTGGATTATATTAGGAATGGCTGATTTTTATGCTGAAAATAAAAAATTACATTATAAGAATATAAAGGATAGTTATGAATACTAGATTAATAAAACAATTTTTTTCATTTTCTTTAGGAGGATATATAAGTTTATTAATTGGCTTTATATCACTTCCTTTTGTAACAAGATTAATTTCTCCAGAACAATATGGAGTATTTTCTCTTTTTTCTTTAATTCTAAATCTTCAACTAATATTTTTATTATTAGGATTGGATCAAGGATTTGTGAGATATTTTTATGAAACAGAGAATAAGATGAAATTATTGTTGAAATGCATAAAATATCCAATGTATTTTTTTATATTAACATTACCTTTGGTTATAATTTTTCAAAAAAAGATAAGTTTTTTTATTTTTCAAAAAATTGACATAAAAATGCTTATTATATTGGAAGCTACTATTTTATTAACAATTATTAATAACTTTACATTATTAACCATTAGAATGAGTCAAAAAGGATTGCAATATTCTTTATTACAAATATTTAATCAGTTATTTAATTTTATTTTTATTATTGTATTTTATAAGATTTTAGGAGATTCATATGATGTTTTGATAATCTCTTATTTCTTATCCTTACTACTATTAGTATTAACATCATTGTATTTTATAAGAAATACATTTAAAATTCAAATAAAAGAAAATAAAGAAATTAATACAAAAGAATTATTAAAATATAGTTACCCTTTTATATTAACATTTTCTTTAACATGGATATTTCAATCATCAGATAAAATAACAATAAAAATATTTTCAAACTTTACTGAGTTAGGATTGTATAGTACAGCATTAATAGTAATTAAGTTATTTAATGTTATTCAATCAGGATTTACAACATTTTGGGTTCCTGTGGCATATGAAAAATACACTAAAGAACCTGAAAATAAAGAATTCTTTAATCTTTTTTTTAATTATATATCTCTTATAATGTTCTTTGTAGCAATATCTGTGTTAATGGGAAAGGATTTAATAACTTTTGTTTTAGGAGAAAAGTATAAGGAAGCCTCTTCTATAATTCCATGTCTAGTTTTTATGCCTGTCATGTATACTATTTCAGAAACGACAGTCCTAGGCATCAATTTTTTAAAAAAAACAAAGTTCCATATTATTATTTCTCTTTTAGTTTCAATTTTTAATATAATAGGGAATATAATTTTAGTACCTAAATTTAATGCTGTAGGTGCAGCAATTTCAACTGGAATTGCTTATATTTTATTTTTTATTTTAAGAACAAATATTGCTAAAAAGTTAATTAATTATAATTTTAATTTAAAAAGAGTATATATTTTATCAATTTTATTATTTTTATATGCTTTATTTTTATCATTTTATAATAATATTTTATATTCAACATTAATAGGAATACTTTTATTGTTAATACTTATAATATTGTATATAAATGAAATAAAGTTCGCTTTAAAAGAAATAATTTCATTTATTAAAAAATAATATTAATAAATGAACTGCACCTAAAATCTTGGACACAAGACTTTAGGTGCAATTTTTAATCATAATTTAAATTAATTAACTAAGATAGGCTTTTTAGAGGAACAAAAATTAAAAATTATTCAAAAATTTGATAAGAGCCATATATAAAGTCAAGTTATTAGATTTTAAGGGGAGGTATTCATGAATAAGCATGATAATAAAATTATAAAAAAGGTTACTAAGGCTGTAATTCCTGCTGCTGGATTAGGAACAAGAGTTTTACCAGCAACAAAGGCACTACCAAAGGAAATGCTTACAATAGTAGATAAACCTTCTTTGCAATATATAGTTGAGGAACTTGTTGCTTCAGGAATAACAGATATTGTTATAATAACAGGAAGAAATAAAAATTCAATAGAGGATCATTTCGATTTTTCTTATGAATTAGAAAATACTTTAAAAAATGATAATAAATTAGAATTACTAGATAAAGTATCATATATTTCAACTATGGCTAATATTTATTATGTAAGACAGAATATACCACTTGGTTTAGGACATGCAATCTTAAAAGCTAAATCTTTTATAGGTGATGAGCCTTTTATTATTGCTTTAGGGGATGATATTATATATAATCCTGAAAAACCAGTTACTAAACAGATGATTGAAAAATATGAACTTTATGGAAAAAGTATAATAGGGTGCCAAGAGGTAGCAAAAGGAGATGTTTCTAAATATGGTATAGCAAAATTAGGAAATGAATTTGATGAAACAACTTTTGAAATGTTAGACTTTTTAGAAAAGCCTTCTATAGAAGATGCGCCTTCAAGAATGGCTTGTTTAGGTAGGTATCTTCTTTCAGGAAAGATTTTTAAATATTTAGAAGAAATAAAACCAGGAAAGAATGGAGAAATTCAATTAACTGATGGAATACTTGCTATGATGAAAGATGGAGAAGATGTTTTAGCATATAATTTTACTGGTCAAAGATATGATATAGGAAGTAAAGTAGGTCTTCTAAAAGCTAATATTGAATTTGGACTTAAAAATGAAGAAACAAAAGAGGAGATAAAGGAATATCTTTTAAATTTAGAAATAATCTAAAAACTTATGTTCCAAAAGATTAAAACTATCTGATTAGTAGATTAAAGATTTGAAATGTTATTTAGTAATAGGTAAAAGTATTAGGAAAAAATATATGGAAATAGAAAAATATCTAGAGGAGAATCCAGTGTATTGGTGTAGAATTTCTAAAAAATATATTAAATATTTAAAAAAAATTGAACCAAAGATTATAAATATAAGATATAAAGGTGAAAAAATTAAGCCTCTTTTTGTTCCACTATTTTTAATAGAAAATGACCTTGTATATATGGGGCAAATTTTAACTTATAAAAAAAAGTTTGATCTTTTAGAAGACAACTTTAATTTTATAAAAATTTATAGTGAGAAAGGGACAGAAATACTAGGTAAAATAAATTTAAATTATATGTTTCCAGTTCCTAAAAATGAACTTTTTTTTATAGATTCTTCTAATATTAAATACTTTTTAAATTATAAAAGTAAAAATCAAGAGAGTGGGTATACACAACTGTCAGAAAGAGTACTAAAACTTATCAATAGTAAAACAATAGTAGATAGATCCAAAGATTTTTATAATAAAGTAATTAATAGAAATGTAATAGAAAAAAAGTTTTTTAATTTTAAATTATTGGAAGAAGAAGCTAAAAAATGGGATATAAAATTTTTATATTTAACACCATTGGAAGCTCATATAAAGTTAAGTAGTATTTCATACTCTAATCCGCAAAATTGGATAGATGATCTTAATGAGAAGATTCTTCCTAAAAAGAATATTGATGAAATAGGAGTAAAATGTTTCTATTCACTGCATCCTGATTTTCTTGTAGAAGACAGTATAAATAGTTTTATAGAGTATTATTCAAAAAATAACCCTGGATTAAGTACAAATAAGATAAAAATTGGAATTTTTTATAAATTCAAAGATTATCATCTTTTATTAAAAGAAGAAGATAAGAGAATATATGAGGATACTTATAAAAATTGTATAGAATTTTTTAGATATGGAAAAGTTTATCCAGTTCTATATTCACCTGAAAATTATGATATGAAAAATTATAAAAAAAGTATTCTAGAAGCTTTAGAAAATGATGTTATTCAAAAAGATAGTATTATTTTTGAAAGTACTATATTACATCTTTTACTTGTAAAATCTGAGAAATATTCTCAAGAAAGAGAATATAGAGTTATAAAAAGATTTAATAAAAAGAATACACTAAAAATTGGGAACAAGATATTTTACACAGAAAGCTCTGATAATTTAAAAGAGGTATCCTTATTTATTTTTAAAAAATTTGAAGATCTGAATTTGAATAAAAAAGAAGAAGTAGTTCTATTAAGGATATTACATGAAGCTTTTAAAAATGAGAATAGGATATTTTTTTTGAATAAAAAAATTTATGAAACTTATAAAAGTTTTTTTAAACTTAGAAGAATATTAGATAAAATAGAGAAACATATTAAAAATAAAGATATTAGAATTTTAGAAGAGAAAACTAATTGATATAAATCGGTTATTTGTCAAATAGTGTTGATAAAAAAAGTTTAGACTATGACCTGATAGAATTAAGAGAATTTTTTTAAATTAAAAACTTAAGAATTTTTTTTATTAAAATTAAATAACATTCTGCAAATAATACTTTCTTAACTTCCATATACCCCTCCTAAAAAAATTTTGATTATATTTATAATATCACAAGATTTAAAGCTTTTTAACTTTAAAGTAGAATTTTTATAAAATGAATTATAATAAAAATTAAAATCTTTTTTATTTATATTAATTTATATATTGAAGACTAACTTATATTTTGATAAAATTATAAAAAGGAAGTGTATTAATTTCAGGATAATAGGGGGGGGATTAGATCTTGTTTAAAAACCTAAAAAAAGGAATTTTAATACTATTTTTTATATACACAATAATTTACATAGTTGAGTATATACATACAAACAAAGTACTACATTTTTTAGACTACTCATATCTGTCAATTTTTTTCTTATTTTTTTATTTTCTTAATTTATTAAATATACGTTCTATAATAAAATATATTATAGTTTTTTTTCTTGTTTTATGGATTGTAGCAATTGTAAAAGATTTTAATTTAATAGAATATTGGATTTTTTTTGCTAAAAAAATATCAGATCATAGGGGTATCTTTATTTACCTTCTTTTTATAATTAACATTATTTTTAAATTTACTAGTTTGAGAAGAGAAAATCAAGAAGAGAAAGAAGAAATATATTTGGAAAGAAAAGATGATGCAGATTATATTATTGATTTCATTCAAAATGATAAAAATAAAATTTTTTTACATTAGGTATAGACTCTGAGTATGGAGCAGGAAAAACTTTTTTAGTTGAGAAAACTTTAGAAAAATTAAATCCTAACAAATATGAAATAATTAAAATAAGGTGTTTGCTTCTTGAAAGAGAAGAAGTATACTACTATATTATTGAAGAAATAAAAAAAATTTTAGCTAGAAATTTAATATTTATAAGTAATTTAAAAAAGTTCCATAAATCTATTTTAAAAATTTTTGATAATAAGTTTTTGGGAGGAATTAGTAATCTCTTTTCATATAATTCAATAACTGATGATATAGATAATTTAAAAGATACTATAAAGAAGTTAAATAAAAACATTGTTATAATCTTCGATGATATTGATAGAACAAATGATGTTCAAAAAATTGAGAAAATTTTATCTTTTATAAGTGATTTTTCTAGTAAAAATATAAAAAGTATTGTTTTATTTAGTTCAGATAATCTAAAAAAATTGGATGAGAGATTTGATAGAGATTATCTTGAAAAATATATTCCTTTAATTAGAGAAATTACAAAAATTTCTTTTATTAAATTATTAAATGATGAAATTTATTTTCAAAAAGAGGAATTAAATAAAATAGATTTAAAAGAAGAAGATTTCAAATTTTTGTATATCATTGAAAAGTTATATTATTCAGTTTATTTCAATAATTCAGAAAAAGAAGAGAAAGAGTTTAAATTTATAAATGATTTAAATTATTTATTAAATATTTCAGATGTTACTATTAAAAATAAAAAAATTACACCGAGATTAATAAAGAATTTTATAGAGGAAACAATTGAATTATTTAAAAATAAAAGCCTTAGTAAAAAGTTAGAAAAAAGGATTTTAATTGCGTATATTCTTCTAAAAAATTTTTTTTATGAAGAATTTTATGAAAAATTAAATAATAAAGACTCTTTTTATGCTCTATTTCCAATAGAAATAGAATTTCAAGATGGAATTATTTTAAATTTAGATGAAATCGATTTAATAAAAAATTTAATAAATAAGAAAAATAGAATTTTGAGTAAACTACGAAGAGATTGTGTTATTAATAATAGAGTATTTTATTTTTATAAAAGACAGGATGACTATAAATATACACTTGACAATTATTTAGCAAAATTAAAATATTTAAGTTCTGGAGAAAATTTAGAAGAAAAGCTTCAAAAGTTAGAGGAATTATTTAAAAGTTTAAAAATAATAAATATATCAGAAAAAAGTAAGATAAATATTTTTATTTATAGTTTGTTTAATATTTATCTTTACAGCTATGAAAAAAAAGTGCATTTTGTAAATGAAAGAATTGATAAAATAGAAAAAGCAATAAGAAAATTTAAATTTTTAGGAAATAAAGAACAACTTTCAGAATATCAAAAATTTTATGAAGATTTTTCACCAGAAATATCCAATAAAGATTTTTCTGAGATATTTTATCAAAAATTTATTAAAAGTAAAAAATATGAGATTTTTAATAAATTTGGAAAATATTACAAAGTTTTGGCAATGGAAAGTTTAGATATCTATGGGACAAAAGAAGAACAAAAAAAATTTTTAAATCTAATATTAGAAATGAATAATGGAAATATAAAAGATGATTATTTAGAATCTTTTTTTCTAACTGATTTAGATGATATAAAAATAAGTGATAATATTGTTAGAAAAATATTAAAAGGAGACTATAAGATAGATAGGGAAAGTACAATACGATTAATTTGTAAAAATATAGAAAGAATACTTAAAAGATTTTCTTCTTCAGAATATAGAGATTCTATTAATTTAAAAGATTTTTTGGAGCATCAAAAAAATTCTTTAACTAATTATAAAACTGAATTATATTCTTCTGAAATACTATCTAATAAAGAAGTTAATAGTATCTTAGAAAATTATATAAAATTTATTGAAAAGATAAAAGAAATATTAAGTTCAAAAGACTTAATCAAGGAAGAAAATGATGTAAGTATTTCTTTTAAAGATATAGAACTTGAAGCTACAGAAGAAGTAAAAGAAATTAAGAATTTAAAGATAAATGAAGAAAAAATTAAAAAATTAACTGAATTTTTAATTAATGGGAAAATTCAATTTAGAGAATTAAGTGGTATTTATTGCGATATAAAAAATAATAGAATATAAAGAAAAAAGTATTTTTATATGAAATTTTATATAAATAATTGGAGGAGTAAAATGTTTTTATCTAATGATGAGATTATAAAAGTAATGTTAGAGTATATTGAAGAAGATAAATATAAAAGTGCTATATTAATTAATGGTGAATGGGGAAGTGGAAAAACATTTTTTATTACAGAAAAACTTTCAAAAGTAATAAAAAATAAGATAAAAAATAATGGTAAATACATATATGTGTCTTTATATGGTGTAGAAAATGTAGAGGAACTTTCAAATAAATTATATTCTGAAATTTGTTCAGAGACATTAGTAAAATTAAGTGGAGTAGAGAAAGAAAAAATTGATGCAGGAATTAAATTGATACCAAAATTATTATATTTTACTAAATTTATTCCTTTTATTAAAAATTACAAATCTATTAAGAAAATTATGGCACCAATAATTAAAGAGATAGCCAAGATAAAAAAATGTGTAGTAGTATTTGATGATATAGAAAGATGTAAAATTGATATTTATGAATTATTTGGCTATATCAATGAATTAGTAGAACATAATGAAGTGAAAGCTATTTTAGTTGCTAATGAAAAGAAAATTACAAGTGAAGAAAATAAATATAATGAAATTAAGGAAAAATTAGTAGGTATAACAATAGTATATAAGCCAGAATTTAATTTAAGTTATGAAAATATTATTGATACATATTTAAAAGAAACTAGTTTAAAAGAATATTTAAAAAATGAAAAGCAAAAAACTTTAATTTTAAAAGAATTTTATGAAAAAGAACAATATAACCTCAGAACTTTGATATATTTGATAACAATGTATAAAAAAATATTTTCTCTTTTAGAAGGCATAGAATTTGATAAAGATTATGTAGAGATACATATGGAAAACATATTAAAATATAGTACCTATATTTCACTAGAATTAAAAATGAAAAATAAATTAGAAAATTTAGAGTTTACTGAAAATAAGGAAATAGAAAATATATATTTTAAAGATAATAGTCAAAAAATTTTATATGGATATAGATTTATAAATGATTATTTTCAAACAGGATATTTAAATGAAGAAAAAACTAAGGAAATTCTTTTAGATGAAATGAGAGAAAGAAAAAAAATTGATGAAAAAGTAAAAGCAAATGAGAAATTGTCTTTTAATAAATTATATGGTAATTGGTGGAAATTAGAGGATGAAGAAGTTAATAATAATTTTAAATTATTAAAAGAAGAACTTGAAGAAAATAAATATCCTCCAATTTTATATAAAGATATAATAATAATACTTTTACAATTAGAAATAGAAGAATTTATTGATGAGAATGAAACTTTAGAATTTATTAAATTAATGAAAAAGAATTTAGAATTAGAAGAAACTAAGAGAAAATATGAAAAAAGTTATAAACATGAAATTTTTGAAATAGTTATAGAAGACTCTAAGGCTAAAGAAAAATATAATAATTTAATAAAAGATTTATTAGATACTATTGATAAAAATATTCAAAAAGAAGATGGAAAATCTTTTTTAGTTGAAAATGAATGGAATGAAGAATTTTTAAGTGAATGTTCAAAGCTTTCCAATGTTTTTCTTGTAAATAAGAAATTTCTTTTTTATGAAAATATAGAAGAACTAATGAAAAAAATAGTTGGAGTAAAGAGTCCCTATAATGTATACTGTTTAATAGAAGGAATAAGAAGGATATATTCTTTTTCTAATGTGAATGAGTATTATAAAAACGATATCCCTAACCTAGAATTATTAATTAATAAATTAAAAATTCAAATAGGGGAAACTCAAAAATCTTCAAAAACAAGAACGATGGCATTAAAAGAATTATGTAATAAATTAGAAGATTATTTGAATAAAATTAAAAAATAAATAGAGGAAAATATGAAAACATATCTAATAACAGGAGCAGCAGGCTTCATAGGAGCAAATTTTTTAAAATATATCTTAAAGAAACATGAAGATATAAAAGTGATTGTTGTAGATTCACTAACTTATGCTGGGAATCTAGGGACAATAAAAGAAGAATTAAAAGATAGTAGAGTTAAATTTGAAAAAGTTGATATTAGAGATAGAAAAGAAATAGAAAGAATATTTTCTAAAAATAAGGTAGATTATGTTGTTAACTTTGCAGCAGAATCACATGTGGATAGATCAATTGAAAATCCACAAGTATTCTTAGAAACAAACATATTAGGAACTCAAAATCTATTAGATAATGCTAAAAAATCTTGGACAGTATTAAAAGATGAAAATGGTTATCCAGTATATAGAGAGAGTATAAAATACTTACAAGTTTCTACTGATGAAGTATATGGAAGTTTGTCAAAAGACTATGATGAACCAATAGAACTTCTAATTGATGATGAAGATGTTAAGAAAGTAGTTGAGAATAAAAAAAAATTAAAAACTTATGGAGATAAATTTTTTACAGAAGAAAGTTCAGTTAACCCAAGAAGCCCATATTCAGCATCTAAAGCAGGAGCAGAATATATAGTAATAGCTTATGGAGAAACATATAAATTACCAATTAATATAACTAGATGTTCAAATAATTATGGTCCTTATCAATTTCCAGAGAAGTTAATACCCTTAATGATAAAAAATATTTTAGAAGGTAAAAAACTTCCAGTTTATGGAAAAGGTGATAATATAAGAGATTGGATTTTTGTTGAAGATAATTGTAAAGGGATAGACTTAGTTTTAAAAGAAGCGAAAGTTGGAGAAATATATAATATTGGTGGTTTCAATGAAGAAAAAAATATAAATATAGTTAAATTAATAATAGATATATTAAAAGAAGAAATCACAAACAATGATGAATACAAGAAAGTTTTAAAAACAGATATATCAAATATTAACTATGATTTAATAACTTATGTTCAAGATAGATTAGGACATGATATGAGATATGCAATAGATCCATCTAAGATAGCAAAAGATTTAGGTTGGTATCCAGAAACAGACTTTGAAACTGGAATAAGAAAGACTGTAAAATGGTATTTAGAAAATCAAGATTGGGTTAATGAAGTAGCCTCAGGAGATTATCAAAAATACTATGATAGAATGTATGGGAATAGAGGTTGTTTGTCAAATAGTGTTGATAAAAAAGTTTAGACTTACAATTAACATAACTAAGAGAATTTTTTAAGAATAAAATTTTAAAAGATTCTCTTTTTTGTTTAATTAAATTACTTTAAATAGGTTATTCAACAACTTGTATAAAAATTATTAATACGATATAATTATATCAAAGCTTGATATTGAAATATAATAAAATAATGACAAGAGGAGCAGCAAGATGGATAAAGATTTCATAGAAAATAATAATCTTGAAAAAATATTAAAAAATTATT
>ERZ772921.378-NODE-378-length-27297-cov-7.889215_pt1 | contig 27297 bp, 36 predicted proteins | sample MGYA00512117_ERZ772921 | MGnify/ENA primary metagenome ERZ772921 (study PRJEB29015, sample SAMEA2737944) | human oral metagenome | biome: human oral; feature: human-associated habitat; material: dental | place: China | collected 2150 ...
TAACCAATATTTATCATCTATTGGAGTTGTCTTTAATTCAGTTATTTCCATAATTTAAACCTCCTTATCTTCTAAATTGAATATTATCTGCTGTTCCCAATTGAAAATGTACAGAGTCTTTTTGTTTCCAATTTCCACCCCATACTATTCCATATTTATCTATAAGTCCTTTATTTTTTGCAACATCATAAATAGCTTTATAATATTTATAATCCCATCTAGCAACTGTCTTTTCTTTTTCTTCTCCAGTTTTTATATCTTTATATTTTTCTTTTTCTAAGACTGCTATATCAACAGCATATCCATATCCGTCAACTTTTACTTGATGTTTTGATTTTAATTTATATCCATCGCACCAACTAACTTTTGGTTGCTTATTGCCATTGCTATCATATAAAACAGTTCTTCCTTTTTGATATTCACGATTTTGTTCTTCAGCAGTTCTAACTCCACAAGTTATTTTAAAATCGTATGGAGATTCTTTTATTAATTCTTCCATAAAAACTACTAATTTTGGATGAACTCCATTTAATTTTTCTAAACTATTTTCAGATAAAACAAACATATATATCTCCTTAAAAAAATGACCTCGTAATAAGCCATATAACACATTTAAAAAGAGGTAGCTATACTAAACTACCTCTAATTTTTTAATTCCATTCTATTTTTTCTAAATCTTCAACTGTCTTAGCTTTTTCAATTTCAATAAATATTGCTGTATATTTATTTTGAGCAGTTATAACTTTTAAAATCCATTTAAGATATACTTGATTTATATCCTCTAAACTTATATCAGCTACAGAATTATCTTGAAGTCTCCATTTTGTATTTAAAGATTTTAAAAATTCTTTTAGTTTTCCTGATTTTATCACATTTTTTAACTTTTCCTCTAAATCTGGAGTAACAGTAATTTCTAAGTCACGTAAAGCTTCTTTTAAAATTTCTATATCCGTTGTTTCTGAAGCTATGTCTAATGCTATTTTTACTCTTATAAAATTTATTTCATCATAATCTCTCATTTGGAAAACTTTTTCTTTATATTCAAAACTTCCGAATAATTTTTCCAGTAAAATAGCTTGAAACTTATGTTTAAAAGTTTTTTTTACTCCATTCATATCAATATCCCATTCGTGAGAAACTGGATTCCAAGTATGATATGATGTGGGTTGAGGTACAGTTATAAGTTTCTTATTTTCTATATATTCACCTTGATTTAATTGGACTTCTATTTCTTCTTCAATTAACTCTTGTCTTGTCATTTCTCTTATTGAGTTGGTTGAAGGAACATAGGTTGCATTTTTAAATGCTTCATTTCTTTCAACAACTACATAATCCTTTTGATCTAACTCAGGATAATCTAAAAATAAATTGTTATCCATAAAGTTTTTTACTTCAGCAGCAGTTAAATTTACAGTGAATACAACTTGTGATTTTTTATCTTTTGTGTAGATATAAAACATATTTTTTCTCCTTTCAAAAATTTAGTATTTTAGGTTATCTGTTCCATCACAGATGGATATTGTAAATCTGAATAAATTGGAAAATTTATTCAATGTTAAAACTTATTCTTACCACAACACAGAAGATGTAAATTCAGATATGTATATTCACTATACTGTGTTAAAGATAATGAATATTTGTATATTAGAAATCAAATTTGCTAGAGTTGCAAACAAAGGTATAGTAATGCCTGCTACTCCACTGCCAGCAGAATTTAGACCTAGATCAACTGAATATTTATCTGCTGTTGCAAGCACAGGCGGAATTAAGATGGACTATCATTGGCTTAGATTAGAGCCAAATGGCAATTTTTACACCCATAATAATGCAGGGATAACCGTTAGAAATTTGCAAACAACAATAGCTTATATAGCTGCTAATTAATTGTTTTAGCAGGATAAGTTATAGTAAAATAATAAGCCCCAGCATTATCATCTGCTTCAGATTTTATTAAGTTTCCATTACTATGTAAGAAAAATGTATTGGATTTAGTACTATTTCTGTAAGAAGCACTAAAATATAGAGTTTCATTTGGTCTATATTTTTCAGGAAGAGTAAAAATAGAAGTATTAGTTTTATTAAAAAATGCTGTTCCGCTATCTACTATAAGAGTTATCATACCTGCAATCTTATACACTTTTACAAAAGTTGCATTTTGAATATATAACCTTTCACTTTCAAGTCTTGAGAAATTTTCCAATCTCTTTCTATTTTCCCATATAGAAAGCTCCTCAAATTTTACATCAGGGACACTGATCCTTCTATTTTGAGTTTCTTTACATATATAAAATTTCTTGTTTGCTGGGAAATAGTAAACATTTCCTTGTATTGCCTCATTCAAAGGGAATTTTCCATCTTCTTTTCCAAGAGCAGATACTACTCTATCATCTACTTCTTGTGTTGTTCCTTTATAGCCACCATTTTGGGTATAATTTTCCTCAAGGTAATCCTTATTAATCCAAGTGTTTTTTCCACTCCAATTAATGATAGTAGTATCTGAATTTGTTACTTCCATTCTAATATCTATTTCAAAAGCTATCACACTATCAGTTTTAGCTGGAATATATTGAGCATTATCTTCATTACAATACCAATACAAGCAACCATTAGAAGTACTGTCATTTACATAAATTCCTATCTCTTTCAGATAAAAACCTTGTGTTATATCATCATTAGTTATCTGAATTGTTAAATTAATAGCATTATTTTCTTGTTCTTTTTTTAATATTCTTACATCTTTTTTATATGAAATAAGAGATGTTTGATTCTTTGGATTTTGTCCACTTACTACAGCACCATCTCCTATTTCTACTTTTAAAAATTCTACAGCTAATTCATTTGCAAGCCTAGTTGCTAAATAGTCAGCACCTTTTTTTGTAAGTCCTCTAAAAGCCATTTAAACCTCCTTTTTTAATCTATAAACTAAAATATTATTAAATACTTTTTCTCCAACTAGATTAGTTAGTCTACTATTTTCTTTTAAGACTTTTTTAGCTTTATAAATTATCGTACTCATTACATTAATTCTTTCAGAATTTGTTGGGATTACATTAACTATTCTTAATCCTAAGTTAGCTGGAATCATAGGCCTTAATTCTTTGTATATACTGTAATCAAAATCATTAAATTCCTTTTGCTTTTCTAATCTGATATCTAATTCATATTTATCATTAAATAAAATTGGAATAGCTTTTGTCTCAACATTTTGATAATAAGTAATTAAAAATTCTTCTAACCATCTCCAAGTGTATGGAAGAGTAGCATTCCATTTTATATAAACTCTCAATTGTCTATCTTTTAAATTATCAGTTGCCTTAGGATAAATATTCATCATTTTTTCAAATTTAGATATTCCTAAAACATCTGTAGAAAATATAAAACCATTATTAAAACTTCTTCTAATTTCATTCCAAAGTTTTGTTAAATCTACATTTTCAATATTAAAAATAGCTTGTATTTCTTTATATTGCTGCATAAAATCAGGTAAATTATCATATAAATTAACATCTTTAAAGTTGGACATAATTTCCATCTCCCCATACTGGAACTTTAAAAGAGTCTAGTGTAAAGTTTTGAGCATATCCATTTATCTTAGTTTCTTGAATATCTATAATATTAGGATTCAATGCTAAAATTCTTGATTCTATTATTGATGTTCTTATAACTATCTTTTCTGATTCTTTAAATTGTTTTCTTAACTCTAAAAGATATGCTTTTAAAACTTTATCAATATCAGCTTTTATATTGGTAACAGATAAATCTTTTAAAGTTAATTTTGTAGCAATATAAATTTTTTCTTGTGCAGGAGTATCAACTGTAACTATATGCCCTATTGGAGCTAATCCTTTCCCTGTTTGGTCTTTAGTTGGATCCAACACTTCTTGAATTTTAGAAATTAAAGATGTAGAAGCTACATTAAATTCACTATCTAAAATAGTTACTCTTACTGTTCCTCCGCCTTTCCAAACAGGAGTTACTTTAACTACCCCTACTCCAGCTTGTGCCATAGTTTTTTCTTCATAGTCCTTTATATTTCCACCATAAGCCTGTAGATTAAAGCTATCTAAATATCTTTGCCTAATACTTTCAGTTTCTTCTTCATCTTCACCAGGAATAAGCATCTCTGTTATTTTTGCTGAAGTCAATCCAGGGACATAATCTATTGGGACTAAATCTCCTACAGAACCATTGGGTTCTTCTCCATAAGTTTCACACTCCAACATATATTCAAATGTTCCAGTAGGCAATTTTTTTATAACAATATAATTATAGATATCTAAACTAAATCTACTTCCAATAGGAATATCCATATTAAAAATACCTTTGTATACTCCAACACTTGCAGATTTTGGCTTTATTCCTCTTTCTGCTGCTCTTCTTATTAAAAACTCTCTACTTGCTGTATCTCCAAAAGTTTGCTGATAATATTCTGCTATTGTCAAATACATTTGAGCTTCTTCTAAAGAGTTTCCTGCTGTAGCATCAAATACTACTGACCCTTCACGAGTATCAATATCTTTAGGAACCCTGCTTAATTTATCATTCAATAAATTTTCATAAGTCTTGTCCTCGAACATTATGCTACTTTCACCTCCTTAGCTATTTCAACATCACCATAAATTGTTTTTGCTGTAAAAGTCATTGCTAAGCTTTCTCTTTTTTTTGTATCATCAAATAAAAAAGACTCTACTGCAATAATTCTTTCGTCTTGCAATAAAGCCTCTGATACTCTTGATACTAATTCGACTTTACAATAACTTTTAGATTTCCCAAACAAATCCTTTAATTCAATCCCATAGTTCCAACTATAAATTGGATATTGATATCTTTCAGTATTTAAGATTTTATAAATAGCTTGTTTCATAGCTTCTTGTCCATCTGTTTTACCTGTGATTTTATTTCCAAAGATAGCCATTTTATAAGTTTTAGTTGGAATAGCTTCCACTTCTGATTTTATTTCAACTCTATCATTTCTAACTGGTAGCATTATATCCACTCTCCTTCAACAATAGGATCATCTATTCTATCTAAAATATAATAGAGTTGTCCTCCATCTTGCCTTATTAATACAACTTTTTCTCCTTTTCTTAAAGAATAGTGCATCATAATTTTTTTACGACCTTTATACTCATGTTCATGGTCTATTGGAATAACATTTTTTCCAGCACCAGGATGATCATGAGATGTATCCCAAGCTCCATAAATACTATCAGTGCTATGTTGAACTGTAATATCTACATAATAATCTCTAACCAAATGGGATAGCATTAATTGACTAGCATTTATAACTTTTTTCTGGTCTATTCTTATCTTAAGAGGATCAACACTTTCAACTGTACCAAATTCTAGTTTAGATAGTTTTGAATTTTCTAACATATTAGAAACTATTTTTTTTATTGCTTCTATCATTCAATATCAGCTCCTCTCAATTTTAAATCCATAAAATGCTCATCTTTATTAAAAGTATGCTTTACACTTTCAACAAGCATATAATTACTAACCTTAATGTCTCCTAAATCTAATTTTACAACTATACTTACTCCAGCTCTAACTTTTACATTACCAAAGACATTTTTAATAGATAGACTTTTAAATTTTCTATTATAAAGTTTTAAGAGTGAATCAGCTTTTACTTGTGGATTTTCCTTTTCATCTACTCTATCATAGTATTGTAAAATTCCCCATTTCTCATAAGTATGATTTTTTATTTCAGCCTCTGTGTTTGGAGAAAAGTATATATCTCTTACTCCTTTTTCTCTGTTTTCCCTACTTAGTTTTATTTTGTTATAGGTTTTGTCTATAGATGAACTATAAGAAAAATTTTCTGATATAGTTTCATCTATAAATATACCTTCATTCAATTTTAGACTTTCAACATCTTTTAATGTTATTTTTCCAAAATCATCATAAATAACATATAATCTTTTTGTATTTTGTAAAGTTATATTTAGAGCAGTTAAAATAACATCAAATAAAGCAACATTATCTTCCAATCTTTCACGAATAACATATTTTGTATCTTCTATTTCACCACAATTTAATTTAAAGTCATCAGCTATCATTTTTAATACTTCAGATGCCTTTTTATTCTCATAGTAATAGATATCTTTATTTTTTAAATATCTTAACTGGTCATAAGCAGTTACTGATAAAATTTTGTCTCTATCTCTTGAAATAGTAAATACAAATCCATAAAAAACTTCTTCATTCTTATATTTTACTGTTACCAAATCCCCTTCTTCAAATTGATTTAATTTATCAAAAATACATTTAAAAGTAAATTTCCCAGGAATTCCTTTTCTTTCTGTATCCCAACAAGCACCATCAAGAATAGCAGGTGCAACTGGACCTTTTTGAGTTTTTATTATTAAATCTAAATCTCTATTCAAGTCTTATCACCTGCCCAGGTTTAATATCATGTATGGAGCTTAATTTATTTAATTCTTTTAAAAAATTACATTTATTTGCATCTCCTAATTCTTTTTTAGCAATAATATAAAGAGTATCTCCTTCTTTAACCTTATAAGTTCTTTGAGCTTTTTTTGATGAACTATCTCTAGTTTTTGTAGATATGAAAGTAGTTAGAGATAAAGCTCCTCCAACTCCTTTCGCTCCTAAATTTACATATTTAAAAAGAGTACTTTTAACATTTTTGTATTCTTTTAAAGTTACTGATACAACAACATCTCTACCATTTCCTGCATCTTCTTTTATTTCATAATTTTCAAGAGATACTAACATAGTTGTATTGTATCCTGAGCTTCCAATTGCTCCCTCTCTAATAACTATAAATCTAAAAGGTTTCTTTGAATTTTTCAAGAAACTTAGCATATTTAGATAATAATTGATAGGTAAAAGTACCCCTCTTGCAAAAGGGTACTTATATGCAGGTAAACACATATCAAATGTAAATTCTTTTAAACCTTCTTCTTTTAGAATGTTAAAGTCTCCATCATTAATAAGTGTCACAACCTTATTCTTATTATTAATTTTAGTTGTAATGGAAGAAGGAGTGATAGGAACTAATATTCCATCTAAATAAAAAATATATCCTTTATCTATCATAAAATTATTCATAACTTCCCTCCGCTGCTATTGCTATACTTTCTTCCATTCTATTAGTCATATAATCTACAATATCATCTAAGTCAAGAGCACTAGAAACATGCTGAGTTATTCCACCAACATCAACTTTAACTTCTGCTGTTGTAAATCTATTAATAGCTTCTCTTTCAGCTAAATCCCTTAAATAACTAATTTCATCATGTGATAAATCTAACATATCACCAGTTTTTTTAGTGTTTTTATCTATATTCTTTAAAAGATTATTAGATTCAGCCATAGATAAACTATTAGTATTGTCTTGAAATGTTTTATCAACAGCTTGCCCTACTTGTCCACCAAATAAGTTATATCCATTATTAAATGCTTGTCCATAATCTTTTCTTTCAAGTAGATACTTTTGGACATCTACTCTTGAAAGGGTAATGTCATTTCCACCAACTTTTTCATTTACCCAATCTCCAATAGAAGTTTGAACACTTTCTAATTTGCTTACTGTATCTGTACCACAAATAGTATCTATTATAGAACCTAACCATTTAACTTTATCTATTAAGAAATTAATAAAGCCTAAAAATAAATGCGCCACAGCTTTAATTGGATGCTTAAATACATTTGCAAAAAATTCAGCTATACTAATTCCAACATTAGCTATACTTGCAAATAAATAAAGAGAGGCATTAATTAATCCAGCAAAAATATTATATATATGTGCTCCCATTACAAAAAAACAACCAGCTATAAATCCAGTTGCAGAGTAAGTTTTTCCTGTTATAGCATTAATTACTGCTGTTATAGAATATATAGCAGCTATAACCAAAGCAATTCCTGTTAATATCCAAGTAATTGGACAAGCTAGAACAGCAATATTTAATCCCCATTGGGCAGCAGTAGTTTTAGCTAATGCTACATCAACTGCACCAAGCATAACTTGTTTAGCCAATAGAGCTGCATTGTAAATAGCTGTTATCCCAGAAGCAATAGCTGTTTTTACTGCAATAAATCCCATAGCAACTTTATATGCCGTCAATAAGGTTAAAACTGTAACTAAAATTGGTTGAATAGGTCCCCATATTTCATAGAGGACAGTTCCAACAATAGATATACCCTTTATAAGCCAATTTATCATTGTAAAGGCTTTATCTATTACTGATGATACTCCATCAATAAACCCTTGAAATCTTTGACTATTAAAAATATTACTCATAGTCGAACTAATTCCCATAAAAGAATTAACAGCATTACTTTTAATTTTATTAACTACATCACCAAATGTTATTGGAATTGAATTAAATTTAGTATTAATTTCATCTGACATTGCAAATACAGCATTCTTTATTACATCAGATGTAATTAATCCATCTTTACTCATATCTTTTAAATCTCCCATAGACTTTCCAGTATATTTACTAATAGCTTGTGCCAATAAAGGAGCATTTTCCATAATACTTCTAAATTCATCCCCTTGTAATTTCCCAGAAGCCATAGCTTGAGTTAATTGATACATTCCTGATGTTTGTTCTTGAGTTGATGCTCCTCCAATTTTAAAAGATTTTGCCATTAATTCAGAAAATTTTACAGTCTCCATATTGCTATTAAATGCTTGTGGAGCTAATAAACCTAACTTAGAAACTACACTCGCTGTATCTAAGAAACCTGCTCTTGAATTTTTAGCAGATTGAAATATAGCTTGTTGTAGTTGATCTGTCGTTTGTTTTCCATCATTTATTAAGTCTAATCTAGCCATAGTTTGTGATAAATTATCTGAAACATCTAATCCCATTCTTAAAGTTTGTATCCCTGCATAGAGTCCTATAAAACTTTTTATTTTACCATATAAAGAATTAGCTTTATCTACTCCTTGACTTAAAGCATTATTAAATATATTTTGTTTTACTATATTATTTTGTATTTCTCTATTAATATTTTTTTTTATTTCACTCAGTTGTGCTCCAGCTTGTACTATCATAGTTTGTGCACTTGCTAATCTACTTGTGTCAATATTAACATCAGTATTATTAACTTTTTGCAAAGCAGTGATAGTTGTATTTATAGCACCAACGATATTATTTAAAGGAGTGGACATTGCATCCATAAGCATTATAGAACCTTGTATCGTTGACATTAATCCACCTCCATTATTTCATACTAGCTTCTTTTTCAGCTTGAATTCTTATCTGAATACTTGCCATTATAAATGCTTGTTCTTCCTTTGGAAGTTCCAAAAACTTACTAGGCAATATATGAAACTTATGGAGGCAATAGTAAAGGATATTAGCCTCACTATCGCCCCCATTTATTAGTTTTTTGCTTCTTCAGTTAAATCTTCAAGTGTTTTAAATCCATTGATTTTTTGAACTTCTGAAAATAAGTCTTGAAACTCTCCTGGAAGTAACATAGCTGTCAATAAATCAGGCTTATTTTTTACTCCATAGCTGTCTTGTAATTCTTGATTTTGTAAATCTGGAAAGACAACACAAGCAGCAATTAGCATAGAAGAATACTTATTAGAATCTAATTGAGGGAATAATTGTCCTTTTTTTCCTTTTAATTCTTTAATTTCAGTATTAGCTTCTCTTAATATTTGGTCTTCCTGTGCTGTTAAAGGTCTTATTTCCCATTCAACAACTTTCCCATCTTCATCTTTAAATCTTTCAGAAACTGCTACTTTTTTATTTTCTTTTTGTACTGCATTTTGTTTTAAAAATACTTCCATATTTGTCATTTTTCATCACTCCTTATATCATTCCATCTAAAATATTAAAATTATTTTTAATTATGAACTTCTCAAATGTGAACTTAATTTCTTCATCTAAATATTCTGCACCAGCATCAAATTTAGATAAGATTCCACCATCAGTATTGCAACCTTGGTAAAGGATAGTTTGTCTACCCGCTTTTGAAGTAGGATCTTCATTAGAAACTTCTATTTCAAAGAAAATATCCTCTCCAGTATTTTGATACTTTTCCAATAATTCTCTAAAAATTGGAGCATTATAGTGAACTGTCATAGTTCCACTACCTTTACCACCAACAGATTTATTTCCTTTACTTACTTTACCTAAAATAGGCACTTCAGTTTTTGTTTTTTCATAACTTGCTTCAAATTTAATTGCTGTCATTAAATTGTATCTTTTCCCTTCTAATGTAACATAGCATTCTCCTAAGCTACCAGATACAGCATCTTTAGCATTCATTGTTATCATATCTGCCATTCTCTATCTACCTCCTATTGAACAATAACTGTCATATAAAGAATTTCCATACAATTTACAGGATTAACTGGATCCGTAACAACTACTGATTTTTTAGTTAAACCTTTCTCAACTTTAACTTTTTTAGGATCAAAATCTTCAAGTGCTTCTATTCTTTCAAGTTCTTGATGATGTGCAACTATATCTTTCCATAATCCTTCTCTTCCAGGATTATTATTTCTGCTTTTTCCAGAATGTTTTCTATTGAACATTAAAGCGATATCATTTCCTATTTGATCTAAAATTCTTATAGTTTGATTTGATTGGAAATCATCATTTTTATATATAGTTATTGATGTATAACTATTTATATCAGTCAACACATATGGTTCTCCAACATTGTTATGAAATAATAATTGTCCTGCTTTTATTCCATTTATTAACTCAGATTGAGTAAACTTAGTATCAACTATAAAATCTCCATCATATTTTGTATTTGTTAAAGTAGCATTGACTTCACAACTTGCTTCAGCACCTGTTAGCCAATAAACCAATGATTGTTCTGGAGCACCTTCATCTTTAACTTTATTTTGTAGATTTATCACTCCTTCATAATCAGCAGGATATCTATATACAACACATTGAAGTTTCACACCAACTTCATCTCTCATTCTCTTAGTCCATTGAACATATAATTTCTTTATAACTTCATCTTTAGAAGTACATCCAATAGTATTGAAAGAATAAGATTCAGCTAAATCTAAAAACTTTTGATGCTCAGCACCAGTTACAGTGGTTAAGTTAGCACCATTTGCTAATTTAGTTCCAGCAGTATCTGTAAGCTGAGCTGCTTTTTTAAATACAACATAATCATTATCAATTAATTCAGAAGCATTAGCAACAGTTTGAGCATCTACTTTCTTTGTTCCTAGCATAGTGATAACATCTTTTTTATTAGATTCATCTATATTAGTCTTAACTATAATAGTTATATCATTTCCTCTTGTTCCACTATATTTAGCAGTTGCATAATCATTACTTGCTTTTACACCATTACCATTTAATCTATAAAGATAAACAGTTTTAGCTTTCATAAATAAATCTCTTAAAGGTTTCATTTTTTCATCTGTATAATCATATCCAAAAAGTTTCATAGTATCTTTTTGAAAATCACTATTTTCAACTTTAAAAATATCACCATCTACTCCCCAATCAAGTTCAGTAGCAATAGCAGCAAAACCTCTATCAGATATATTTACTGTTGCTCTTGAAGCAGAAACGAAGTTAATATATGCTCCTGGTAAAACTTTATTTTGAGTTAAAAAAGTTCCTCCACCATTCATTATTGAACCTCCTTATTCATAAATTCTTCTATAATTTCATCTATCCTTGAAAAACTATATTCTTCATCATCTTTTAATAAAACATTCAATATATCTTTTCTATTGGAATATTTTTTACTTGCGATAATTTGTTCTTTTGAATATAGAATTTCATCATCTTTTTTTGTTTTAGTTGCCATTAGTCCCTCCTATCTGGTTTTACATCTGTTTTTAATTCTCCCATAAATGGGTCTTCTTCTCCTACTTTTCTTACAAATGGTTTGAAAGTTATAAAGTAATGAAGATTCCCATCTATAAACTGTGAATTTCTATCTAAGCCTCTTAATAAATCACCTTCTTCAGTTTTGATTAATTCCAAAGTATTATTTAATTTTTGTGCCATTTCCATTAATTCCCAATTATCATCTTCATTCTTAGGGAAATACTGAATATCTAAATCTATTTTTTGTTTATATCTATTTCCTAATACTTGTTTTTCATTAGGATTTAATAGCTGAATAAAAAAGCAAGGCTCTTCAAAACCTTGCTTAATCTTATTTACATATATTTCTACTTCTGGAAATGTTTTCTCAAGAGTATTAGATATAGCACTTACTACTCTACTTAGCATTACCAAACACCTTCTTCAATATACTATCTAATTTCTTTTCTAATATAGCATCCATATTTTCTTTTATTTCATTCTCTGAAATAGTTAACATAAATCTACCAGGAACCCAAGCTCTTTTTAATTTCTTTCCGAGTACAGGAACAAATCTACCTGGTGTTTGCCTGTGTCCATACTCAACATAAGAAGCATAATGGGTAGGATTTATAACTTCAACTGAATACAAATTACCATTTTTAAAAACTTGACTTATTGTCCAGTTCCTTCTTAAATTTCCACCTCTCCTACGATATATATAAGTTACATTTTTTGATGTTACACTTTTATAACCTTTTCTTTTAGCATTCCCATTTTTATCGTATTTTACATCTCCAGCTTTTATGCCCTTCTTTTTATTATCTCTCTTATAAGTTTGAAAATCATTTTCATAATCTCCAACAGGTGTTCTAAAAATTACTTTTCTTAATAATAAAGCTCCTAAAGATTTTACAAGACTTGCCATTATTTCAGCTTGATTTTTTTGTATATTTTCTAAATTCTTTTTCATTACTTCTAATCCAGCCATATTAATTTTTACAGCTTGTCCCATATTAAGCTCCTTTATTATCAGTTACTAAAATAACTTCTTGGTGTACTGAGTATATAGCAGGTGTACCTGAAGCTTTATAAGCTTTAGATACCCCATTTCTAGTTACAACTATTTTTGAATTTTCTTTTATTTCTACTTTATTTGAAAGAAATAATTTTATAACTTGATTTGTTATAGCTATCGAAGGAGTTTCATTTGTAGAAGATATATTTTGAAATGAAATCCTACAAGGAATATTCTCTTGAACTAAAATTTCTTTAAACTCAGTTGTTTTAGTTTTTAGGTCCTTTACTTTTTCAAAATTATAAATACTGCAAGTATCTCTCCATAACTTTTCTAAATTTCTTACCATTGTAATCTCCTATATCTATATAGCTCATTATCTTTACCAATTAATAAATCATTTAGCATAATCTCAAAAAGTTCTTCAGGTGTTTTTACTGTATCAGAATAAGTTTCAGTTGTATCCCCTTCTTTAATAGATTTTAAAACAGAGGAGAAATCATAATCTTTAAGCTCTCCATTGAGCTTTTTAAAATTAAGTATTTCTCCTACTGCTTTATCTGCTAATATATATTTTAGTCCATCTGGAATGCTATCAAATGTATAATTTTGATTTGTAAAATTATTAATACTAGATAAAGCTTTATTTAAGAAATATTCTATGCTTGTAGCTTCATCTATTTTGAATAATTTTAGCTTTTCAATTACAATTTCTTTGATATTTTCCATAATTATCCTCTTGAAATTATTCTAACTATTGGGATAGATTTATGATCTATTACTTCTCCATCTTCTGATTTTACTAATTCCCAGTTAGCACCTTTTTCTAATTCTGCATCATCAGGCGATATTGTAGTAGATGTTTTATAAGAAATTCCAAATGGAGCATAACATAATCTTTTTCTTGATATTAAAGTGTCTTCTCCACCATTTTTATATGGATTTCTTGCCATTTCATAAGGATGCAATGTTCCTAAATCTTCATAGTCAATTGCTCCCACTCCTAGCAAGTAAGTACAATACTTTGTTCCTGTTGGAACTAATGCGGCATACTCACCTTCCTTAGCAGTCCATTTAGTGTCAAATTTAGCACCATTTACTGTTGCAACGGCAACTTCTTTTTCTCCTGTTCCAGCAGTAGTAATTTTTAATGCTTCAGGGTGTGATGCTGTTACTTTTGCGTATTTTTCTCCAGTAAATTTTTCAGCTGGCATAGCATCATCTATAAATACAACTCTTCCATTCCAAGTAGCTAATCCTACTTCTCTTTGCATTCCATTTGCATCTGTTTGAGTAAAGTATTTTATAATTTGCAAATTTTCTAAGTTTGTAGCTACTGTTGAGTGTATAATTGCCATTTTGATAATGTTTTTATTATCTCCACAAGCTTTTTGTGATGCACTGTTTAAAGTAGTTGCTCCTACTTCTCCATCTGCTCCTGCTTTTTGAGTTATATCATATGTATGTGCTTCAACGAACTTAGCTTCTTCTCCACCAGTCATTGAGAATACACCTTTTAATATTTTTATTAAAGTATTTTGATAAACTTCAGCCCAATAATCTACTAATTGTGCTGCAACATTATCCATGAAATTAACTCCGCCTGTTATATCAAACGAAAAGTCTTTTTCAGTCCATGCAGCCATTCTACCAATTGTAATTACTCCTCTATTATATGTTTTTGTAGATCCTGCAGTTAAATCTGTTGAACCATTATAATTTAAAGGTGTTCCTCCTATTTTACCAAGCATAGGTAATACTGCATAATGAGTTCCTGTTTGGTTTGCAAAAGCATCATGTATTTCTTTGTTGCCTCTAATTGCCCCACATTTTAATAGTTCATTTTTTTTAGTATTAGGTATTCTACTAGAATACTTTCCAAATACCTCAGCATTAAATGTTTTTGAATCAAAATATTTTGCCATTTTTCATCTTCTCCTTTTTTTATAAATTGTTAATGTCTAAGTTAGGATTAGCTTCTAACATAGCTACCATTTCTGAATAAGTTTTCGGTCCATCTCCACCAGGAGTTTTATTATTTCCATCACCTGGTTTAAATCCATTTGGATTAGCTGGTTGCTTTTCAATCTCAAATAAATACGGATCTGACTTTTTCAAATTAGATAATTGTTCTTCTAATCCTATAACCTTACCATCTTTTAAATCTGCTTTTTCTAACTCCAATAAAGCTTTTATTGCTTTTGAGTTCTTTCCTTTTGCTCCTGTAATTGCAACATCAACTGCATTGTTTAATTGCAAATCAAATAAGTCTTTTGCATATTTTTCAGCAGCACTTTTATTATCATTTTGAAGTTTTTCAATTTGAGCTTTTAATTCTTTATTATCTCCAACAGATTTTTCTAACTCTTTTAATTGCTTGTCTCTTTCTGCAAGTTGTGTTTCTAAATTCTTTTTAGCTTCTAGTTCTTCATTAAAACGACCTTTTGGAACAAAACTTTCCATGTATGTTTTATGAGCTCCTAAAACTTTATTGGCTTGTTCTGATGTAAGTCCTAATGCTATTAATTGTTCTTTTTCCATTTTTTCACTCCTTCATTTTTATCGTTGTATGCCAATGTAATTGGTTGTCTTGTTCTTTACCGCCTACAATACTAAAAAGGCGAGATGTTTAAATATATAATAAGTTTATTTATTACTTGAATTTAATCACTCTCCTTAGGAATAAAAAAGAGCAGTCTTTTTGAACTGCTCCTATCTTATATACTATTTTATTACTTTTTTTTATTTTTATTATTGCTTTTACTTGATTTAGGTTGCTTAATTTGTTCCTTTCCATCTATTATAAGCGATGTAACTGTTGCTGTTTTGGTATTATAATTTATCTTGAAATTATTTCTTATTACAGCCCCAAAAGCATTTTGAGAATCAACAAAAGATTCCATAAAAACAATACCCTTATTTATTCCTATATTCCATTGATTAGAACTTGGAAATTTAGCCGTTGCTGGTGATATTAACATAGATTTTATAAGTTCCTCAGCTCTATTTTGATACTGAGCTCTTTGACTAGATGTAAGTACATAATCTTTTATGTTATCTTTAATTTCTCCATCTTTATAGAAATTTATATCTGCCCAATTAATTGCTTCTATATCTTTATCTTCTTTTAAATATAAAATTAAATTATTTATTTCACTATTACTTATAGATATTCTATAACCTTTTCCTGTCTCAGAGTACATACCATCTAATAATTCATCATGTTCGACTTTTTCAATATTTCCATCAATTCCTATATCTTTAATAACCTGAACAATATTCTTTTCTTGCTCATCACTTAGTTCAGCAACTCTTTTCAACTGGCTATCCATTGTAAAAGCTAGGTATAAACCAACCATCATCATTCCAATAAAAATAATAAAAAAATATTTAATCCCCTTTCTCATAAAATCCCCTCCTAATAGTTATAATATTATTTGTACTATAAATGTTAGAGTTTGTCAAGGAATAAAACAAATTTTAACCTTTAATATTATATTCTTTTTTTACTTCTTTTATTCTTTTTTCTAATTCTTTTTCATATTCTTCTTGAGTAAAAACACCTTGTTTAAAAAGAATTGACATATGTAGCTTTACTGCTCTCAATCTTTCTTCATAAGTTGATTTAGAATGTCCTACTACAATTGGAGGTGTAGTATCGTTCCATCTTGAATCAGTAAATAAACCTTCTTTTTTCTGCTTTTTTTCAAATTCTTTTTTTAATTCTTCAAAACTTTTATTACTCATAATTATAGTTCCTCCATTAAAATATAATGAATTTTACTTGTATCATACCTATCTACAACTTTAAATTTTTTGCCTCTTTCAAATAAAACCTCTTGTTCTCCTTTATTTAAAGTAGATATATTTCTAGCAGTTTTAGATATTATAGTTAACTGAACCTCTCCACTAGGATTATATGTTTCACCTATTGTTGCCGAGGTGTAAGCAGGATATTCAATCTCATTACCAATATTATAAAGCTTTAAAAATTCTTCTAAAGCTTCTTTACCTTGTAATTGAAAACTTAAACTTCTAGTAACTTGTCCTTCATATATAGGTATTTTTTCAAGTGCTTCATCTAATAATTTAACCCATTCTTTTTGGTCTTGAGTTAAATTTGTTCCATTTCTAAGTGCTTCATTTATCTTATAGGAATCTGATCCAATATATTTCATTATAGCAGATTTTTGATTTAAAGTTAAACCTAACTCATCTTTTTTAACATATTGCTCTTTCCATTCTTTATAATTCATGTACTTAACTTCTTTATATTCTCCTTTTTCATCTCTTGATGCTCTTGTAGGTTCATCATCAAAGTATGGAGCTATAACTGTTCTACAATGAGAATGAAAAGGAGGCACTGTTACTCCTATTTCCTGGTCCGATATATTAAAAACTTTTCCATCCATTTCTTGACAAATTTCAGAAGTATGTAAATCCAAAGTTGCAACTATTTCATATTTCTCAACATCTATACTTTTGAAAGCTTCTATCTGTGCTTTTGAAGCATAAGCAGCAGACTCTGTTTCTAGTAATCTTCTTGCAACATACTCTTTATTTTTTATCTTATCAGAAACAAATTTAGATATATCTTCAACAGCTTCATCTAATGTACTACCAGTTATAAAAGATTGAGTAATTTTAGTTCTCAATGTATTTATTAATTGTTCCTTATCTTGCCAAATCCTATCTGAAAAAGTTTTCCCATCTTTTAACCAAGGCTTTCCTATGACTTGATTAATCTTATTTCTATCTAAAGTAGCAAAACTTGTTTTAAGATTCAGGCCTTTTGAAATTTCATACAATGAGTGATAATAAGTATCTTCATAATTCTTTATTAAATAATCTTCTAACATTTCATTTTCTTTATTTCTTAAAGTTTCAATGCTATTTTTAACTTGAAGTTGTAAAGCTTCCAATCTTTGAATATGTACTCTTACAGAAGCATTTTCAAGTTCTTTTTTCCAAGCTCCACTTTTAGCTTTTTGAGTATATTCTGCTAAGGTCCATTTGAATTCTTTTAATTCATCCTTAGTTAGTAATTTCTTAGCATCTGCTAAGGATATCTGATTATTATCAGCTATTCTGATATACCATTTTTCAATATCACTTTTTATTTTATTCTCTGCTATTTTATATTGTTTCTCTATTTCTTTAGCATAAGCTTTATTTGATATATTTCTTTGTTTTTCTTCTTCTTCAAATCTCTTAGTCCAGTAGTTATTACTCATCTAAATCAGAAACTTTTTTAGTTCCAAAATCTCCTGGATAAGGATCTAATTCTTTATTTTCTTTTTCAAGTTGTTTTATTTCTTCATCAACATCATTAACCCAAGGATGTTGAGTTATTATAGTTTTTTGAGATATGATACCAACACTAGACTTACAATTATTAATTGTTTCAGATTCATTTACTAAAACATCTCTATTAAAAACTATTTCAAGAGTTTCATTAATATTTAAAGCTTTATTTATGAACCACATCAATTCTTCAAAAGAAGCTTGAAATTCTACTTCCATTTGATTAGCATCTAAATCTATATCAGAATACATAGATTGAATATTCATCTCATTAGGATTATTTCCAAGTCTTTCATCCTTAGCATCAAAGCCTCTTGCATTTTCTATTATTGCTTTTTTAAGTAATTTTATTATTAAAGCATAGTTCTCAGAGTTAATTTCTATCTGTAAAGCTTCAAGTCCACCTTTACCGTCATCAGTATTAGTAACTTTTACTGCTCTATATGTTGCTAAGTTTCTTCTAAACTCTCCTAAATTCTCTCCATCATAGTTAGTTAAGATTAAAATAGTACTTCCAGCATCTTCCATCATATTATCTTGAAATTTAGAAATTATTTCATTTAAGGCATCTTGTAAGCATTTAACTCTGCATATCAAAGGTTGCTCTAAGTTATTACTTCTAAAAGGAATTAATGGAACTTTTCCCCAGTTGTATGTTTCTTCTCCTATAGCTATGTAATCTGAATGTCCTAAAGGTTTTAAACTATCATTCCAAATAAAAAAGTCTACTCCATTTCCTGAGTAAACTTCTACTTTTCTAACCGGAACTAAACTATTATGTTGAAACTCTAAGACTTCATATAATCTTATAACTAATTCTAATTCATCTTTATTGTTATCTGTCCATATTGGTAATATTTCAGAAGGTTCAAATTTTCTAAATTGTAATTCACCTTTTTGGTTAAAATATGGATACATCCAACCTATACCACCATTAAGAGTATCCTCTCCTAAATTTCTTAAAGTTCTTAGAAACTTATTACCAAATAATTTTAAAACATTTTCATTTTTACAAATAAAAGTTGGTTTCTTAGCTAAAAAATAATTAATTTTCTGGTCAACCATTTTTGAATATTGGTTATCAACAAGTTTAGAATTGACTAAATTATTTATTTCTTCTAATCTACCACCTTCAACTATTGCTTTCCTTTTTTTACTTAATATATCATGGCTACCTCTATAATATCTTTCTCCATTTACCTGGTCTACTCTAGTTTTTGAAGAAAGCCATTGACTTATTAAATATTCAAGTTTTCTAATCTCCATATTTTCCACCTTTGGTTTTTTAAATAGTTTTTTTATCCATTCCCACATTATTAACTCCTATTCAAAAGATAATCCTGATATTTTATTACATTTCTCAGCTATCCCTGTAAGGACATCAGGAGCATCATCATGTTTATTTTTTCCTTCCTTCTGATAAGTAGTTATAGCTTTATAAAATTCAGGCCACCTATCAGCCCAGTTAACTGGGAAATAAATATGTTCCATAACCCAAGTTGCATTAGATAATATTCTAGCTCTTTTATTTTGAGTTTGATGAAACCATCTAACTTTACAACGATTACTATTATATTTTTCTAATAAATGTTTATCTACTGCTCTTGCAAAACCTCTACCACCATTGTTGGATTCTATATCAGCTTCTTTTATATTATTCTCAATTAATATTTTAGCAGTTGCTGGTTCTGTTATCTCCATAGGCTCTTTTGTATATAAAACATCTAAAATATATGCTTCTTTGTTATATACTCCATAACAAATAGAACACAAATAATCTTCTCCAGTATCAGCTGTATCTGTATAATTTTTATATGCGGTAAATAATAAATTATTATTTGAATCCATAGGCAACTGATTATATGTTTTTATACTACTGTATAATCTCCCCTTAATGTCTATTGGCTCTTGTTGATAGTTAGCATATACAATTTCTTTTGCCATATTCTTAGTTTTAAACTCAAAATCCTCAAGTGATAATGTTCCTTCATCAAGTGGAGTTCCATCATCATTGATAGCTTTATAATTTATATGAACCACATCATCATAATTAGATAAAATAAAACCAGCTAGGTCATTACTTGCCCACCTGGTCATTATGATTATTAATTTAAAACCTTTTTCTGTTCTTGATAACATAGTATTAGTAAACCAATCAATATGCTTTTCAAGGACATTAGAGTTATATGCTTCCTCAGAGTTTTTTATTAAGTCATCTATAACTATTAAATCTGCTCCAAATCCTGTTGCAGTTCCTGTTGGAGATGTCGCCAAATAATTTGCAACTTGACTGCCTTCCAAAGCCCATTTGTTCATTGATGCTTCCCCATACTTTATTTTTGTATCTGGGAATACATCTCTATAAACTGTTACTCCTTGAGTCTGTTCTGTTGCTATCATATCTCTTACTTGCTTAGCAAATGTAGAAGAAAGAGTTTCATTATATGATCCTGTCATAATTTTTAATTTGTTATTTCTTCCTAGTAGCCATTGAACAAATAAGGTTGCTGTGTAAGATTTACCAAATCAGAGTCGAGGGGGCATATTAATAACTAATATCTTTTTATTAGAATCAATAAAACTTTGTAACTGATTACATAAATCTTTTAAATATTCTTTTTTATCATTGTAAAAATCTTTTTTACCTAGTAATTTACAATAATACCAAAAATCTCTCCTAGCTAATTCTTTTTTAGCTTCTAATTTTATTAATTCTTTATCATACACCCCCACAACACCTCCTTAATCTTTTATTATTTTTTTTAATTCATCTGTAGTGAGTCCATTAAATGGGTTAGAGTTTATATTGCCATTTACCTCAACCTTTTGAGTATACTCTCCATCCATTTTATTTAGAATGTCTAATGCTTTTAATCTATCAGTGTCTTTAACAGCTCCATCTTTTATCATACTTGTTAAGAATTCTCTTCTCTCTATTGCTGTCATAATCCTATTGCCTTTTGCTTTTTCTTGCAGTTCTTCAATATATTTTTGAATATTAGTATTTTTTAGTAATTTATCAGCATTTACTCCAGCATACTTTTCACTATACCCAGCTTTTATAGCAGCGTCAGTAGCATTGCCACTAGCCACATAATATTCACAAAAAGCCTTTTGTCTTGCATTTAATTTCAATGCTACTTCACCTCCAGTTTTATAAATAAAAAAAAGAGAACCTTTTGAGTTCTCCTAATTATTGAAATATAACTGTGCCTTTCTCATTTAATAAACAATTTCTATAAAAGTCCCAATAGTAAATTTCTGTTTTAAAAATATTATGAAAAGCTATTATTTTCAAGCTATTATCTAGCACTTCAAAGTCATACTTATAAAAACAATTATTCTTAATTTTTCCAAAGAAAACACATATACGATTATAGAATCTTCCCCAGGTCATTCCAACTTTTATATTTGTTCCTATATTAACTCCACTCTTGGTTTGCCCTAAACTATTGACACTAATCCCAAATGGCAAAATATAAATTTTATCCTCTACTTTAACAGGACAATTTAAACCTTTTTTAAATAACAAAAAATATTCTTCATCTTTAGTTATTTTAGGTTGCATATCTTCACAATTTATAACTCTTCCTGAAAATAATTGTGGATATTCTTTATATAGGACTCTTATAGGTTCAACTGTTCCCCATTCTTCTTTTACAGGATGTTCTTTCACACAAATAAAATAAGCTTCACTATTAGTGAAATATATAAATAATAAATTTTGGCTTCTTTCCACAAATTTATTATTAGTTTCTTTTCCAAGATGAAAATGATAAATTCCATAAAGATTAAAAAAAGTATCTATATTGGAAATTCTTTCAATTCCTTTACTCATATACTTTTCTATTTCTTTACCCTCTTCTATATCCTTTTCTATTTTTGAAATAGATAAACATTCATCAGCAGTTAAATTTTCCTCTAATTTACTAAGCCTTATAACTTTTCTTGGTTTAACTGAAATTTTAGAAAACATTTTATTAATTATAAAAAATATAGCTTTTTGGAAATTACTTTCATTCATAGAATATTTTTCATTAAAATATTTTAAAAAGTCACTTTCAAATACTGCAGACTGGTACATCATATTTTTCTCACCCCCCTCATTTATTTAGTTATGTTCATTATACACCTTTTTTCATAAAATAAAAAAGACTTTTTTACAAGAAGTCAATAACTTGTCTCTTCTGGGGGGAGAGAAACAAAAAATTTAAACATTCATTTAAACTTTTCATATATTAACATTATATAACATATAAAAGTTCATTACAAGGGCAAAAAAGGTGCAAATTAGGTGCATTTTAAAAGAAATTTTTTATTAAACCTTTTAAAAATTCACTATCAAATATAGAAAAACTCATAATTTCAACTAATTTATTCCTATTTCTTTTAATTGTTGAAGTATCTACACTAAATTTTTCTGCAACATCTTCCATTCTTAATTTTTCAAAATAAATTAGTGGTATTATATCTTTGTACTTTTCATCTTCTATTGAGGATAATCCATAATCTATTAAATTAATTCCATATTCAAAAAATTCTATTTCTTTTAATCTCTCCTCTTTTATTATTTCCCTTTTTTCCATTTCACTTAAATTCTTATTATTAACTGCTTTTATTTCCCCAATAGAATATTTTTTCTTAATTTCAATATTATCTAAATTATTTTTTAAATATTCTATTCTCTTTTTATAATATTTATAATTTTTTAATAATTTGATAGTTTTCTCATATGGTGTTAATATCTTTTTACCTTGGTCATCATTTCCTTTTAATATACCTAATTGCTTTTTAACCTCTGTTTGTATTTCCTTTTTTATATCCTCTGTTATCATTAAGTTCTCCTATTTTAATTATTCTAAATTAATTAATGTATTTGAATTATTTCCCTGAACTTTTGGAAGTTTTCCATCCCATTTTTCAATGGTCATCTTTCTTAAAAGTTGAGGTGTTAATGAATTACTTTCAACAGCATTAGCCTTTGCTTGTAATTCTTTTTCTTGTAAAGTATATTCTGCTAATTTTACTTTATTTTCTGCTTCAACTTTAAGTTTTTCTTGTTCTGCTCTAGCCTTTTCTACGGCTTATTCTGCTACTTTTTTACTTTCTATCGCTTTTTCATATTCATCACTGAAATCATGATTAACAATAGATACATTACTTACAGACAGACCATATTGAGCGAAATCATCTTTTAAATCTTCAAATATTAATCTTGATATCTCTGCTCTTTTACTTACAAACTCTTCAATAGTATATTTTGCTATTGTTGCTTGAATTATTTCCTTAACTCTTGGTCTAATAAATCTTTGCTCATGTTTATTATTAAAAGTTCTATATAAAATCTCTGGGTCTGTGATAGAAGCTTGGACAGTGAACTCTAATTTTATACTTTGCATATCCTTTGTTGAAACTTCCATCGTTGTATCCATTTCTTCTGTTTTTCCAAAAATATATGTCTTTTCTCTTGTTTCCATAAATGTCTTTCCTTGAACAAATGGAATTTTTAAGTGCAAACCCTCAGTTTCAACTCTTGTTATTTTCCCAAATGTTGATATTATAGCAACCTCTCCAGTATCAACTGTATAACAATTAATTAGAGCTAGTACAAGTAACAAACCAGCTACTCCTCCAAATATTCCTATTTTTAAATATTTTTTAAATTGTTCCATTTCATCTCTGTATTCCATATTTATCTCCTCCTATATTTCTTCAACTTCTACTATTACACCTTTAAAAGCATTTTGCTTTTCCATAGTTATAGATTTTACATACTTATCTTCATCATTGTAAATTACTTTACATTTTACCAAAGCATCTTCTATCATCTTAAAAAGATAAGCATGATTAGATACATCTAATCCACTATTAAAATACATTTTTATTGATACTGGATTTTCAAAAGGTTTATTTATTCCTACAATACTCCTTACAAGGGTAGTTATATAATCTTTATCTTTAGAACGAATATTCCAATGAATTCCTGAATATATTTTATTTAGTCCCCAATCTTTACTTGTAATTTTTAATGGTATTTCAAATCTTTGTATCATCTATGCAACTTCTCCTTCTTCCTTTTCAATATTAGGTAAAATACCATTTTCTTTTAATAAACTGTATAAAAATATTCTTCCTTTTTGTGTCCAATACATATGTGTCTTACTATCTATTGTTCCATCTGTCTTAGTATATGGATTAACTTTTGTTTGAGTATATCCGTAAATTGCATATTTTTGATATAAGAACCATAATCCACTTTGTTTGTATTGAACTCCTAAATCATGCAAAATCTTATTAAATTCTTGTGCAGATTTTCCATAATCTTTTGCTATTGCAGTTACACTTAATAACTCTTTACATTGTAAAATTAAATCATAATATAAAGCTTTTGGTTGCAACTCTAATATTTGTTGTTCTTTTATTTTATTATCTAGCTTTAAACTTTCATTTTCTTTTTTAGCTTTTCCATATTCAATTAATATTTCTCCAATTTTTTCAGGCTCTTTCATCATTAAATTATAGATGTCATCAGTTAAATACATTCCGGTTTTTCTTATACTTGGTAATATCTCACTTGTTACCCATTTTCTAAAAGGCTTTGCTTCTTCTTTTCTACTTTGAAAAATACAATCATATAAATTTGACTCATTTATAAAAGTCATTTGTACTTTTTGTTCTCCAAGTCCTGAATTTACTACCATGTCGATAGTATCGACACCATCTGAATCTAATCTTTTTTTAACATCTCTTGAATTTCCAATCTCTAAAATATCGCATACATCTTTTAAACAAAAGAATGGATTCCCATTTTTATCAATTATTGTCCTAATTTCTCCAAACTCATTATTTTTAAATATTTGTATTTCATTCATCTTTAGTTCCTCCATTAAAATAATATTATTCCTAATTCGACTATTGCTATTACAACTGCTGCTGTCAAATAAAATCTATTTAAAACTAAATCTACTTTAGCTATTGTCAATTCTTTATCTTTGATAAAGCTTTTTTCAATTAGCTCGTAGTATTCACTTTTCCAGTTATTAGCATATGTTATATAAAATCTTTTTTCATATTTTAATTTTTTGTTTTCTATTTTCAACTTTTTAACTTCTTTTTTTAGTTTCTTAGTTTTTCTCATAATGGTTTTAACTCACCTCGGTCATAGAATACTCTAAAATCTCTAAAGTCTTTCCTGCTTTTTCATAATTTTCTCTAATGCTTTTACAGAATTCTATTTGTTTTTCTTCTATTTTTTCATCTGACATTGGTTTTTCTCTGAAAATATGATTATTTATAATTCTAATGTTATTTTCATCTTTTACTTGAAGTTTTAATAAATATTCAATCATATTAATTCCATTCCTTTCCAATTCTTTGAATATTATTTTTATCTAAATATTGTTGCAGCATTAAGATTTCTCAAAATGTCTCAGGCTTTTAAACTCCATTATTCTAATACCTCTCTTTTACTCTCCCAATTAAATTCTCTATACTTACATTCACTTTTTAATCTATCGTAGATTTTATCTACTCCTTTAACTTTTAGATGCTCTTTTATTTCTCCAGTATCTAAATTTGTTGTGATTAAAATTGGCTTTCCTGTTCTGTATCTTTCATCAAAAAGTCTAAATAACTTTTCTTCTCCCCACATTTTGCCATTCTCTCTATTGATATATTCACTGCCTAAGTCATCAATGAACAGTAAATCTACATCTTTAACTGCTTGAATTAACTTTTCTTCTTCATCTGTACTAAATCTAATTTTATTGAAGTAAGCACCAAGTGAAAAACTTAATACTGAGAAACCTTTTTCACTTAGCTTATTACATACACAGTTAGCCAAAAATGTCTTTCCTGTTCCTACTCCACCAGCAAATATATAACCTTTGTTGCTTGTTGAAAATGTTTCAGCATATTTATAAATTTCTTCATATATTGCTCTTTCTTCAAAATTAGTTATTTTTTTAGAATTAGAGAAAATATCAGTCTTAGAGTTTCTATCTGTGATGCTTAGATCCTGGAATCTTTTTAGTCTTGCTTGTGCTCTAAAACTTCTCATACAAACACAATCACGAGTCATTGTATATCCTTCATGTATATAGTCAATTATTTCTCCACACTTCTCACATCTTTTTAAGACTATATCTCCATTTTCTAAGATTTCTTTTTCTTCTTCTTTTATTTTTATTAAGCTAGGATTTTCAAGCATTTTTATTATTTCTTTTATAGCAGTTACTGGCATCTTACTCACCCCACTTTATTTTTTTATTTTCATGAGTAGATGCAGGAATCCCTATATTCTTATGTATTATCTTTTGATTTAAGTATTTTTCAAATTTAGAACCAAACAAAGTTTCAGGACACAAATACTTCTCCATATCTGTATTTAGCCACTCAGAACATTTTTTATCTATTACAATTTTAAAGTCCTCTAATGTATAACCTTCTTTTATCCTTGCTTGGATATGTTTAGTAGTGTTCTTAGAATTATATTTATATTTAGTTCCAGCTTTTAAATTTAAGTATTCAACTGAGCCTTTATATATATCTATATTATTTACTAGATTATTATCTATATTATGTTCTATATTATTAGGTACAATTTCTGTACTACCCCCAGTTAAATTTTCGTACCCCCCTGGTACAGTTTCTATACTACCTATGTTAAATTTTTTGTTAGGTGGTACAATTTCTGTACTGGTAGTATTTTTTGTAATAGCTCTATATTTACAAAACTTTACTCCATTTACAATTTCATCTTGTTTTATGAGTAAACCTCTTTTTACAAAGTCTTTTAATATAGATATAATTGTTGTTCTACTTACTCCAGTCCATTCTGTTAAGTATTTGATACTTCCTGTAAACCATTGATTTTTTACTTGAGAAAAACCATAAATACAAGAATATACTAATAATTCATTTCCTTTTAATTTTAAATCATTAATCATAAATCCTTGTATAACAATAAAACTTTCATTTTTTAACATCTTTTCATTAACCATTTTTACCTCCTGTATATTTGGAGAGCCTTGGCAGTTCTCCTATTTATTAATTCAATTAGTAGAGCCTATATAGAGCCTGCCAAAGCTACATATAGACCCCACTAATTCAAGTAATAAATTTACGAATTGGTACGACAGGTTTTTCTTTTAGTTTCAATGTGTTTTTTATCAAAATACGAATCAATAAGAAACT
>ERZ772921.379-NODE-379-length-27287-cov-4.987551_pt1 | contig 27287 bp, 26 predicted proteins | sample MGYA00512117_ERZ772921 | MGnify/ENA primary metagenome ERZ772921 (study PRJEB29015, sample SAMEA2737944) | human oral metagenome | biome: human oral; feature: human-associated habitat; material: dental | place: China | collected 2150 ...
TATATTAGTGGCTTAAAGGTCGATGTTTGAGACATCAAGTTCGCCAGACATAAGTTTGGGTAAAAGGGTGTCACGAGTTGTAGTTAATCGTACATTTTCATCTTTGTTATGACCAATCATCTCAAAAATCGGCGTTACTGTGGCTGTGTAATTGCGGACATCATCAAAGTTTAAGTTGCTTATTGCCATAGCAGCTATATGCTGAGGATAAATGTGCGGCTGTGCAGAACCAGTTTGAGTATCGTATATTTCTTTCTGTCGCTTTTTTAATAGCACATACCAAAAATATACATCATCTGTCATAGAACTATCAATATAAGATGAGTCGGATGACCAAATTGGTATATTCCATAAGCTAACATATCCCGAATTTGCACCTGAAGCAGATATAGCAAGAACAGGAGCAACTGTATTAGCTACATTATGATAAGTTGATGGTTCCAAACCTCCAGCAACAACTGGAACATTTCCAAATACGGCGTTTTTTGATAGTAAGCCCTTGCCTCTTTTAGGCGTTATGATATCTCCGATAGTATTTTCTCCATTTGATATACTTGGAAAAATAGTATCAAAAATTACCTGAGCTTGCTGCTCTAAATTATTGTTTTATATCATTATTCTGTTTTATTTTCTTATCTATTGAACTAAGAATGGCTACAATTTTTTCCTGTGTTTTTCTATCAGGTAGAAGAAGTTCTAAATTTTCTACATCTGAAGGCTTAATAGAAGGATAGGCAGATACACTCTGTTCCGCGATAGATTGTAAATGTTCTGTAATTGCTTGTTGTGTCAAAACATAATAAATGTAATCAGGAACTGCTTTTTCAAAATCGACATCAATTACCGCAAATCCTGTTGATACTAAAAAATTATCAGGCTGTTCTTTAATAATTCCATAGTGCAACTGATTCGGTCTTACAGTTGAGTAAATGATACTATTCAATTTTACTTTTCTTCTTGCTCTACTCGGCAACTTGTCCGTTAAATTATTGATATACTGTATTTCATCAACTCGATTCATAGTAATATTTCCGGTATCCAAGTAGTTTACAAATTGCCAATCCTCTTTTGGAGAATAAGTGCTTTGATTTGTTAAAACAATCTTACCAAGTCTAATTGTCTGCCATTCAGCCATAACCGTTTTCCTCTCTAACCGATATATTTTCTATGAGCAATCTTAACATTGCTTTGTTTTACCATTGCGTACTGCAAGGTCGTATCTATTTTTCTATGCCCTAAAAGCTGTTGCAGTTGCTCAATGGGCATTCCTTTATCTATTGCCATAGTTGCAAGGGTACGCCTGAATTTGTGCGGATGTACTTTTTGCAACCCTAATTTCTTCCCATATTCCCTTAATCTTACTTCAACTCCACCTATTTGCAGCCTTTTATGAGGCTCTTTCAATGATACAAACAGAGCAGGGTTATAATCTACTCTACTGTTAAGATAATTCTGCAAGTGAATCTTTGTTCTTGCATCAAAATAAACAACTCTCTCTTTACTTCCTTTGCCGAACACAATACATTCTCTCTCGTTGAAATCAATATCATTTCTGTTAAGCAACACCATTTCACCTACACGCATACCGGTTGATGTAAGCATATCTATTATTGCTAAATCTCTTAGTTCTGTGCAATTATCACGCATAAGTTCTAAAGCTTCATCGGAATAGGTCTCCTTTATGTTTGTGCCGGTTTTAACTTTATGTATACGTCGTACCGGACTTTTCAGTATGTAGTCCTCATCCTCCAACCAAGCAAAGAAACTTGAAAGAATACGGCGGATATTGTCTATTGTAACTTTACTTGATTTTTTCTTTTCCTGATATTCTGTCAGGTATCCCCTAATGTCGTCTGTAACTATATGTTTGACATCTTTTTGTAGTTCATTAAGCATAGCTTCAATCGTAGCCTTGTAGTATTTAAGAGACTTTTCGGAACAACCCTCTATATATTTTGCCGATAAGAACAGTTCTACAAAGTTTTGCTTTGAAATTTTCCCTTGTTTTTTCTTTTCTTTTACCTCATAGTCTGAAAAGATATATTGCAAAACCTCCTGCAACTTTTCGTTTTGTGCGTTGTTCAAATATGGCAACATGCCTTGAACAATGTCATTTATTAAGTTTTGTTTCATCGTCATTTCTCCTTTTTTATTGAGAACTGACAAGCAACGGCTGTTCTTTCCATTGACTTCTGCCGCTGATAGAAGTTTTTAGTTACAAATCACTTGTCTTAAATGTAAAATAGTCTTCGTAATAATAGCTGTGATCAATACCTTTCATATAAATCTCACGGTCATTGATTTTTTCTGTCAGTGCTTGCTTTAATATATATTTGATTTCAATAGTTTTAACGGGACTGCGTTCCATAGCAGAAAGGTAATCCTCCTTATCTACAAGACTCCAATCAACAACTTTACCTAACTCTTTTTTCAAAATCAAATCAAGCCAAATTCTTGTACTTCTGCCATTTCCCTCACGAAAAGGGTGTGCAACATTCATTTCTACATATTTTTCTATAATTTCATCATATGTTGACTGTGGCATTTTTTCGATATTTTCAAGAGCTGCTCGCAAATACATAAGCGGAGCAAAACGGAAATTACCTTTTGCAATATTAACAGTTCTTATTTGTCCGGCGAAATCATAAATCTGATCAAATAAATATTTGTGTATTTCAGCTAGTGATTTAAAAGTTCCATGTTCAAGATTATTTAAATATCCGCTTTCAAAGAGTTCTATTGCTCTTTTTTTACTGATTTTTTCTTCAGCCTTAGCTAATTCTACCGAATCAGTAATGCCAAGTTTATTCTCTAATGTCATAGCAATTTCCCTTTCTATATTTTTATGATAGTTATGATAAACCATACTTGAGCAAGTCGAAGACTTGCGATGCTTATTGACCGTAGGTCAATAAGATAGCTTTGATTCTGAATAGCTGGTAAAACAATAATTTAGAGCAGCAAGTCTCTGCACTTTATCAATCTTGGTTTGAAAATTTCCACCTCACGGATGGTGTTTGCTCTGAAAGTTGGAGTAATCAAGAATTTTCAACTGTTGCAGAGATTTCAAGTGGTAAACGCCCACCGATAAAGGCTGAATCATACAGTAAAGAAACACCTATTCCTATTGTGGGTGCTGCATCTGTAATGGGCTTTACTTCAGAAGCAAACCATAAAGATAAGATTCTTGTTACTGGTCGTGTTGGCACACATGGTATAGTTCAGAGATTTAATACTCCTTGTTGGACTTCGGATAACACCCTTGTAATAAAAAGTTCTTACTATGAATTTACCAACCAAATATTGAAAAGGATCGATTATTCATCAATGAATCGTGGCTCAACACAACCACTTATTACGCAGGGTGATATAAAAAAAGTCAGGGTATTAGTTCCTGATGCTGAAACTCTTGCAAAATTTGAGACTTTTGCGGGTACTTTTATGAATCAATGGGAAACAAATAAACAGGAAAATGTTAAACTTGCTTCTTTACGAGACACTATTTTACCCAAACTTATGTCTGGCGAACTTGATGTCTCCAACATCGACTTTTAAGCTGCTAATAGACTCGAAAACTGCTCCGCAGTTTCCTCGTTACCGCCTCTGTCAGACACCTTGCCGTCCGTATGCAAGCATTCGTTCGTCTTCGGTGTCTGCCTACGCTGCTTCGCAGCTATCCGTGCATAGCACGGATGAGGCGGTAAATTATTGTTTATTATGGAGGAGTTAAATGAAGTTTAGTGAAATAAAAGAGAACAATATCCTTCCGTTTGAAGTTGAAGATAGAGAGTTACAATTACTATTTAGTTTTTTTCTTCATAAGGCACCTACGATAGATAGTTATTTGGCTTTAAAAAGCAACAAAAATAGTCAAAAATGGAATGATTTTATTCGAGATTGGAAAAATGAATACTACAGGTTTTATTCAAAGTTCCCCAGTGATAATAAATTGGAACAGTATAAACTTACAGAAAAAGATACGATAGGAAATAAAGACAGAGCTTTTGTTTGTGTTAAAAGGGACAAAAAGGAAAGTGATTATGAGTGTTTTGTAAGACATCTTAGGAATGCCATTGCACATGGATATGTTTTTATGAAAAAACAAAAGAATAGAATATTTTTATTGTTTGAGGACTACGATAAAAATGGAAATCATAAGGCGATTATTTTAGTTTCAAAATCAGATTTGAAAAAATTAAAAAAAGAAATGGAGAAGGATATATAAATGTTTACCGAATCCGACTACGAAAACTCAATAATTGAATTATTTCAAAACAACTTGGGATATGAATATGCATACGGTCCCGATATTGAAAGGGATTTTTATAACCCATTATATGAGGAAGTTCTGCTCGACTCTCTGTATCGTTTGAATAGAGGTTTGCCGGATGACGCTATTCAGGATGCCATATTCAAACTTAAAAATTTTGAAAACGGAGAGCTTGTGCAGAAAAACTCTGTTTTCATGGACTACTTGCAAAACGGTATTCCGGTAAGATATTTCCTTGGCGGTGAGGAACATTCCTCTATAGTTTATCTTGTTGACTATAAAAATCCCGATAATAACTCTTTTGTACTTGCTAATCAGTGGACTTTTATTGAGAATAGTAAAAAACGTCCTGATGTAATTATTTTTTTAAACGGCTTACCGATAGTATTGGTTGAACTGAAATCCCCATCCCGTGAAGAAACGGATGCTTCAGAAGCTTACAGGCAACTGCGTAACTATATGCAGGAAATTCCTTCTATGTTTATTTATAATGCAATTTGTGTTATGAGCGATCAGTTGACATCGAAAGCCGGCACTATAACTTCCGGTGAAGACCGCTTCATGGAGTGGAAAACAAAAGATGGTAATTATGAGAATACTCAGTATGCTCAGTTTGATACTTTCTTTGAGGGTATATTCAAAAAAGAAAGGTTACTTGATATTATCAAGAACTTTATTTGCTTTTCAAATGAGGGAATTAACACCTATAAAATTCTTGCCGGATACCATCAGTATTTTGCTGTAAGAAAAGCGGTTGAGTCAACAAAACACGCTACTGTTACTGACGGTAAAGGTGGTGTGTTTTGGCATACACAAGGAAGCGGCAAATCGCTTTCTATGGTTTTCTATGCTCATCTGTTGCAGGATGTATTAGATAGTCCGACTATTGTTGTACTCACCGATAGAAATGACCTTGACGACCAGCTTTATAGTCAGTTTGCAAAGTGCAAAGACTTTTTAAGGCAAGAACCGTTACAAGCAGAAAGTAGAGAGAATCTAAAAACTTTGCTTGCCGGCAGACAGGCAAACGGCATAATTTTTACTACTATGCAGAAATTTGAGGAATCGAATGAAGCCTTGTCTGAACGCCATAATATCATAGTTATGGCTGATGAAGCTCATAGGGGACAGTATGGACTTGCTGAAAAGATTAAGATTACAAAGAATGAAGATGGCGATGAAGTAGCAAAGCGAGTTATCGGTACAGCAAGAATTATTCGTAATACGCTTCCGAATGCTACATATATCGGATTTACAGGAACACCTATTTCTTCAAAAGACAGAAGTACTCGTGAGGTTTTTGGTGATTATATTGACATCTATGATATGACACAAGCGGTTGAAGACGGAGCAACTCGCCCTGTGTATTATGAAAGCCGTGTTATTAAGCTAAATCTTGATGAAACTACTTTGAAATTAATTGATGCAGAGTATGATTTGATGGCTCTTAATGCAGATGAAGAAGTAATTGAGAAGAGCAAAAGAGAGCTTGGTCAGATGGAAGCAGTGCTTGGAAATGATAATACCATAAATTCGCTTGTTTGTGATATTCTTGACCACTATGAAAATAATAGAGAGAATCTTCTTACCGGCAAGGCGATGATTGTTGCATATTCTCGCCCTATTGCCATGAAAATTTATAAGAAAATATTGGAACTGCGCCCGACTTGGACTGAAAAAGTGGAAGTTGTTATGACTTCCGGGAACAACGACCCGGAAGAATGGCGACAGATTATCGGTAATAAGCACCATAAGAATGAACTTGCAAAGAAATTCAAAGATAACAACAGTGCTATGAAGATTGCCATTGTTGTTGATATGTGGTTGACGGGGTTTGATGTTCCTTCTCTTGCCACTATGTATGTTTATAAACCTATGTCAGGGCACAATCTTATGCAGGCTATCGCTCGTGTAAACCGTGTATTCCGTGATAAAGAAGGTGGGCTTGTTGTTGACTATGTTGGAATTGCTACTGCTCTTAAGCAGGCAATGAATGACTATACTTCTCGTGATAAAAAGAACTATGGCGATACAGATGTTGCAAAGGTTGCATATCCGAAGTTCTTGGAGAAATTATCAGTTTGCCGTGATAAGTTTCACGGATATGATTGCACAAAGTTTATTAATGGTAAAGACCTTGAAAGAGCTAAAACTATCAGCGGTGCTGTGAATTTTATCATAAGTAGAGAAAAAGTTGATGATAAAGATTCCTTTGTAAAAGAAGCCCTTATGCTTCATCAAGCCCTTTCTCTTTGTTCATCCTTAGTTGATGAAGATAATAGATTTGAAGCAGCATTTTTTGAGGCTGTTCGAGTTCTTGTTTTAAGGCTTACCAATACCGGCGTTGGTAAAAAGATTTCCTTACCTGAAATGAATGCAAGGATAAATGAACTTTTAAAACAGAGTATTAAAAGTGATGGTGTTATAAATTTATTTTCCGATATCAAAGAGGAGTTTTCTTTGTTTGATCCTAAATTCCTTCAGGAAGTCGCAAATATGAAAGAGAAGAACCTTGCAGTCGAACTGTTGAAAAAATTGATTGCAGAGCAAGTTTCGGTTTATCGTAGAACAAATATTGTAAAATCCGAAAAGTTCAGTGAGATTATGCAACGTGCTATCAATGCATATCTTAACGGGATGCTTACCAATGAAGAAGTTATAGAAGAAATGTTAAAGTTGGCAAAACAAATTACAGTGGATCAAAAAGAAGGTGACAAACTTGGGCTTACTGCTGATGAGCTTGCCTTCTATGACGCATTAACAAAGCCACAAGCAATCAAAGACTTTTATGAAAATGAAGAGTTGATTGCAATTACGAAAGAACTTGCGGATACTCTAAGGAAGAATAAGACTATTGACTGGCAAAAACGTGAGTCGGCAAGAGCTAAAATGCGTATGCTCATAAAAAAGCTTTTGAAAAAACATAAATATCCGCCTGAAGGAATGGATGATGCCGTTCAGACTGTTATGACACAGTGTGAGCTTTGGACTGATAATTATAACTTTGAGGAAAAGGGTAATGTTTATTCATATAATAATCATACCGATGGAAGATTATTATTAGTAGCGGAAGATAGAGAGAAATATAAGTGATATAGACTGATTTTCATTAAAATATATATTAAAAAAGTGAAAATATGCCAAATTTAAAAGGGATAAGGCAATTTTATGATATTAAGTATATTAGAAAGTATGGAAGCGAGTATTGGAGTGCAAGAGAACTTGTTGATGTACTTGATTATTCTTAATGGAGAAATTTTCAAAAAGTAATTGATAGAGCAATGATTGCTTGTAAATTATCTCCGGTAACTATATCTAAAATGGGCAGAGGAGAGATTATTTGCATAGATGTTTTATATCGCATCGGAACTAAGTTGGATGTTGATTTTTGTGATATGATGTAGATAAAAAAATAAATAAAATTTTAGGTGACAAGATGGAAAATCAAGTTAAAAGAATAAGCTTGAGCTAATAGACTTCAATTTCAAGATCAATGAACCGTTCGCAAAACACGACCTCAAAATAGTTTTTCTGTTCTTAAAATTGATATTGCAATAGAAGTGAGCAGAAATATTAAATTTTATACAAATTTTAATATTTAACTCTTACCTCTCCTTTGAAATACAAGAATCCTTGCAAGAGAACGGATTGAATTTACTACCAATTTACTACCTTTGATGAAAAAGCCTTGATGTGCTGTAAAAGCTCTTGTGGATAAAGGTATTTTACCATAGATACAAAAGCTATGTTGTGGGGATCAAAATTAAATAGGAAATCATAAAAGCGGTGATCTTTTACGGAAGCAAAAGTTCACCGCTTTTTTCATGCCAATATTACGAAGTAGAAGTAAATGCAGGCTTGAAATACAAGGCTTTCTGAGTGGAATTTTGACAAAGTAAGAATATACCTTTTTCTTTCAAAATCGACTTTTAACTGTGTAACAAATAAAAATGAAAGAAGCAGAAATCATGGCAGTTGTCAGAGTGATAAAACAAGTTTTTCTTTATTTAAGTATTTGAAATATGAACAGGATGGCGGATTCTTGTTGAAACGTCAGTATATAAATCCACATCAAACCCTTCTGCTACTTCAAAAGTTACAAATATACAATATGGTATTCCATTTTTCTTAAGTTTAATTGCTTCCTCTCTACAATTTACTTTTATAATAAGGTCATCATCATCCCAGACGATTGGTTTTTCTCCAATAAAAATCTCATGTTGTAATGAACCTTTACGAACCGCCTGCCATTCTGTATTTTGCCTTTCTGGAACAAGACCTTTTCCACCATCATCAATATTAAACCATAGTTGTGCACCGCGATATGTTTGCTTATTTGGGACAACAGGAGAAAGATAGGCTAATGTAACAGTCAGTTTCCGCCTCATTATACGAGACGAAAAGTCCACAGGGAGCGGGAGTCTAAAGACATTCCCTTCATCCTTCTTTAATGATCCAAGCCCAATAAGAGTTATACGTTCCTTAGTGCACTCTATAACACGACTTATATTAGGGATACCGTTTCCAAGCCATTTACTTAATTGTTTTGGCGAAGTTTCCATTGATGAAGCAATTTTATTAGCAATAGGATCCCAGGAAGCGCCATGAGTGAGCATAGCCTTCAAAAGTATTGCAGTAGAATCTATTGGCACATTGATACCTGTTTCTTCAAAAAATACCTGATTAAGTACATCATGACATTTTACCGCTTCATGTGTTATTTGGGCAGCAGCATCGCTCGTTCCAAAAGAAAAAGCACATCCGTCTATATCACCCGTTCCATATGGAGCAGCAGATAAGCATCCTGGCTCACGTAAAGATTCTACCCAATTAATTTTACCATCAAGTCTTCTTCTAATAAACTTTCTGCCACCATAATAAAATAAGTCTGGAGTAATGGTAGAACGATATCCTTTTCCAATTGCAGATATGGGGGATGGTAGTCCTCTGTCAACAGCCCAAATAAAATGATCGGTTTCATTTGTATCAGTGAAATCATCATATAGAGCACCGATTGTAAGTCCATTCAAACTTTCAGATGGTGCCAATATTTTAAGGTTGCGTTGATTATCTTTTATGGTCGAACCAAAAATATTACTTCTTTGTGTTATGTCGAGAGATTTTAGTTCGTCGAAAGTTTTATCCACAAAGTTTACAATCTCTGGGTGATTGCCAGCACTTATGATAAATAAAATCTTGTATTTGTAAGCAAGAAAATCTAGCAGTCGTGCGGTCGGACTCATTGTAACAGCCAACTGTCGTACAGGGTCTCCAATAGACAAATTAATTACCCTAGTATTAGGTGCTGCTGCGCTTCCTTGACCATCTCCTTCCATCATTCTCTTTACAGCTCGATGAAGAACATCAATAAACATGCTATCATCAGGAACAGCTTCTGTTATCTTATCGAAGCCGTTTTGTTTCGGTCGTAGAACAGGTCGCACATAAACGGGACTACTAATAGGAATGTCATTCCTTTTAATGTCACCATAAATTGCTAGAGAAACCATTGATGTACCGTGAATACGATATTTACTTTCATATCCCGTCGCATAGTCATCAGGATCATCAATTATAACTCGTCCACGAAGCAGGCGGTGATTCTGCAGTGGCATACCATCGAAGACGGCAACCACAGCATCACCTGTCGGTAATGATGTTTCTTCAGTAGAATTATATATTTCTGAATTCATTTCGGAAATAAACACGGATTGACAAACAGGGCGAAAGAACATGATATCATCAACTTGTGATAATTCGATTTCTTCATATCGATTAACTAAGCTCTCAATAGAAGTTCTTGGTAGTTCAACTAACATACCATGGTAAAATATTTCACCTATTATACATTCCTGAATTACATGTCCTTTTAACAATTGAATTTCACGGTGAATCGTTTCAGCAGAATTATTTCTTTTTGCTACATCACTTCTAAAGAACAGTTCGATTTCGAACGGAACAGGAGAATCTCCACCAAATTCCAGCGATTCACGCCAATATTCTAAAATGTGTGTTTCTTCAATTCTATCTCTTGCGTCCCACTTTCTTAAGTATTTTATTTGAGTAAAAATCTTACAGAGTCCTGCAAAGCCCCTTTTGAATACGTCTGTTTCTCCATTTTGATATCTTTGCCATAATGATAATAATTGAGACATCGCCTGTTGATTAGACATAACACAATATAGCTTCCCGTTTAGTGAATCTTCAAGCTTTTCACCAGATTTATTGTTTACTTGGTAAAAATCATCATCTGGATCAAATGGTTCAGTCTCGCTGTCAAATATCCATTCAAGACCATCTGTATTTTTCACTGCCGTATAGAAACTATCAACATTTCCAATTATTTCAAAAACCAAAGCAAATTCAGGGTTAATCCCAGTGGGAGATTGCTGAATTTTTAATGCCTTCTGTTCAAAAGCAGTTTTGAGTAAAGTAAAAGATGGTTGTAGCCGAGCGAACTGCTTTCCAAAAGATGGACTTACTGTACTTGTAAATACGGGAGGTTTGTGTTCACGATCTGCTCTCTCTGGAGACGAAAATAATATTAAAGGTCTGTCAGACATGTTCCTACTCCTTCCTGGTCTTTATGTGTAATGATTACTTGAGATTGCCAACTACGAATGGCTCTCTCAGTAATTTCTTTCGCATTATCATTCGGAAGACTTAAAATATATTGTCTATAAACTGATAATGCAAATTCCTCCGCTTCTGCATAACTTATACCTAATGTTTTCCTTGCAAGTGTGCTTGGTTGCAAACCAAACTTAAAATCTTTTTCATTTTCAAAGAAACGATAATATTCTTCTAGATTGTTTCGAGTTGGTTTTGGCACTTCTATTCTGACTTGGAATCTACGCCATGCTGCTTTGTCAAGCAAAGTATCATGATTTGTAGCAGCAATAACGATAATATAACTTGGAAGTGCATCAATCTGCATCAATAAAGAACTTACTACACGTTTAATTTCACCAGTTTCATGTGTGTCGCCACGTTCTTTCCCCAATGTTTCAAACTCATCAAAAAACAAAACACATTCTCTCGTTTTCACATAATCAAATAGTCTTGATAGTCGAGATGCGGTTTCACCAAGATAGGAACCTATAATATTTTCATACCTTACTGTAAGAAGAGGTATCATCAATGCTTCAGATATTGCTTCTGCCAATGAGGTTTTTCCATTCCCTGGAGGACCAATTAAAAGAATTTTATTTCGTGGTTCTATGCCGTATGATTGTAACAGATCAGAGCGGTTTTGTTCTGTTATCAAGTCTTGACAGATCGATTTAATATTGTTTGGAAGAATTAAGTGTTCTAATCTCTTTCGAGGAGTCTTTTCTAAAAAAAGACTTTGCTCGCTTGTTCCGCCACGGATAATTGTTGGTGAAATTACATTATCTTTCGTGATATGCTTGTGTGAATTTTTTAATAATTCGTCAATTTTTGCTGCAAATACTGTATGCTGTTTTGACCGTTCTTCAGCACATAACGCTTCAGCAGCTTTTCTAAAGTGTACAGAATCATTTATTAAACCATATTTTATTAACTCGCATATCAAATCTGCTCTTGCCATAACTTTTTACCTCCTAAATTTTCAACGATAAATGGCAAGCGATTCTATAATAACCCATCCGGAATATCGATGAAATTATTTTCACAAAAATCAAAAAAACTTTTTACTGCTAGATTGCTTGGTGTAACATGACAGTTCTCCCAGCGGTTAATAGTTGAATAACTTACATTTATTGCACTAGCAAGCTGTTTTTGGCTTAAGTCAAGGTTCTTTCGCACAAAAATAACAAACTCTGAAAATGTCATTATCATACCTCTTTCTTAATATAGCATTTGCCATCACTTCTCTATTTTATTATAGCATGTGCTATATTTTTTTCAAGGAATCTCTTAAATAATCTTATTCTATATTGCTGTGTTCTACCTAAATGACATATCCTTCTATCGACATTTTCCGAAGGTATGCTCCCATGTTACTTGTAGGAATCTGTTTCATTTTTTCTTCAATCAAGGCGCGTTCTTCTTCTGTAGCATGAAATTTAATCTGTACATTATTCATATGTGAATTTCCTTTCTGTTTTCATAGAGGGTTTGGGACACTTCCCAAGGGTTTGCCCAGCAGGCTTTAGCATGCGAGGGTACAAGCAAAATCTCTATCGCCGGAACTGCGAAAAATAGAGATTTTACGGAAAGGATACCCCCTTTCCTATGCTTGCTATTCTTCTTATCTTTTAATCCCTACAACAACGGAAATGCACTTTTGCCAAAGATGGCAAAGGAAAAAGAAAATAAAACGATACTGGTATAAACTGTTTTATTTATCCAAATTATATTAACCAAAAATAAAAACTATGCTCACTAGACTGTGTCTTAAAACTCAAAATTGCATAATACCTTGTTTTTTAATAAAATATCTTTCAATAAAATAAAGCATTTCTGCAAGTTGACAACAAGGTATGATAAATTGGCAACGTCTTTTATTGCCTTTATTTACTGTGCGGCAATATTTATTTTGTGCAAACAGTATAGTCTGTTATAGTTTTAAGACACGCCCTAATATACCAGTAGTATATATCATTGGTATATTAGTGAGGAAGCATTTGATGAAAACATCAGCAATGCAACAAAAAATATTAGAAGTTCAAACTTCACACACCTTTAAGGTGTAACGCACATTGAAAATTCAATATTTCAGCCAATAAAAAAGGCATAAACCTAAATCTTTGCTATAATGTAGTTATCAGAAAAATTCTAACAAAGGAGATTTATGCCATGTCCATTGTAACACAAAACAGTACTGATGAAGTAGCTTTAATTGATTATATAAAAAAGTTTTTTACAAAATACCAATTAGGTAAACTTTTGAAAAAATGTAACGGCACAAAGGAAAAAGGTGTTCCGGCAATCTCACTTTTGAGATACAAGTTTAGCAACATCTTTGTAGGTAAGAGCATGTATATGCAACAACAAACAGGAACTTTTACCGAAAACTTTTCCAAGAATGCTTTTTATCGTTTCATGAACTCTGTAAAAACTAATTGGCTTCGTCCTACTTCCCTAGTTGCTGCAAATATAGTCAATAACGATATCAGTAAGCTGACATCACCTGATCGAAAAAATGTATTCAAAATAGATGACAGTCTTTTTAACAGAATAGGCTGTAAAAAGACCGAACTCAGTTCAAGAGTGTTTGACCATGTAAACATAAGTTATCAAAAGGGTTATCGTATGCTTACTTTATGTTGGAGTAACGGCAATTCTCTTATTCCTGCTAACAGTTGCCTTTTAGCTTCTTCTAAGGAATCAAATATTATTGGTCCCAAAAGATCATTTGACAAAAGAACGATTGCAGGAAAGCGTAGAGAACTTGCTCAAACAAAAGCACCAAAGGCAATGCTTACTCTTCTTGATAATGCAACTAAAGCCGGATTATCTGCCGACTATGTCCTGTTTGACTCTTGGTTTGCCACTCCCGCTCAGATAACTGATATCAAGTCAAGAGGAATAGATGCCATTGCAATGATCAAGAAAAGTTCACGCATCAAGTATGAATATTGTGGAAAACAACTTAATATAAAGGAGATTTATTCACAAAACAAAAAGCGTAGAGGTAGATCTAAATATCTACTTTCAGTTGATGTAAAAGTAGGAAAAGAAGAACCTATAGCAGCTAAAATTGTCTGTATAAGGAATAAAGCTAATCGTAAGGATTGGCTTGCCTTTATATGCACTGACACAAGTTTGTGTGAAGAAGAGATCATTCGTATTTACGGAAAAAGATGGCAAATAGAAGTATTTTTCAAAACCTGTAAATCAATGCTTAATCTTATAGGTGAGTGCCACAGCTTATCTTATGATGCACTGACTGCACATACTGCAATTGTTTTTCTTAGGTATATGCTACTTTCAGTTGAGCAAAGACAAAATGAAGACTATCGGACTCTTGGTGAATTATTCTTTTTTCTTGTGGATGAAATGGCAGATATCACTTTTTATTGCTCACTTGCTATATTAATGGCTGCATTGATGGCAAGTCTTTGTGAGACACTTAGATTTAGTAACGATCAAATATCAGGTTTTATGCTTGATTTTGAATCAAGGCTGACAAAATATCTGCAAAATGCATTACATCCTAAACCTAAAACAGCATAAATTATTATTTTGTTAGCTGAAATACTGAATTTTCAATGGACGAACCCCATTGGGGGTGTGGGAAGTTTGAGTTAATGACAAGTAGGTCATTATATAGGGTTCTTGCAATGGTTTATAAAGTTTTCAATCAGGCAGTCAAAAGAAATTTAAAAGTGATATTGTAATAGAAGTGAGTAGAAACACTAAAATTTATACAAATTTAATAAAAAAACACTGGAATTTAAGATTAGGGGGGTATAATGACTATAAAATAATAGAAGGAGGGTGTTACAGATGTTCGATAATAAATTAAGTAAGGTCTTAACTTTTGGTCTGTCAACTTTTTTTATTGCCGCTGTACTTATGAGGATAGGAAAAGTTTATTTGCTAAAAGAATATGAAGTTGCTTTTCCATGGTTTAATATACTGGGAATAGCTTTTATAGCTTTAGCATTATTATTTTTCATAATTGAAAGGCGAAGTAACTTACCTTTCTTTTATGGTGCAAGTCAAAGAGGCGGCTCTAATGCAAATTCATTTATAATAGCTGCTATAGGATTAAACTTCCTTAGCTTAAACAATGTGCAATTTATTATATATATGCTTGCCTTGATTTGTGCCATGCTATTACTTGCTTACACTGTAAAAGCAAAGAGTTAAAAGGTATTTATACAATATAAATTCACTCGGAAAATAGCATAAGTACCTTACTTGCAAAGGTATATTTTGGTGATTTTTAATATAAATCCACCCGTAAGATAGCATAAATACCTTGCTTGTAAAATACATACTTTAATATTTTTTTCTATAAAATATAAAATAAAGGGGCTGTTGCAAAATAGAAATCATGCATAATATATAGCGGTATTTTGGCGAAGTGTCATCCTATATCTTGTGCAAAAATCTTAAAATGCAGCAGCTCCTTGGTTTTATATCATTTAAAAAGTCGAGTTAATTACTGACAGCTACAACTAGAAAAACTTTGCAAATACAGGTGAAAGCAGTACTGTTACTATACCTGCCACCACAAGTGCAAGCGAACTCATTGCCCCTTGGGTTTTTCCCATCTCTATAGCTTTGACTGTACCCATGGCATGGGCGGCTGTACCTATTCCAAGCCCCTGTGCTATAGGGTCTGTAATTCTAAAAAGCTTCATTACCAGTCCGGCACATAAGTTTCCGAAGATACCGGTGATTGCTATAACCGCCGCAGTAATATTCGGTATACCGCCAAGTTCCTTTGAAAGGTCAAGACCTATGGCAGTGGTGATGGACTTTGGCAAAAGTGTTGCATAGTGCTCATACTCAAGCTTAAAAAGTAGGCTTAAGCCAAAAATCGATAAAAGTCCGAGAGCTATACCTATACTTACGCTTAATACAACTGCCAATAAATTATTTTTAAGAAGTTCCAGTTTCTCATACAAAGGAACGGAAAGGCAGACGGTAGCAGGTGTCAAAAGATAACTGATATAAGCCGCTCCCAAAGAGTAGGTATCGTAATCTATCTTTAGAATAAGAAGCACCGATATAACTATTGCCGTAGCCAAAAGCAGGGGGCTTGCTATTACAAGTTTTGTCTTATTTCTGATCCATGTACCTATCTCAAAAGCGATAAGTGTAAGTAAAACCGAAAAAAATACAGAATTATTAAACATTTCCTATTCCTCCACTTCATCCTCAAGTTCCGATTTTAAAAGCTCCTCCTTGCTTTGCTTGGAAAAAGCTCTTATAAAGAACTGAGCTATACTTGCTGTAGAACCCATAATTACAACTGTAGACACAAGAGTTATCAATAATATGGGTACAAAGGCACTTTTCATACTTTCCCAAGAAACCATAATTCCTATAGAAGGAGGTATAAACATAAGTGTCATAGCCTCTATAAGAAAAATTGAGACCTCTTTGACCTGTGATACCTTTACAACCTTAAGACAAAGCAGAGTAAGAAGTATTAAAAGCCCGTATATACTTGCCGGAATCGGAAAAGGAAGCAGTTGTTTTATAAACTCTCCGACAAAGCAAATACAAATAATAATCATAAATTGTTTTACATATTTCATATATATCGTCCTAACTCAATCAAATGTTTATTGTATTAAAAATTTTCCCATAATAAGTATTACAACTATAATCACAAATAAATTAGGGAAATGATAAAGTATTCATCTTCGTCTATTATAAATAAAAGTTAAAATTTTTAGTGTTTTGACAAAAATGAATCCCCTACCTTAACTGCAACAGCATTAATGTTTAAAGCACATTGACAGCCTATCAAGCAAGATTTTTTATAATCTCAATCAACTTATCAACATCGCTTTCTTTAGTTGCCCAATCCGTAGCAAAACGAATTAAGCTATGTGTATCATCGTATTTTTCCCAAAGACTGAAACATACCTTCTGCGATAAGCTTTCAAGCTTTGAATTGTCCATAATTGTAAATATCTGATTGGTAGGAGAGTCAAGATAAAGTTTATATCCGTTATCTACAAGGGCTGCTTTGATTTTATCCGCTAAAACAAGAGCATTTTTACCTATCTTCAAATATAGATTATCTGTAAAAAGAGTATCAAATTGTATACCAAGCAGTCTTCCCTTAGCAAGCACCGAGCCTTCCTGTTTCATGACAGTAAAAAAATTAGGCAGCAGCTTGGGATTTGGAACGACCAGTGCTTCGCCGAGCATAGCACCGCACTTGGTACCGCCTATGTAAAATGCATCACAAAGTTCTGCAAGGTCTTGTAAACTTATAGTATTCTTTTCACAGGCAAGTGCATAAGCAAGCCTTGCACCGTCTACATATAATAAAAGATCGTTCTTTTTACAGACATCACTGATTTTTGTAAGCTCCTCTATTGAATAAATTGTACCGTATTCTGTGGGTTGGGAAAGGTAGACCATACGGGGAAAGACCATATGTGTTTTGCTGCCGTCATTATTAAATGTATCAACACAGGATTTTATTTGCTCTGCACTTAATTTACCCTCACTATCAGCTAAAGTAAGTACCTTATGCCCTCTAAGCTCTATAGCACCGGCTTCATGTACGCTGATATGTCCGCTTGTTGCAGCTATAACTCCCTCATAAGATTTGAGCAGGGCAGAGATAGCTACCGCATTAGTTTGTGTGCCTCCTATAAAAAAATAAACACCGGCATCCTTGCAGTTACAGGCAAGCCGTATTTTCTCCTTGGCAAGTTTACTGAATGCATCATCACCGTATCCGAGGCTTTTTTGCATATTTGTTTCGACAAGCTTTTGTAATATGTCCGGATGCATAGCTTCCATGTAGTCGGAAGCAAAATATAAAATATCCTCTTTCATCATTAACTCCTTTGAACCCCATAAAAGTAGGGACTGCTTTTCAATAAAAAGGATTATAGCAAAAAACACATAAAAGTTAAACATTTTTAGTTTTTTGATGAAGATGGATGGTCTACCCGAGAAGGTAAGGTTAGAAAGTCTATGATAGGGAAATATTTTCAGTTTTTGACGAAGATGGATGACCTAGTATAGTGCATCGTTCGCAAAATAAGTGCGCTCAAAAACGCTGCACTAATGTCAGGCTGTTAAAAAGACTTTCTAAGATGTTGCAATTAGATTGGAAAGTACTTACAATACTTATAAACGGGTGTATTTAACTTAATGCCTCAAACTTCCAACACCTTTAAGGTGTAATGCACATTGCTACGAACCACATTTTGGATGTGGAAAGCTTGAGTTAATGATATTTAATCTGTTTGATACTTAAGTGTACTTAGATCATGACACCGATAACAGTAAAAATTCTTTTCTACAAGGGGCTTTTTTAAGACTTTGTATTTTTATAAATTAATATTAATAAGGAGGCAGGAAGTATGGGTGAAAAACTGATAAGATTATACACAAGACAAAATGATAAAACACTTAATTCCTTAGAGAAAAAAGGAAGAGTAATTAACGAAAGAATGTATGTGCAGCTGCATTTCGGTCCGGATGCCGATCTTTTTTTGGACAGTTATGACTGGTTTACAAAAGAAGCTCAGAAAAGGCTTGAAAAGCCGGAAGATGTTACTGCTCCTATATGGTGTTCAATAAGTACGAAATGTTGCTTAAGACCTATTGAAAACACTGTAGTCTATGTGCTTGAAGTGCCGGAGGATAAGATAATCTACTTTGATAATCTTAAGTGGGATTATGTACTTAACCGAATCTACATACCAAAAGATGCGGAAGATGCAAAAAAGTATTCAAAACACCTTAAAGAGCTTGGGGTGGCTGACGGTTTCAGTTTTTTTGCAGGCAAATATAAGGGTATGTTTCCGGAGGAGGAAGAGCGTATAAGAAAAAGCTGGGTAAGGGCATTTGAGATAGATGAGTGGTCTCCTTTTAATGTAACGGGAAATATTTGGGAGATCAGGGCTGAATGGGTGAAAAAAATCGTCTATCCCGGTGAGCGTATTCCTGAAGACGAAGAGGTAATATAATACACCTGTGTATAGTTTCTTAAATAAGCACAGTAAATAACTTGACTCTTTTCCTTATCTTCCACATCAAAACCTTTAGCACAGCCATGTTAAGCTAAAGGTTTTGATGTAAAAATCCGGCAAATATTCAGTATTTTTGGAATACTTATTTTACGAATGATACACTAGCAAAAAAGTCCGAGCGGTAGTATAATTATAAACTTGGTATAGAATATTTTTAGGCAAATAAGCATTATGCCGAAAAATTAACAGAGGGAACGATGAGATTAAATAAATTTCTGTCGAGTATAGGATTTTGTTCAAGGCGGCAGGCTGATAAATATATAGAAAGCGGTAAAATATATATAGATGATTCTGTGGCAGGACTGGGTACCGAGCTTTATGATAAGCAGAAGGTATATTTCGAAAAAACATATATAGGTCAGATAGATGACTTGAAATTAAAGCAGAGGATAGTGCTTGCAGTCAATAAGCCAAGAGGAATAGTATGCACAAGTTCCGATAAGGACAGGGCTGAGAATATAGTGGATTTTATAAACTATCCCTTAAGAATATACCCTGTGGGAAGGCTTGATAAGGACTCGGAGGGGCTTTTACTGATGACTAATGACGGAAGTTTAGTCAATACTTTGATGAAGGCAAAAAATCATCATGAAAAAGAATACATAGTAGAGGTCAATAAGAACATAGATGAAGCCTTTTTACAAGCTATGTCCGGAGGAGTTTACATTAAAGAGCTGAAAGTAAAAACAAGAAAATGTTATATAGAAAAAATTTCAGAAAAAAGCTTTAAGATAATACTTACCCAAGGCTTAAACCGGCAGATCAGGCGAATGTGTGAAAGTTTAGGTTTTAAAGTACTTAGCTTAAGGCGGATAAGAATTGTAAATATAACATTAGGAAAGCTTAAAACAGGGGAATATAGAAAATTAAGTAAGACAGAGCTTAATACTCTGGATTCGTTGATAGGAGAATAGATATGCAGGACACAAGGAAAAGAATGCAGTCTTTGATAGAAAAACTGGATGAGGCGTCAAGAGCTTATTATAAAGAAGATAGGGAGATAATGAGTAACATGGAGTATGATGCCCTATATGATGAGCTTGTAGAGTTGGAGAAAAAAACAGGTCTTATACTCTCAAACTCTCCCACGCAAACCGTAGGTTACGAGGTGGCGGAGTTTTTACCAAAACAAAACCATGCAAGTCCCATGCTTTCTTTAGATAAGACCAAGAGTGTAGAAGATTTGATAAGTTGGCTTGGTGATAAAAAAGCCTTGCTAAGCTGGAAGCTTGACGGACTTACTATAGTACTAAGATACAATGAAGGGAAGTTAGTATCAGCAGTCACAAGGGGAAACGGAGTGACTGGAGAGGTAATAACAGGTAATGCCTATGCCTTTATTAATGTGCCTATAGAAATAGATTATAAAAAAGAGCTTGTTATAAGAGGAGAGGCGGTAATAAGCTATCCTGATTTTGAGAAGATAAACTCACAGATAGAAGATGTAGAGTTAAAATATAAAAATCCCAGAAATCTTTGCTCAGGCTCTGTAAGGCAACTGGATCCAAAGATCACCAAGCAAAGGCATGTGCGTTTTGTAGCATTTAATGTTATGGACAACGGTACTAAAGATTTGGGAGATTTCTTAAGTCAAAGATTTGAATTTTTACATAATTTGGGCTTTGAAGTTGTAGATTATGCAGAAGTTGATAAAAGCAGTGTTGCAAAAGAAGTTGAGAATTTTGAAAAAAGAATAGTTGATTATAAACTGCCCTCAGACGGGCTTGTATTAAGTTTTGATGATATAGAATATGGAAAGAGTCTTGGAAGTACCGAGAAATTTCCAAGAAACGCCATAGCCTTCAAGTGGCAGGATGAGATTGCCAATACTACATTAAGAGGAATAGAGTGGAGTCCTTCAAGAACCGGACTTATCAATCCTATAGCTTTGTTTGATCCGGTGGAGCTTGAGGGTACCACGGTAAGCAGAGCAGGTGTACATACTCTCAGTATACTTGAGGGTCTGGAGCTTGGAATAGGTGATACTATCAGCGTATATAAGGCAAATATGATCATTCCGCAAATAGCGGACAATCTTACAAGAAGCGGAACCTGTAAAGCACCAAAAGAATGCCCTGCGTGTAGGGAAAAAACCGTAATAAAGCAGGAAGATAAGGTAAAGATGGTATACTGTCCTAATCCCAACTGTCCGGTTAAGAGGCTTAAAAACTTCGTACTTGCAGTAAGCAGAAATGCACTTAATATAGACGGTCTTTCAGAGATGACCTTGGAAAAATTCCTTGCAAAGGGCTATATAGATAAATTGGCAGATCTTTATAAACTTGACAGATACAAAGAAGAAATAGTGGCTATGGAAGGATTCGGCTTAAGATCTTATGAAAAGCTCATGCAGTCACTTGAAAAGTCAAGAAATACAAGCATGCCTAGGTTTATCTATGCACTGGGAATTCCGGGTATAGGAAGGGCAAATGCCAAAACTCTCAGTAAATATTATGATTATGATATTGAAAAATTCAAAGTGGCAAAGCTTGATGAATTAAAAGAAGTGGAAGGAATAGGAAATATTTTAGCAGGCTTGATTATTGAATACTTAGCCAATGAAGAAAATCTAAGAAAGGTTGATCTGCTGTTGGAAGAGGTAAAACTTACGGATAGACCGGTAGAGATAAAAAACAGTCCGATACAGGGCAAGACCTTCGTAGTTACCGGAAGTGTGGAAAGTTTTATGAGCAGGAAGGTACTTAGGGAAATCATAGAAGCAAGAGGTGCCAAGATGGGGGCAAGCATAAGCTCCAACACAGATTATCTTATAAATAATGACAGTACCTCCAATTCCACAAAAAATAAAAAAGCCAAGGAGCTTGGAGTAACTATAATTACAGAGGCACAGTTTAGAAAACTATTGGAGGAATAAAATGCCTATAAGGATACAAAATGATTTGCCGGCGAAGGCAATACTTGAGGCTGAGAATATATTTGTAATGGATGAAAAAAGGGCTAATACACAGGATATAAGACCCTTGCAAATACTTATATTAAATCTTATGCCGCTTAAAGAGGATACGGAAACACAGCTTTTAAGAGCACTTTCCAATACACCTTTGCAGGTTGATTGTACTTTTTTAATGATAGAATCACATAAAAGCAAGAACACCAGCCAGACACACCTTAATAAGTTCTACACTTATTTTTCGGATATAAAGTACAATCAATATGACGGAATGATAATTACCGGAGCACCTATAGAATTATATGATTATGAGCAGGTCGGATATTGGAATGAACTTTGTGAAATAATGGAGTGGTCAAAACTTTATGTAACTTCTACACTGCATATTTGCTGGGGAGCACAGGCAGGGCTTTATTATCATTACGGTATACAAAAGCATGAAAGGAAATCAAAGCTTTCAGGTGTATATACTCATCAAGTACTGCATAGAAAGACCCCCTTGGTAAGAAGTATGGATGATTATGTAAACTGTCCGCATTCAAGATACACAGAGGTATTGGAAGAAGACATAGCCAAGGAAGAGGAGCTTGTAATACTTGCAAAGTCCAAAGAAGCCGGTGTATTGCTGGTAACTGACAGAATAGGTAGGCAAATATTTGTGCAAGGTCATCCGGAGTATGACAGGATGAGCCTTAGTAACGAGTATCACAGAGATGTGGCAAAGGGGCTTTCACCGGCTGTGCCTATAAATTATTTTGAGGACAATAATCCGGCAAATACACCTGTTTTGACATGGAGAAACTTTTCCAACACTTTGTATGCGAACTGGCTTAACTTTTATGTATATCAAAGTACACCGTATGAATTAAAAAATAATTTAATGTATTATATATAATAGCAGTACCCAAAGTACTGACTGAATGATATTTCAACCGAATACTGATTTGTATATGTTGTAAAGTGCTAAAGCACAAACGATATAAGTTTGAATATCAAAAGGTCGCTGCAGAGGTACTGTAAATTTTGAGGAGATAAAGAATGGTAGTTATTATAGTCGGCTGCGGTAAGACCGGAAGGAGCATAGCAGAGCAGCTTAATGATGAAGAACATGATATAGTTGTAATAGATAAGAATGCGGAAGTGGTGGAAAGTATATCAGGAAGCCTTGATGTACTTGGTGTAGTAGGGCATGGAGCAAGTTACTCCGTACTCTCGGAAGCAGGTATTGAAAATGCGGATGTACTTATAGCGGTAACCGAATCGGATGAGCTTAATCTTCTGTGCTGTATGATGGCTAAAAAATCAAGAGACTGTGCAACCATAGCAAGAGTGCGTAATCCTATATATCATGAGGAGATAGCTTTTATCAGAGAAGAACTGGGACTTGCTATGATCATAAATCCGGAGCATGCAGCTGCTACCGAGATGGCAAGAATACTCAGATTCCCTTCAGCTATCAATATAGAGACATTCTCAAAGGGAAGAATAGAAATACTTGAATTTGAACTGCCTGCAAGTTCCGTGATTGCAGATAAAAGCTTAGCGGAGATCGGAAGAATGATCAGCAGCGATTTCCTGATGTGTGCGGTAGAAAGAGGAGATGATCTGGTTATCCCCAACGGAAACTTTGTGCTTAGAGCAGGGGATAAGATCAACATAGTAGCAACTCCGGCAAACTCAAAGGCATTTTTTAAGAGTATAGGTCTTGAGACTAACCAAGTAAGGAATGCTTTAATAGTCGGCGGCGGTATAGTTGCCTATCATTTGGCTTCGCAGCTTATAAGTGTAGGTATAGAAGTAAAGATTATAGAAAGAAATATGACAAGGTGTGAGGAGCTTAGCAGACTCCTTCCCAAGGCAACTATAATACATGCGGATGCGACCAATCAGGAGTTTCTCATAGAAGAAGATATAGAAAACTGTGAGGCATTTGTTACGCTTACAGGTATAGACGAGGGTAACATAATCATGTCCTTATTTGCTAAAAACAGAAGCAAGGCAAAGGTCATTACCAAAATCAACCGAATAAACTTCTATGACATAATTGAAAAATTTAACTTAGGAAGTATTATTTACCCCAAATTCATTACTGCCGAATACATACTAAGGTATGTAAGAGCTTTACAAAGCGGTAAAGATAACAATATGATCACCCTTCATAAGATAGTTGACCAGAGGGCTGAGGCGCTTGAGTTTAAGGTTCCCGACAATTCGTCAATGGCAGGAAAGGCTATAGAAAATATTGATTTAAAGCCGAATATACTTATAGCCTGTGTCAATAGAAAGGGAAAGATCATTATAAGTAATGGAAAGACGGTAATAAAAGCGGGAGACAGCATAATAGTTGTAACCAGAGATACCAACTTAAGAAATATCAAAGACATTTTAAGACATAAAGAGGGCTAAGACAATGAATCATGCTATGATAAGACATACTATCGGAGTAGTACTTAAACTTGAGGCTGTATTTATGCTGCCCTCTGTGGTAGTGGCTTTGATATATATGGAAATAAGAGCTTTGACAGCCTTTTTAATAAGTATAGCCGCTTGTGCCGCACTGGGATTTTTCATGTCAAGGAAGAAGCCTAAGAATACCTTGTTTTTTGCTAAAGAGGGTTTTATTATGGTGGCACTAAGCTGGATAGCTATGAGTATATTCGGAGCCTTGCCGTTTGTGATATCAAATGATATACCGAACTTTGTAGATGCATTATTTGAAACTATATCAGGTTTTACCACGACCGGTGCAAGTATACTTACAAATGTTGAGGCTTTAAATAAGTCCTGTATGTTTTGGAGAAGCTTTACACACTGGATAGGAGGTATGGGAGTATTTGTGCTGATTTTAGCAATACTTCCGATGACGGACAGCAGCCTTCATATACTTAAGGCGGAAAGCCCGGGACCTTCAGTCGGTAAGCTGGTGCCTAAGATCAGAGATACGGCTAAAATTTTGTACATGATATATATAGCTATGACCTTGATTCAAATAGTGCTTCTTTGCCTTGCCAAGATGCCGTTTTTTGATGCTCTGACTATTTCTTTCGGTTCTGCAGGAACAGGAGGCTTCGGTATAAAAAATGACAGTATGGCTTCATACTCCACGACTATACAGCTTATAACAACTATATTTATGATACTTTTCGGAGTTAATTTTAATGCCTATTACTGTCTTCTCGGAAAAAATAAAAAGGCTATATTTAAAATGGAAGAGGTGGCATGGTATTTTATAATTATATTTACCTGCATAACAGTTATTGCGATAAATACAAGAGGCTATTATGAGAATATATTGATGGCTATACATCATGCAGCCTTTCAAGTAGGCTCGGTTATAACTACTACGGGATATTCAACCGTGAATTTTGATCTGTGGCCTCAGCTTTCAAAAACTGTAATGGTGATCATTATGTTTATCGGTGCCTGCGCAGGAAGTACCGGAGGCGGTATTAAGGTATCAAGAATTATTATAATATTTAAAATGGTAAAGCAGGAGATATATTCATATATACATCCTAAGAGTGTAAAGCTTATAAGACTTGATCAAAAGCCCTTGGAGCATAGCCTTACAAGAAGTGTGGCTATATTCATGCTTACTTATACACTTATATTTGTGCTTTCAATGGTCGTACTTGCTTTTGATAATAAAGATATGATAACTAATTTTACTGCGGTAACGGCAACGCTCAACAATATAGGACCGGGACTTGGAGAGGTAGGACCTATGGGAAGCTTTGCTGTATTTAATCCTGTATGTAAGTTGGTTCTTGCTTTTTGTATGTTGGCAGGAAGACTGGAGCTTTATCCTATGCTGATTATATTCTCACCGCAGCTGTGGAAGATAAGAAGGTAAAGGCTCTAGCCCTATACTAAATGCTCACACTTAAAATTTATAAAACTCGAGGCTGTTGCAAAACAGAGAGGAAATGCTATATAGCTTGTGCAAAATCTCAAAATGCAACCGCCTCTTTTTGCACAAAAAGAGTGCTGCAAGGCAGATGACTACTCACCTATTTTGCAACACTCTATCAATCAGTAATTTCTACAAATAACAATTACTTAGCAAGCTTAGCCAAGGTCTCCTTAGCTGCCGTATAATTCTCGGCAACCTTATTCCAATCAACTACTTCAAAGAAAGCCTTGATATAATCAGCTCTTAAATTCTTATACTTCAAGTAATAAGCGTGCTCCCATACATCTATACCGAGAATCGGGAAGAGTTTTCCCTCGCTCTCAAGAATAGGATTATCTTGATTAGGACTTGAAGATACACTTAAATTACCGTCTATATCAGTACTTAACCATGCCCAACCTGAACCGAACTGACCTGCACCGAGCTTAGATAACTGCTCCTTAAGAGCATCTACACTGCCGAAGGTAGCACCTATCTTATCGGCAAGTTCGCCTGAAGGCTTATGAGCACCGTTCTTTGAAAGATGTGCAAAGAAAAGATTGTGGTTAAAGAAACCGCCACCGTTATTGCGTATGCCTTGAGCATCTGCCTTGCCCTCGCCCTTGCGCTTCCAGTGTGCAAGTATAACCTCTATAGGCTTAGAATCAATGCCTGCTGCCTGAGCTAAGGTATTAAGATTATTAGTATAAGCTGCATGGTGTTTGGAATAATGAGTTTCCATAGTAAGAGCGTCAAAGTGAGGTTCTAGTGCATCAAATGCATAAGGCAATTTGATTTGTTCAAACATATTTAACTTCCCTTCTTTTATAAGTGCTGTTAAAAGTTGCAGATTGAATTACTCAAGCTCAGGAGCTTTGTTAAGTGTAGCACTAAGCATCCAAAGTGTCTTTTCGGTATCCTTTAATAAACCTGTGAAAAGGTCAGCTGTAACAGCATCTCCTTCCTTATCGCTTACTTCAATACCCTCTCTGTAAAGCTTAGCCAAATACTTATAACCTGATATAAGTGTTTTGATATGAGACTCTATTGATACTGAGTAATCACCCTTTTTAGCCTCAAGCTTGCTGTTTTCTGCAAATTCCTTAAGACTTGAATAAGGAGCGCCTCCTATAGTAATAAGTCTTTCCGCTACCTCATCAACTGCCTCATTAGCTTCATCAAGGAACTTGTCCATAAGCTCATGCACTCCATAAAAACGCTCTCCACGAACATACCAATGTACCTGATGTATAATTGCTGCGAATTGACTTAAGTCTGCTAATGTCTGGTTTAAAATCTTCTTTGTGTTTTCTCTACTCATAATAAATAAAATCCTTTCTATATTTTAATAAATTTGTTGTCAAAGCAAAAATAAAATTCAATAAGCTATATTGCTGACAACTATATTGTTAAGATACAAAATTTGAATATTGATATTTTGTATCAGCTTATCTGCAATTTAATTTAGCACAATAAATAATATTTTGCAAGTCATAAAAATTCAATCGAAAAATCATGCAAAAAGTAACTTATACTATATCTACAAAG
>ERZ772921.384-NODE-384-length-27146-cov-7.447676_pt1 | contig 27146 bp, 32 predicted proteins | sample MGYA00512117_ERZ772921 | MGnify/ENA primary metagenome ERZ772921 (study PRJEB29015, sample SAMEA2737944) | human oral metagenome | biome: human oral; feature: human-associated habitat; material: dental | place: China | collected 2150 ...
CATTTTCTCTTGTTCCAATTCCTTCAATACCGTATCTTTGTTCCAATCCATCTGTGAAATTATATGTATCTTTTTTATCAATAGGTGTTGCCATCTTACCAGCCCAAACTGTATATGGTATTTTTCTTAAATAAGCATTTCTTATTGTATAATCAGGTAATTGAGTTATTGATGCCATCCAAGTTAACGAACCTGAATAAATACTAAACTTTTCTATTCCTGATTTTCTTATCATATCATTGTATGGCTCAATTATATCTTGACCTAATTGTATAGTTTTAGCAGTAGTATATTTAGTAGCTTCTACTCCTATAATTATATCTGATTGAGTTAATCCTCTTAAAGCACCAATATTATTTATAGGTCTTGTATAATTTATCCCTGATGTATCCATATACATACCTACTGATGATGTTGGTATATCGTTAGGTTTTCTGTTCGCTATTGCTTGTACATGGACTACTGTCGGCTTTCTAACTACGCCGTTTTCTGTTATGACTCCATTAGCAGCTCCTGCTGGTGAATAAATTTTTACTTTATTTCCTCTTAAATCTTCTATTTCTTTTGAAGTATCAGAAGCCCTTATTTCTTTTATCTTTGTTGCACCACTATCAACAGTTATATTAGCTTCCCCATAGTTCTTTACTATTCCACCAGCTATAAGTAATCCATATCCCTTAGAAGCATCTATATTTATAGTTCCTCTATTATCTAAAATAGCTCCCTTTCTTATTGCTATGCCTATTTGCCCTACATTTCCTGAACCAACAGTTGTTATAGTTCCTGTGTTAATTACTTCCGCTCCATTTTCAGCAAATATACCTATTTTTTTTATCCTACCCTATTTTTTTACCTACAAAATACGCAGATTTAACACATTTATAGTTTTTTTAACACTTTTGGCTATGTCATTTAGCGTTGCTATATATGTGTTGTTTTAAATGTTTTTATAATAATAATTGCAAAGAATGGGTGTTTTATTTATGATAATTCTTTTAAAACAATGATTTTATTGCAAAGTGTGTATTACCATTTAAAGACCTTATCCCCCTATCTCATCTCCCTTCTTTTTTAACTTTATTTTGCCATTAATTTTACTACTCTTTTACTTTTCTGAGAAAAGCAGTTATAATGGAAATGATGATAGTACCCACAAAGATAGAACCTATAACAGTTTGCCCTATATAAATAAGAAATCCAGAAAACCCCATAGCAGCCAATACTATGATAAAAGAATAGGTAATACCTAATTTGCTTATCTGTCGTCTTCCTTTTTCTGTTTTATCAGCAATTTCTAATTTTTTAGCAAACACCTCGTGTCGGAAAGCTTGCTCTCTTTCAGCAGTTTGCTTGAGCCATTCTAAGATGTTGTTATCTAATTTATAGAGTTTTTCTATTTCAGTAGCATCAGGTAGTAAGTTATCGTCTAATACTTCTTCTACTAAAACACCTTGTCCCTGTTGGTTTTTAACTACTTGATGTCTTGTTTGTTGTTTTGCCATTTTTCTTTGTATTGTTTAAAGCTATTTTTAAAGTCATCGGCTACAGCTCGGCGGTCTTTATATAATGCTTTTTTATCTGTAGCAAAAGTTGGCAAATCTAAATTATATACCTCTTGAAACAACTCTTTATAACTCTGAGATGACCCTACAAGAGCTTGTGTATTACCACTAATTGTATCTAAAAATATATTTATAATGCTCATAAGTCTGTTGTTTTTGGGCAAAATTAGAAAATAATTGCTAATTAGCAAAATTGTTTTATTTCCTGATTTCTGTTTTATTTATAATACTAAGGCTGCCGTCTATGTATATGCGTTCTTCTTTCTTATTGCCGGCACTATCGTAGGTATGAGTGAAAGTGTAATTTCTGATGTTTTTTTCTTTTATGTTATAATCTTTCTTGTCTATTAGGGCGCCTTTTTCGTCATACACATAATACGTGGTAGAGGAGTGCTTTTTATCTTTGGTGATGTACACCTCTTCTTTTACGGCTTGTCCGCGTGGGTTGTATTCTATGTTAGAGGTAAGGAATAGCTCACCTTTTCCGTCTGTAGCCTTTGCTTCAGCCTTTAGACCATCGGGACTGTAGTTGAAAACTACGGTAATTACCTCTTTGGTTTCGCCATTGGTAAGGGTGTACTTTTCTACGAAATTATAAGCGTTATAGGTTGCTAGCTCCTCGCTTAAGAGCGTTCCATCGCTTTTGTAAGTTTGGGCGAGTCGGGTGTGTTGAGCATCGTCATACACATACTTAGTTTTGAGTATGCTATCTTTTGCTTTTTGCAGATGTTCTATTTTCTCTGTCATCCGTCCTTTGGAGTCGAAAGTTAGAAAGGTAGAGTCGCGTTTCTCTTCGTCGATATGCTGACTGATAAGGGTAACTTGCTGCACATTATCTGTTAGTCCTAAGATTTGCCGGTCGCTCATCTCTACAGGGCGTTGTGGGGGATGCTGGCAGCTAAAAAATAGTGCTGCAATACAAAAGAATAGGATTTTTTTTAGAGGTTTCATTGGTTTGTTTTATCTTTTTCTTCAGAGGCTTGTGTTTCACGAAAAGCTTTTACTGTTTTCTTGATAATGTCTAAGTCTACCGTTTCATACTCCGATTTGTCATAAATAGAAATAAAGGCTACCGACTTTGTTTCATCTACTGTTCCTACATCAAAAATGAGCTCGTGACTAATTACACGAGCCCCACCGCTCTTGCCTTCACTCTTTGAAGTAATATTAAGACGTATCTTTCTAAGTCCATTTCCTAATGATTTGCCCAGATTAGGATTGTTTTTAAACTCTTCTTGTAGTTTTTTAAAGTCTTTTTTCAGACTTTTGTGTTTTTTATAAAGAGCTTTAAACTCTTTTTTAAATTCAGGGGCAACAAAAAACTTAAATTTCATCTAAAAAATCATCTAACTCCTGAAATTCCGTTTTACCTTCGCGAAATGCTTTTAGTTCTTTTAAACCTTGTGTAAGATTTTGTTTAAACATTTCTTCTTTATTATGTCCAGCAGCTGTAAGAGTTCTTTTTTTAGTTTCTTTTCTTTCAGTTACCTTTACAAAGTCAAAATTTTTTAAGTAGTTTATTACTTCTAAAGCCTGCGGATTATTGCTGTTAATTGTCGCTATATAAGGCATAATATTCAATTTATTAGACTGCAAAGTTACAAAATAATTGCTAATAGGCAATTTTATTTCTTTTCTAGCAATTTTAGATACTCGCCATAGCCCTCTTTTTCCATATTCTCTTTTGGAATAAAGCGCAAAGAGGCACTATTGATGCAATAGCGTAAGCCGCCCAACTCTTTAGGTCCGTCATTGAATACGTGTCCTAAATGAGCGTCGCCTAAGGTACTGCGTACTTCGGTGCGTACCATTTGGTGTGAGGTATCTGTCTTTTCGGTGATAAGTTTTTTGTTAATAGGCTTTGAGAAGCTAGGCCAACCACAGCCCGATTCGAATTTGTCGGTAGAGATAAACAGCGGTTCGCCTGTGGTAATATCTACATAAATGCCTTCGCGATATTCGTTCCAATACTCATTGGCAAACGGACGTTCGGTAGCACTCTCTTGGGTTACCGCGTATTGCTCTGGGGTTAGTAGTTTGCGCAACTCGCTCTCGGCAGGGCGTTTGTACTTAGTAGGCACTGGATTTGCCTTGCGAGCCAACTCGAACATAGCAGGCGAGATATGGCAATACCCATTAGGGTTCTTGTCTAAATAAGCTTGGTGGTACTCTTCAGCCTTATAGAAATTGCGCAATGGCAATACCTCTACCACGATAGGCTTGGTATACTGAGTGGCAAGCTGGCGGATAGCTTTCTCGATAAGCGGTTTTTCTGTGGCATCGGTGTAGTAGATGCCTGTGCGATATTGCGTACCGCGGTCGTTGCCCTGTTTGTTGAGCGAGGTTGGGTCGATGATTTTGAAATATAGGTCGATGAGTTTGCGCAGGTCGATAAGCTGAGGGTTGTAAGTTACTTTTACAGTTTCGGCGAAATTTGTATTTCCTTCACACACCTGTTCGTAGGTAGGGGCTTTGTCGCGATTGCCGTTAGCATAGCCCACTTCGGTAGCGAGTACCCCGCGTATTTGCTTAAAAAAGTGCTCAGTACCCCAGAAGCAGCCTCCCGCAAAATAGATATAAGTTTTAGATTGAGGTTCTTCTTCGTCCATTTCCTCATAGTATTTTTTTTGATTTTCAGCCATTTGTTCTGTTTTTTGATAAGAAGTATGAGTATTAGCTTTTTTATGGGCACAGCCTAACGCAAAGAGCGCTGTTACAGCTGTTAGCACGAATGTTTTCATCATTTTTTTTAACTTTTAAGTTGTTAATAACTTTAAATAAAATGCAAAAATTATACCAAACTATAAAATAAATATTAAAATCAGCTCATCGGCTTTCGTTTGGTTATTCCTCGTCACATACTCGGCTGTGCCAGCTCGCCGACTTTTGTTCGCTCTTCCTGTATCGTTCCTATATCCTTCCTATATCGAATGTAAAGGGTACGTAAGGAGAGAAAAAAGATTTTGTAAATTAGTAAAATGTTTCGTATATTTGTCGCTCGAAAATAAACGTAACTGAATATGAGAAAATTTGCTATTATTACCGGAGGCTCGCGCGGCATAGGTCGTGCAATAACTGAGAAACTCGCTCAGGATACTGACTATCACTTGCTTATCACCTACCAAAGCAATGAAATTGCTGCCCGAGAAACCTTAGGACACGTTAAAAAATTAGGTCGTGAAGGTGAGATTATTCGCTTTGACGTGTCTGACCACCAGAGCACCGTGAAAGCCCTTACCCAATGGCAACACGACAACAAAGATGCTGTGGTAGAGGTGATTGTGAACAACGCGGGCATCAACCGCGATGGGCTTTTTATGTGGATGCCCCCCGAAGATTGGAGCAAGGTTATTTCTACCTCGCTCGATGGTTTTTACAATGTTACTAACTTCTTCATTCAGAAGATGTTGCGTCACCGCTACGGGCGTATTATCAACATTGCTTCGGTATCGGGCGTAAAAGGTACCGCAGGGCAAACGAACTACTCCGCTGCCAAAGGCGCTATCATCGCCGCTACTAAGGCACTAGCACAAGAGGTCGCCAAAAGGCATATCACCGTGAATGCTATTGCCCCTGGGTTTATCCGCACCGATATGACTTCGTCGCTTAAGGAAGAGGATTTGGTAAAGCTGATACCTGTAGGTCGGTTTGGTGAGGCTGAAGAGGTTGCTGACCTTGTGTCGTTCCTCGTTTCTAAAAAAGCTTCTTATATCACAGGGGAAGTTATTAATATTAATGGGGGGATTTATTCGTAGGGGGCTGATTAATGTTGCACATTTATAAGACATCCCCCCAGCCCCCTTCAAAGGGGGAGATGCGACGGGGAGATGTGACGGAAAGATGAGATGGTCAGCATAGACGAGCATTAGGATGGGGGGAGATGCGACGGTCAGCATAGATGAGCATTAGGATGGGAGAGACGTAGCGGTTAGGTAAAGACTTTTAGAATATTGCATTTTGTGAATAAGATATCATAGTAAATAAGACATTGAGCCTTTATAAAACATCCCCCTTAACACATACTCCGCTGCGCCAGCTCGCGGACTTCCTTCAAAGGGGGAGATGCGATGGTCAGCATAGATGAGCATTAGGAGGGGAGGATGCGACGGAAGATGTGATGGTCAGCATAGATGAGTATTAGGATGGGGAGAGATGAGATGGTCAGCATAGATGAGCATTAGGATGGGGAGATGTAACGGAAAGGTGAGATGGTCAGTATAGACGAGCATTAGGACGGGGAGATGTGGCGGAGAGATGCGATGTTTAGCATAGATGAGTATTGGGAGGGGGAGATGTAGCGGTCTGTATAGACGGGAAATGTAACTTTTAGTAAATCAATGCTTTGTAATAAATAAAATTATACCAACAAAATTATGTCAAACAAAATTATACCATACAACCCTAAACTAAAGGATTTTGCACAATATCTGCGAAATCATAGCACTGCAAGCGAAATAACTCTTTGGAATCATATAAGAAGAAAAGCTTTAGGTGTGGAATTTCATAGACAAGTTCCTGTTTTGGGCTATATAGTAGATTTCTACTGTCACGAATTGGCTTTGGCTATTGAAGTAGATGGCAATATACACGAGTTTAACTTCTTAGAAGATTGTCAGCGGCAAGAAGCTATAGAAAAATATGGGATAACATTTGTCCGTTTTTCAAATGAAGAAATAAATACAAATCTCTTTGGTGTGTTATTATCATTAGAAAATACTGTTAATACACTGAAAAATTGTACTTGATGGTGGGATGGGCGGTGCGAGCGATTGTGGGATGAGTGGGAGGAATGAGAAGGCTGAGAGGGCTGGGAGTTGCACGGGCAAAGATGTGGGACGAGTGGGAGGAATGAGAAGACTTGCAGAGAAAAGATTTATAATAGATTAAATGGGCTAAACAAAGAGGATTTTTTAGCTACATTAGCTACAATTAAGCAAGAGTTACAAGATGGTAGAACTTGTGAAACTGCAACAACTAAAAAATTAAACAAATGTGTGAGATAAACTTAGAGGATTTAGAAAAAGCTAAAAACCTATTTCAGTATTATAGGTATAAATATGAGGAAATTGCAATTGCTTTTAGCAAACTAAATTACACTGATACTAAATATAGTAATATATATATAGATTTTTTTCCTTATCAAAGTGAAAGAATAGGAAATAAACCTGGAAAGTTTTACAAACGAACTCCCAAACATATTAGTAACACTATTACTAATATGTTTATAGATGACAAAATATATTATTGCTATGTAACAAAAGGCAAAGAAGCAGGGGAACGATTTTATATCTATGAAGAAGAGCAGACATTATATTTGTGTTATACTATCAATCATAAGACAAATAAAATGGAGTTGTCAATGATATACATATTAGAAAGTCAGAAAGGAGAAGAACAAAAGGGATATTTCTTTATGGAAGATACTGCGTTTGGTTATAGAAGTATGACTTTTTTGTATAAGTATAACAATGAAAGAATATCAAATCTGTATTCTTATCTTTTTGATTTCGTGTCAAATATATGGATACTTACACAAGAGTTGCGTTTTGAATATGTAGAGAATGATTATATAATCTATTCTAAGAGAAAAGATGATAATGAGAGTTGTTTTGAGAGACAAATATATGCAAGTAAGAGTAGGTAATGTATCAGATGTTTTTTAAGCCTATAAAGGCTTTAGATAGTGCGAGGTGAATTATGAATTGTGGGACAGGTGGGACTGATGGGAGGAATGGGAAGGCTGTGAGGGCTGAGAGTGCGAGCCGCACGGGTAAATATGTGAGACGAGTGAGACAGGTGGGACGAGGGGGACAGGTGAGACGAGTGGGACAGGTGAGACAGGTGAGACGAGTGGGACAGGTGAAAGGGAGTAGGTTTTTGGGAATGGGGTTATGACCTTTTTCTTGTTTTTTCTGTTTAAAAAAAATAATACCCTTTGTATGAGATGATTACATTATTTTTTGTAGTTTAATTTCTGTTTTGTGAAAAAATGTTGTTATCTTTGCACAAAATAAACTGGACTACTATATGAATACAATGACCATAGACCCAATCGTTTGGGAAAAAGCACAACGTTATGCCCAAGAAAATGACCTTAACCTTACAAACTATATAGAAAATCAGCTCAAAAACCTCTACATTCAAGATGAAGAATGGGCTGAGAGAATGAAGCATACTGATATTGATGCATTATTAGATGGTATTTCAGGAGTATTGCCTGAAATGACTGATGAAGAAGTTAGAGAAGAGTGTGCTAATTATATAGAAGAAAAATACTTTGCTTTAGGATGAAAAGGATATTTATAGATACAAATGTTTTAGTAGATTTAGTATTAGAGCGAAAAGGATTTTATCAAGATGCAAGAAGATTATTTAACCTTTGTAAAGAAAGAAGGATAACCCCTTATATATCATCTATATCAGTAGCTATAATCAATTACTTATTACTTAAAAAATATAATGAAGAGAAAGTAAAAGGATTGTTAGAAATTATTTATAAACTTACAGAAATACTTCCATTTCATAAAAGAATAATTTCTTTAGCTCACTATTCTAATTTTAAAGATTTAGAAGATGGCTTTCAGTATTTTACGGCAAAAGAGAATAATATTAAAGTTATTATCACACGCAATGAAAAAGATTTTGAAGTAAATGATGTGTCCGTAGTTAGCCCTAAACAGTTTTTAGCAGCTTTTTAATAAACTTTAATCTAGAGATTAGGAATCACTAATGACTAATAATTCATATTAAACAAAAACAATGGGAATCTTTGACAAACGCGAGAGCTACAAACCTTTTGAATATCCGGAGGTGATGGAGTTCGTAAACGCTATGCACAAATCATTTTGGGTGCATTCTGAAGTTGAATTTACTGCTGATGTGCAGGACTTTAAATCAAACCTCTCTGCCGTAGAGCAAGAGGCTATCAAACGCGCACTGTTGGGTATTGCGCAGGTAGAAGTGTCGGTTAAAACCTTCTGGGGTGACCTATACGACCTTTTCCCTAAACCAGAATTTAACGGGCTGGGCGCTACTTTTGCTGAGTGCGAGTTCCGTCACAGTGAAGCCTATGCGCGCTTATTAGAGGTGTTGGGCTATAACAATGAGTTCGAAAACCTTTTGGAAGTGCCGGTATTTAAAGAACGCAACGCGGTGCTAAAAGAGTATCTGGCTAAAAACCGCGAAAACGCTATGGAGCGTATTCTCTTCTTTACCCTTATCATTGAGAATGCCTCTTTGTTTAGTCAGTTTGCTACCGTGCTATCGTTTGCACGCTTTAAAGGATACCTTAAAAACGTAGCCAACATCATCGCTTGGACGTCGGTAGATGAGCAACTACACGCCAATGCGGGTATTTATATCCTCAAGAAGATTTTTGAAGAAAGACCTGAGATGAAAGCCAAAGCTGAAGCTGATGCTACTGACTTTATCCGCAACTATATTGTTTTAGAAGACAAGATGCTCGACTGGATTTTTGAGCAGGGCGAACTCGATTTCTTTAGCAAAAAAGACCTCGCTAACTATATGCGCTATCGCTTAGACGACTCGCTTACTCAGTTAGGACTTATTAAGCCTTTCAACATCAGTGCCGATGAGGCTAAACCGATGATGTGGTTTGAAGAGGAAGTATTTAGTAATGAGTTAGACGACTTCTTTGCTAAACGGCCTACTGCTTATACTAAACACGATAAGAGCATTAGCGAAAACGACCTTTTCTGATAAAGCTTAATAACCAATGACCAATGACAGACCAGCAATATATACATAGATGCATACAATTAGCCCAAAATGGCTTAGGCACTACTTACCCCAATCCGGTGGTAGGTAGTGTTATTGTTTATAAGGATAGGGTGATAGGCGAGGGTTGGCACGTGCGAGCAGGCGAGGCACACGCTGAGGTGAGGGCTATTGCCTCGGTAAAAGACAAACAGCTTCTATCGCAAAGTACGCTGTACGTTAGCTTAGAGCCTTGCAGCCATTATGGCAAGACGCCCCCTTGCGCTGACCTTATCATTGCGCATCGTATACCGCGGGTAGTGATTGGTTGTACCGACCCTTTTGCTAAGGTAGCCGGCAGGGGCATACAGAAACTCCGCGAAGCTGGTTGCGAGGTGGTGGTAGGGGTCTGCCAAGAAGAGTGCGAGGCGCTCAATAAGCGGTTTTTCACTTTTCATCAGAAAAAAAGACCTTATATATTCCTTAAATGGGCAGAGACCCGCGACGGACTGATAGCGCCTTTGCACAAGCAGGAGCGCGCCCCGCAATGGATAACCGGCGCTTATGCCCGCCAGTATGTGCATCTGTTGCGCAGTACTGAGGCGGCTATACTCGTAGGGGCAGGCACCGTGTGGGCTGATAACCCCTCGCTAAGCACCCGCAGCTGGTATGGCAAGAGTCCGCTGCGCGTTATTATCGACCCGCGCCTAAGTACGCGCAAAGATTTCAAGGTATGGGATGATGAGGTGCCAACTCTCTTTATAGCCGACCGCGATTATAAGGGCGTTAGGCATTTTGGGCAACGCACCGAAGTAGCTTGTATTGATTTTGGCGGAGAGGTATTGCCGCAGCTCTGCAAGGTGCTTTACGAGCGCGAGGTACAAAGCCTAATAGTAGAGGGCGGGGCGCATACACTTCAGCAGTTTATCAAAGCTGACCTGTGGGACGAAGCCCTTGTATTCAGAGGCGATACCGTTTTCACTAACGGACTGAAAGCCCCTCAGCTATCGCACGCTTGCCTGCATTCTGTAGCATCTTTTCCGCCAGATTTTTTAATGACAATGATAAATGACAAGTAACCAATAAGATAACCTAATAATAGAAATGCAAAAACTTAAACTTCAAACTTCAAAAATTATTATTGTAGCTTTTTTAACTCTTGTGGCCTGCCAAACGCCCCAAGCTGACAAACAGGTGCAGCATACAGATGAGCAACTTACCCGCTATGTCAATCCGTTTATAGGTACTGACGGTACGGGCAATACCTACCCAGGGGCTACCACTCCGTTTGGTATGGTGCAATTAAGTCCGGATATAGGAATACCAGGGTGGGATAGAATTCCGGGTTACTTCTACCCTGATAGCCTCATCACCGGCTTTTCGCACACCCATCTATCGGGCACAGGGGCTGGCGACCTATACGATATATTGGTGATGCCGACCAATAGCCGGTTTAATGAGCGCATCAAAGAGAATAAAGGCAAACCTTTCTCTTACTTCTCGCACCAAAGCGAAAAAGCTACCGCTGGTTATTATGCGGTAGACCTCAGTAGCTATGGCATACGTGCTGAACTTACCGCTACCCCACGGGTAGGCGTGCAGCGCTATACATTCCCTAAAGATGACACTTCTAAAATAACGGTAGATTTGGGCTACAGTATCAATTGGGACAAGCCTACCGAAACCTATATGAAAGTGGTAGATGATAGCACCTTAGAGGGGTATCGCTACTCTACCGGCTGGGCACGCGACCAAAAGGTGTATTTCGTGATGAAGTTCTCTAAACCTTTTGCTAAAAGTAGTCTTTTTTCTGAAAAAATAGACGGCAAGAGTCAGATAGGGCGTGCCGAACTGCAGTACGCTACAGCTGAAGGCGAGCAGATAGTAGTAAAAACTGCCCTTTCGATGCACAGCCTTAGCGGGGCATATAAGAATATGCAAGAGGAAGCCCCTCATTTTGCTTTTGATACCTATCGCGAGGCAGCCCGCGCCCTTTGGGAAAAACAATTGCAGAAAATAACGGTAACCAGTGATGATGAGCAGCAGAAAACCATTTTCTACACTATGCTCTACCAAACTATGTTAGCCCCTAACCTCTACAGCGATGTGAAAGAGCCCGTGCGCTACGATACTTTCTCTTTGTGGGATACCTTTCGGGCGGCACACCCCCTCTACACGCTGTTGCAGCCCGAAGCGAATGCCGATTTTATCAGTAGTTTCTTAGCCCATTACAAAGAGAATAGCACGCTGCCTGTGTGGAGTATGCAAGGGGGCGAAACCAATATGATGATAGGCTACCACGCGGTGCCTGTGATTGTAGATGCTTACTTCAAAAATATACCTATGGACGTTAAGCTGGCTTACGAAGCCTGTCGTGCCAGCGCAATGGTAGATGAACGCGAGATAGACCTTTACCGCCAATACGGCTACATACCTTATGACTTAGACAAGTCGGGCGAAAACTGGTCGGTGTCTAAGACTTTAGAGTACGCTTATGACGATTGGTGCATCGCTAAGTTTGCCGCTGCTTTAGGCAAGGGTACTGATGCTGATTACTTTGCTAGAAGGGCAGAAAACTGGCGCAATCTCTTCGACCCTCGCACTACTTTCTTCCGTCCTAAAGATAGCAAAGGGGTATTTATCAGTCCGTTTAACCCTAAAGACTATACCCCTTATTTCTGCGAGAGCAATGCTTGGCAGTACCGTTGGTTTGTACCCCACAATGTATCGGGACTTATAGAGGCGATGGGGGGCAAAGAGGCTTTTGAGCAAAAACTCGACTCGATGTTCACCTTTGCTTCTACTCCTGATGAGCGTTTGCCTATCTTTAGTACCGGTATGATAGGGCAGTATGTGCACGGCAACGAACCGAGTCACCACGTAGCTTATCTGTACAATTTTACCGCTCACCCTGAGAAAGCCAGTGAGCGTGTGGGCGAGGTACTGCGCACCCAATACCACAATACCCCCGATGGACATTGCGGCAATGAGGACTGCGGACAAATGTCGAGCTGGTATGTGCTTAGTGCGCTCGGTTTTTATCCTATTAACCCTGCCGATAGTCGGTATTATATAGGGCAACCCCTTTTTAGTAAAGCTACTTTGCATTTGGATAATGGTAAAACTTTCACGATACGCAAGGGCAACACTAATGGGCAGCTACAGCTAAACGGCAAGCCTTTGGGCAGGCGTTATTTGCATTTTAAGGAAATTACCAATGGGGGGGAGCTCATTTATTAATTAGGCAATTGATTTTTTAGAAAGGCTATTTGTTTGTCTTTTTCTTTTAGATGGTTTTCGTAAGAAGAGATAAGTTTTTCTATAGTTTCTTTATATTTATTTTTTTCAGAAGATTCTTCAATATCAAACAGTTTACTTACAGAGAGGTCTAACACAGTAGCTATCTGTAGCATTCTTTCTACAGTAAGTTTGGTTTCACCTGTTTCTATTTTTCTATATCCAGAAGGGGTTAGTGCTAAGTCTTCAGCCATATTTTCGTAGCTGTACCCTTTCTTTTTTCTTTTTTTAGCTATTTTTTCTAATATTTTTCTCACATCCATAATCTTATTATTTTATATGGCAAAAATAGTAAAAAAAATATAACTTCAAATATTTTAAAGAAAAAAAACTATATTTTATACTAAAAGTAATTATTTTGCCCTTAAAAGTGCATTTTTTGTCCTAAAAGTGATGCTAATATAATGCATTTTGGTTGTACTTTTGCCTCGTGATAGTTAAACAAGTGTACATAGTTTGAATGTCATAGTCGAGGAAACTGAAAAACGACTCAAAAAATAGAGTAGGTATAAATCTTTAAAAAATTAATCGTATGAAAAGAAGTAGATTTTATCTCGGTTTAGTTCTTTTATTAGGACTATTATGTGTTGTAAACTTCTTTGAGTCAAAAGAAGTAAATACAACAAATGTTACAGAAGCTCAAGTAGGTTGGGCTCTATCAAAATATGCAGCTCGTAATCCTCCTGGAGGAGCTTGGGATGTTGCTACAAAAGCAGGTTGGACAGCAACAGGAATAGCAGTAGGAGCTAAATATGGCGCAACTTTAGGTTCTTTTGGAGGTCCTATAGGAGCTGTTGGAGGAGCAATGGCCGGAGCTTTATAGTTTAACTCTAAAAGGTTTGCCTACGAATAGGCAAACCTTTTACAATTTATTAAATCTTAGTTTATGAAATATCTATACTTATATATTATTTATGTTGTCGCTCTTTTTTTATTGAAATTATTAATTGCATACTTCACATATAAGATAACGAAAAAGAAAAAATACGCTTTTGTTGATGTTTTTATATGGAAAGATGAACTATTTGATAGTGCTATAGTCTCATTAATCATTATTCTTATTATGATATTTTCCCAATATGTATACTTAGCAAATGTAATAGCAATAATAACATTATCTCTTATTAATTCTTATTATTTTTTAATAGTACCTTTAAGAGCTTTATTTCAAAAAAAGAAGTATTTAAAAAATGAAGAGATTGAATCCTTTTTACGGAACGACGGATATACATATCATATACGAATTGTTAAAGGAAAAATTGAAAACGCTTTTGCTACAGGAGTCTTCCCTTTTACAAAAACAATTCTTATTGGAGAGCCTTTATGTGAAAGAATGACAAGTGATGAACTAAAAGGGGTTATCTATCACGAAATAGGACATTTGAAATTAGGACACTTGCGAAAAATGTTTTTCTTTAATATGATAAGTTCTATTATTCTTGTTTTTCTATATAACTTTTCCTCAACTATTATTGACACTTATCATTATACAGATACTGTTATGGAGCCTATTGTAGTAGCATTAACAGGGCTTATTTATGGTGTTTTAGCTTTTGTACTTATCCCATATATTTTTCAGCGTAGATTGGAATACCAAGCAGATAGTTTTGCCGTGAGAAAAGTAGGAGCAGAATCATATGTTAAAACACTTGAAAAGCTCAATGAAATTACTGAAAACAAAATGATAAAAGGAAGCCCTACACACCCTTCTTTAAAAAAGAGAATTAAGAATGCCTATGAGACAAAATAATATAAAAATAATATGCTTTTCATTTCTTTTGTTTTTGTCAGGATTTGTGCATTATGCTGTGATATATAACTCTATTGTAGCGAAATATAAAAAAGAATCTTTTCAGTTAGGTGATAAGAAAGAAAGGTTTTTTGTAAATAATATTGATAGAGGCAATGAAGAATATAGTGCTATGCATATTTTTCTTAACAATATGCGAGTAGGATTATTAATGGCTATTCTTGGCTTTGCTTCAGGAGGACTTTTTACACTTATTATATTATATTGGAACGGATTCTTATTAGCAAATATTTTCTTTAAGGCTTGGGCTATGTTTGATTGTTTAACAGTTATTTACTATTTGAAACATGCACCATTAGAAATTTTCGCCTTTTTATTATTTTCAATTATTGGGTTCAAAGGCTTTACTTTCTATAAAAAGATTTTTCGTAAAGAAGATGATCTAAGAACAATAATCCCTAAACCAAAAGATTTTTTAGTACCTACAATATTATTATTTATAGCATCTTTAATTGAAATTTTATGAATTATCATCAACATTTAAAGCAACTAAGGTTTGAACTATTATATCTTACTGTAATATTTTTCGTAATTTTGATTGCTTCAGGAAGTATAAGAGTAAATGCATCCTTGAAATTATTAGACCCCGAGTTTATTGAGGTAGCAAGTTTTTCTGCCTATATATCATTAACTATTAGTTGTATTTTTTATATTGGCATAACTGCTCTCTTATTTCTTATTATTAACCTTATAACTCAATACCATAAATCAGAAGAAGAATATTCTATTTTTCTCGAAGGTATATTTGATTTTATAATTACTTTGTGTGTTTTTGAAATAATAAAAGTAGCTGTAACTTTTATGTTTTTTAAAGAAGCCCTATTGAGAGTTACTGATGTAGAATTAATAAATGAGCAGTTGAGAGGAAGTACTTGGTGGAAATGTGATAAAATAGTAAGAATTATAGCTGTTATTACTTCTACATTTATATTTTTTATCTCTTGTTATAAAAAGAAAAAAACAATGAGACTTTTGACAATGGCAACTTTTATTATATTTGTTGGAACAGTTTTAATTATCTTTCTATAAGTTTTAAAATCAATTAGGAAAACTTATAAAATATAGAAAATGAGATTTGCTTACTGAAGTTTATTTGTTAAACTTAATAGTACTTATTACTTTGTACTTCTGGGTGGAATGAGTGAATTAAAATTTACACATTCACAAATTGGCAAATTGCTAAATTATCCGTACCTTTGTGCCCTGATAACGAAGATAATTTTAGAAGAAACAAAGAATATAAGGAATGAAGGCTATCGAAAGAGCAGCAAATTTGTTTGCGGATATTAATGAGTTGTTGATTTCCAGCGGAGCTAATACACGTAGGGTAGAACGCAATGTAGAGCGTATCTCTAACGCCCTGAATTACCACTGTGAAAGCTTCTATTCGCATTCGGCTATAGTTCTCACCGTACAAGACAAAGCTACCGGCGAGAAAGAAACCATAGTGCGTACTATTCCTCATCACGGGGTGAATTTTAGCGCTATATCTGATATAAGCATCCTCTCTTGGGAAGCCCTCGAGAAGCATTTGCCTATCGAACAAATTGAAAAACACGTAGCTACTATAAAAGCCAAGCCACATTACAATATGTATGTAATGTGGTTTTTCGTGTCAGTAGCTGGCGGCTCTTTAGCCTATGTGTTTGGCAAAGACCAAGCTAGTTATGCCGAATTTGCGATGTCGTTTATCGCTACTTTCTTAGGCTTAGCGGGCAGACGCATATTGCAATTGCGCAAGTTTAACGTGTATATCTGTTGGGGTTGGGCGGCTTTTGTATCGGTATCGGTGATGAGCATCTTCCGTCTGTTAGGGGTAGAGCATTATCACAATGCCCTAGCCGCCTGTGTGCTGTGGTTGGTGCCAGGGGTGCCCCTCATCAATGGGTTTATTGATATGCTTTCGGGGTGTGTAGTGCCAGGGGTGGCAAAGCTTACCCACGCAGCTATCTTGGTATTTATGATTTCTTTAGGTTTTTATTTAGCGTTATTGTTATTTGGTTATGAGCTTCCTTGATGTATTATTAGCACTTTCTGTCCGCATCTTTTGGTCGATGTGGATTTCTATAGGTTTTGCCTTATTGTTTAACACTCCACGCCGCGCTCTTTGGATTACAGGTTTGTTAGGCGGTGTAGGTTGGGGCATCAAGTTTGTGCTTTTGGGCACTATAATGCCCGAACAGATAGTGATTACCTCCTTTTTAGGCGCCTGTGCTGTAGGGCTCTTGGCGGTCTATTTTGCACACCGCGTACATACCCCTCCTATCGTATTTACTATTCCGGCAGTTATCAATATGATTCCGGGTAAATACGGCTATGAGTTTATGATGAAAATCATTCAGATAGTAACGGTTGAAACGCCTCAGGAAGAGACCCTTGATTTGCTGTATCAAACCTTTAAATTAGGCTTACAAACGGGCTTCATCACTATGTGTTTGGCTTTTGGGGTTATCGCTCCTATGCTACTTTTCAATACCTATTCGGTGAAAGGTAAAGACCTAAACGACTTTATAAAACGCCGTCTGTCTCGCCACAAAACTAAAGCTGAGTTGGAGGGCATAATAGAAGAAAACGAACCTGTTTAAACAATAGAAAGTAATGGAAAACATATTACAAAATATAGAGATTATTAAGCAACGCATTGCTGCCGCTTGTGCTCGGGTAGGGCGTAAACCAGAGGAAGTAAAACTGCTTCTGGCTACTAAAACTGTAACCCCTGAGCGCATAATAATAGCGCTTAAGGCAGGGAATACCCTTATTGCCGAAAATAAAATACAAGAACTAAAAGAGAAGTACGAGGCACTGAAAGATGTGCCCCATACCAATCACTTTATAGGGCATTTGCAAACCAACAAAATCAAAGAGATATTGCGCTATGAGGTAAGCTGTGTAGAGTCGGTAGACCGTATTGACTTGGCGCAGAAGTTGCACAACCGTTTGGCGAGCGAAGGTAAGGAACTCGATATTTTTATTCAGGTGAATACCTCTAATGAGGAAAGCAAGTTTGGCGCTGACCCCGCTGAGGTGCTCGACTTAGTGAAGCAGGTAGCACAACTGCCTACCCTACACATCAAAGGACTAATGACCATTGGGCTTTTTAGTGCCGAAACTGAAAAAGTACGCGCTTGCTTTAAACTGCTTAAACACCTTCAGCAAGAGATTATCGCTCTCGGCTTGCCTAATGTAGACCCTCAGGAGCTTTCAATGGGAATGAGTGGCGACCTAGAAACGGCTATAGAAGAAGGCGCTACTATCGTGCGTGTAGGAACGGCCATCTTCGGGCAACGTATCTACCCTGATAGCTACTATTGGAACGAGAATAAGTAGCCCGATTGTCTTTTTGCTATTTGATTATCAGTGTTTTAAGAAATTCTGATAAAAAAATCTTTTGAACAATAGCCGTTATTTAAAAAATATTTCATAATATTGACGCCAAATTAATCAGGAAGCATCGTCTTTACGCATCTATTTTTTAATTATGAGAATATTATTTCTTCTTATTACCCTTTTTACGGGAATAGCTTGGGGGCAACCCGCTATTACCCTTGACAAAATATGGACGCAGGGCACTTTCTACCCGAGCCGTATGTACAATCTCAAAACCCTACAGCACGCACCTCAATACACTGTGTTAGAGTACAGTCCTGCCGATGGGGCTCAAGAGATTAACCTCTATGATTTTGCTACCCTCACCAAAGTAAAAACTATCTTTAGGGCGGCTGACCATAAGCAGTTCGCACGCCTGAATAGCTATACCTTTACCCCCAATGAGCAGCAGCTTCTCATCGCGGTTAATAGCGAATATATCTACCGCCATTCATTCATAGCCGATTATTATTTGTACGATTTGGCTACTGGCAAGCTACGGAAAATTACTAATGATAAGATACAAAGTCCGTTAGTGTCTCCTGACGGAAAGAAGATAGCCTTTGCTCGCAATAACGACCTGTATGTGTATGATTTGGCTACCGGCAAGGAAAAACGCATCACTACTGATGGCGCTAAGAATAAGATTATCAATGGGATTGCCGACTGGGTATACGAAGAAGAATTTAGTACCGTGCGCTTTTTTGACTGGAATGCCGATGGCACGCAGCTGGCTTTCGTCCGTTTTGACGAACAACAAGTGCCTGAGTTCTCAATGGACGTTTATGGTGCAGGGCTTTACCCTACCCAGCAGACTTTTAAATATCCTAAAGCAGGCGAACCCAATTCAGTAGTAAGTCTTCATATCTACGACCTTGCTAAAGCCAAGACTACCCCTATAGCTTTAGAGGCGTACTACATTCCGCGCCTACAATGGTCTAACAACCCTAAGTACCTAACGGTGCAGACGCTCAACAGACATCAAAACGACTGGCAACTGGTGCAAGTAGATGCCCAAACTTTTCAAACACGTCCGTTAGTGATAGAAAAAAGTAAAACTTATGTAGAAATTAATGACAAAATAACCTTTTTAGCCGATAATAGCTTTATTTATCAGTCAGAAAAAGACGGTTATAATCATCTTTACCACTGCGATGCACAAGGCAAGAGCGTGCGACAACTCACCTTTGGGCAGACAGAGGTAACCGATCTATACGGCTATGATGCTAAAAACAAACAGCTGTTTTACCAAGCTACCCAAGCCGATGGCATACAGCGTGCTATCTGTGCAGTGGGGCTCAATGGTAAAAACCAACGCACTCTTTCGGCAGTGGCAGGTACGCATAAGGCTACCTTTAGCGGTGACTTTGCTTATTATATCGATGCTTTTAGCAGCGCTACTACCCCGCCGCGCTATACCCTGCACGCTGCCAATGGCAAAGAACTGAAAGAGATTCTCAATAACAATGCTTTTGCCGAAAGACTAAAAGCCTACCAGCTGCCCACTAAAGAGTATTTCCAAATAAAAACCTCTCGTGCTTCCCTTAATGCTTATATGATAAAGCCCGCTGACTTCAACCCTGAGAAGAAATACCCTGTACTGATGTATCAGTATTCAGGCCCTGGCTCGCAAGAGGTAGCCGATAAATGGTGGGATATGAATGATTTTTGGCACGCTATGCTTACCCAGAAAGGCTATATAGTGCTTTGTGTAGATGGGCGCGGTACGGGCTATCGTGGTGAAGAATTCAAAAAATGCACCTATGAGCAGTTAGGCAAGTTTGAGGTAGATGACCAAGCCGAAGTGGCTACTATAGTGGGGAATTATTCTTATGTAGATAAAAGTAGAATTGGGATATGGGGCTGGAGCTTTGGGGGCTTTATGTCGAGTAACTGTATCTTCCAAAAAGGCGATATCTTCAAGATGGCAATAGCGGTAGCTCCTGTTACTAATTGGCGTTTTTACGATACAGTCTATACCGAGCGCTTTATGCGTACCCCGCAAGAAAACCCAGCAGGCTATGACCTCAATTCTCCTCTTACCCACGCCCATAAGCTAAAGGGTAAATACCTGCTTGTGCACGGTACTGCCGATGACAATGTGCACGTGCAAAACGCAATGTCGCTCATAGAACAATTGGTCACTCAGCGCAAAGATTTCGATTGGCTCATCTACCCCGATCGCAATCACGGTATATACGATAATACCGGCAGCACACGTTGGCAGCTATACCACAAAATGACCCAATTTATAGAAGAGAATTTATAAAACAGAACTTTTTTAATTACTAATTATACAATGGATACAAACGTAGAAAATGTGAAAAAGAAGCACCCTAAGGGGCTTTACTTAGTGTTCCTGACAGGGATGTGGGAGCGCTTTAGTTATTACGGTATGCGAGGCATCTTGATGCTCTACCTTACCAAAACATTCTTAGAAGGCGGTCTAGCATTCGACCCCCAAACAGCGAGTCTTATTTACGGGTTTGCCACAGGGCTTACCTACTTTACGCCGCTTATTGGTGGTTGGATAGCCGATAATTTCTTAGGGCAACGCAAAGCGGTGCTACTTGGGGGGCTTATTATGTTCTTTGGTGAGTTTGTGCTATTTGCTATGCACTCGCACATAGGGCTTTATTTGGGGCTCTTCTTGCTGATTATCGGTAATGGTTTCTTCAAGCCTAATATCTCGGCTTTGGTAGGGGGGCTCTACGAACCAGGTGATAAACGCCTCGATTCAGCTTTCTCTATTTTCTATATGGGTATCAACCTTGGAGCTTTCTTAGCGCCACTTCTTACAGGGTTGCTTACTGACAACATTTTTGCAAGCAACGTTACTAACCCCGAAACAGGCGAAGTAGTAATGTCATTCGGTTATAAATACGGTTTCTTGGCAGCTGCTATAGGTATGCTTGTCAGCGAAGTTATATTCCTTTTATTTGCGCAAAAATATCTTGGTGATTTGGGCTTACACCCTAAAGGAGGTAAGAAGAAAGTGGCTGATGCTCAAGTGTCTGATGCACCGCTTACTAAGGAAGAAAAAGAGCGTATCACAGTTATATTTGTATACTTCTTCTTTGCGATATTCTTCTTTGCAGGTTTTGAGCAAGCAGGTTCGTCATTCACCCTTTACACCGATAAGTTTATAGACCGTGTAGTTGGTGGTTTTGAAATACCTACTGCTTGGTTCCAATCAGTAAATCCGCTGTTTATAGTAATATTAGCGCCTGTATTTGCGAGCTTCTGGAATAGCAAGTTCGGACAAACGCTCACTACACCATTTAAGATGGGTACCGGTTTAATCCTCTTGGGTATAGGCTATTTCTTTATGTTAGGAGCTGTGTACGAACGTGGGGGTAGTATAGGCAACGATCCTTCTGATATGGCAGTAAAAGCAAGCCTTGCGTGGTTAGTACTTACTTACTTAACACATACTATGGGCGAGTTGTGCTTATCGCCAGTAGGGCTTTCAATTGTTACTAAACTTTCTCCTCCTAAATTGGCAGGACTCTTAATGGGGGTTTGGATGACCGCAGCCTTCTTTGCTAATGCTGCCGGAGGTGTTATCGCTTCATATGTAGAAAAGCTAGGTCCTAGTATCGTATTTACCGTTATTTCAGGCTTTGTAATTCTCTGCGGATTGGGTATGGTATTACTCAACAAGAAGCTACAACGTATGATGCACGGAGTGAAATAATAAAGCAAAAATCAGATATTAAAGGGATTGCCTCATTACGGGGCAATCCCTTTTTTTAATTATCCATAGCCTCTTTTAGCGCTACGAGTTCTCGTTTTACTTTTTCTAACTTCGCTACTATCTCAAAGTTAGAAAGCGTCTTTTGCTTTTCATCTTTTAGCCGTTGACGTGCTCCTTCAAGGGTAAATCCTTGTTCTTTTACTAAGTGGTAAATCAGTTGCAGCTTCTTCACATCGTCGGCTGAAAACTTTCTACTTCCTTTAGTGTCCTTCTTCGGACTGATAATCTCAAATTCTTTTTCCCAAAAACGTATAAGCGAAGAGTTTACACCAAAAGCAGTAGCCACTTCACCTATAGAGTAATACAATTTATCAGGTAGATTGATGTCCATTATCCGTTAGTCAAGAGATTGGTTTTCTTGGGTAGATACGCGTAGCATTTCAGCATACTCGTCAGCTGATAGGTTGCCGTAGTAGAAGTGTATAGGGTTGATGTGTTCGCCGTTTTTTATCACTTCGTAGTGCAAGTGAGGAGCTTCCGAACGCCCTGTACTCCCCACTTTGCCTATTAGGTCGCCACGCTTTACGTGCTGTCCTGCTCGCACATTATAGGCCGAAAGGTGCCCATAGAGGGTCACATAGCCATAACCGTGATCTATGCGTATGTGGTTGCCATAGCCCGATGAACCATCGTCAGCACGTATTACTACCCCATCGCCTGTTGCATATACAGGAGTGCCTTGTGGCGATGAAAAGTCCATACCGTAGTGAAATTTACGTGCTTTAGTAAAAGGGTCAGAACGCCAGCCATAACCCGATGCCATACGCTTCAAATCTTTGTTGTTTATCGGCTGAATGGCGGGTATTGAGGCCAAAAACTTCTCTTTTTCTTTAGATAGCTTGTTGATTTCATCTAATGATTTAGATTGTATAACTAACTGCTTCCGAAGTTTGTCCAAACGTTTAGTGGTATTGGCTACTAATTTAGAGTTGCCTAATTTCTCTAAGTCTTTATATTTATTAGGGTCGAAGCCCCCTTTGCGCACGCTATCGGGTATGATAGGGGCGTTAAAGTACAACCGATACATATTATTGTCGCGCTCTTGCACATCGGCTAATACCTGCTCTACCAATTCCATCTTTCTGTTTAAGATTTCGTAGTTGGTTTCGTAGGTTTTTATTTCGCGTGCTAACATCACCTCGCGAGGGGTGAAAAACAAGCGAGAATTGATAATAATCAGTGATAAGATACTTCCAAAAAGAGCGGCGGCTAATAAGAAAATCAAGGCGTTACGCACTTTTGTACGCTTCTTATTCCGAATGCGCTTATACGAGAGCGTCTCGGGGTCATAATAATATTTTACCTTTTTCATACGGGCAAAGGTATAAAAAAAATATCAAAATCGCTATTTTGTGAAGAAAAAAATGTAATTTTGCAGAACAGTTAGTCTATCAGCTTGTTAGCGATGACTAATTAACAAATCGACAAATCGACAAATCAACTATGGGCATTTCAGAAATATTCTTTATTCTTTTTATGGTGTTAATCCTCTTTGGGGCTGATAAGCTACCAGAGATAGCGCGTGGTTTAGGCAAAGCCGCCCGACAAGTACGCGAGGCTACCGATGAAATTAAAAACGAAATACAACGCGGTGTAAATGAGGTTACCCCTCATAACGACATAGTGCAAGAAACTCAGAAAGAAATAGAGAAGCTAAAAGACGATTTAACTATTGATAAATCAGCCGATGAGTAGATTGCAGCCTCTGATGTCAGCATTGTCAAACCTACCGAGTACTTCAAACTTGCCATCGGGGTGCAAACGACCTAAATCTTGGGTAGCAATAAAGCTACACGAATGTATGTTTGCCAAATCAATAAGGTTGATGCCACCTGTTTTTAGCGGGCGTTGGTAGCTTAGCGCATCATTAGTATCTCTTATCAGCACTTTTAGCCAACGCACCGATTTATAAAGCCCACTACCTGCAGAGTAGGCTTGCGAGAGCAACTCAGTCATTCCGTACTCTGAATGTATATACTCCACTCCAAACCCTTCGCACAGTATAGCGTGCAACTCTTCGCGTATTAACTCCTTACGCCTTCCTTTCATACCCCCTGTCTCCATTACAATCGTATTTTTTAGCTGAAAACGATGGGTCTCTACCAAGTCTAATAGCGCAAACGATACCCCTATCAACAGCACTTTACGTCCGCTGCGGTCTAAAGTCGTTAGTTTTTCGGCTAACAAGTCGTATTCGTTTAGGTAAAAACCGCTATCAGCACTGGCCGACCGCTCTATAAGGTCAGCAACCATAGTGATGAGCGAAGAGCCAGTGCGCTCTAAGTAGGAGGGGAGTAGTGCTAAAACAGTATATTCTTCTATATTCCCATAAAAATCAGCAAATCCTTGTCGAAAACTCTGTTGGTATACCGCAAGGTCTTTCACGTAGTGGCGCGAGGTCTGACTGCCCGTAGTGCCACTGCTGGTAAATACGGTAGAGGGACGCTCATTTCCGCAGTAAACAGCTTCTGATTTAAAAAATTCGATAGGTAGAAACGGAATGTCAGTAAGCTGGCGCACCTTGTCTGGAGTACGACCGAGCAAGGTGCAAAAGCGTTGGTACACCTGATTGTGCTGGTACTGATACCCAAAAGTCTGTAGGGCAGCCTGCACAAAATCGGCATCTGTTTGTATAGAGAAAATATCAGGTAGCAAAAATAAATAAATTAGTGTTTAATTAGGGTAGTAAGTCTTTCAAAAAGCCCCAAGAGGGGTTGAATAGCAGTAGGTTAAGCCCTATGATAAGCAAAACGATGATAAACTTCAGCCAAGTGATGTGTCGCTCACGAGGTGTAGCGAGAAAACCATCATAAAACTTGCGTGCCTGTACAGTAGCTATGCGTTTGTTGAAGTACATATCGATGAGCGTAGGCAGGTCGATAACCGAGGTTGAAGGTGGGGCTGACTCGCCCGTGCTTTTGCGCTCGCTGCTACTACTTGGGGCAGACTGTGCCGCCGATTTGTTCATTTGCGACACCAATTGGTTGTCATAGTCACGGCGTTTATTGGTGTCAGACAGTATGTTATAGGCTTCTTGTAAGCTTTTAAACTTATCAGTAAAGAAAGTATCACCCTGATGCTTGTCGGGGTGAAAGGCTTTGGCAAGTTTTTTATAGGCCTCTCTGATTTCTTCAGCTGAGGCTTTTTGGTTTACGCCTAATATTTCGTAGTAATCTTTTAACATCATTATATTCCTGCTTTTGGAGTAGAGTTATCAACACTTTCCCAGCCTATAAGTCTGCCGTTTTGAAAGGTAAGAGTAAGGGTTTTATAATGCCAACGCTCAGTAGTAGCCCCCTGAAATACGGCACTTTGCACCTCGCGTGGTCTGCCTACAGCCATTTTCACTAAATAGTTAGGCATACCCTCTGAATAAAGTCCTTTTTCTATAGCGCTAACCGTGTTTTCGCCATAGGTGCTTCTTACCAAGTTCATAATAACCTCACGCGTTTGGCGTTCGTCTACTAAGGCATTTTGCCATTTTTCGCGCAATTCTTCTATTGCCTTTTCGCGTTTGAAGTTAGCGATGCCCTGCCTTATAATCATATAAAGCAGCACAGCCACACCTATACAGAGAATAGCATAATATATCATTAGGTTGTTGTTTTTTAATGGTGCAAAAGTAAAAAATAATTAGCAGATTAGCAAATCTGTAAAGGTACTAAAAAGAAAAGGCTACCATAATTGGCAGCCTTTTGCAAGTGCGGGTGAAGGGACTCGAACCCCCACGCCGTGAAGCACTAGATCCTAAGTCTAGCGTGTCTACCAATTTCACCACACCCGCAAATGATGAATTTCTCAATGATTGACGGTGCAAAGATACAACTCTTTTTTAAAACTGCAAATTTTTGCAGCTTTTTTTTTGAATATTTTTTTTAATCGATTAATAATTAGCAAATTAGGCTGTGCATTTGTATTCCTAAAGATATACAAAGCACAAGTGTTGAGGGTTGTCGTCGCATATTCCTAAGGCAAAGCTAATAATCTCACAATTATCATTCACCACCACAGGTGCCAACCAAATTATTTCATTCTTAGTTACATTATAAAAATAAGAAAAAGGTTATAACCTCATTTCCAAAAAAACTATTCTCTTTCACCGCTCCCACCAGTCCCACCAGTCCCACTTGTCCCACTCGTCCCACTCGTCCCAGACCTCCCAGCCCTCCCAGCCTTCCTCGTTCGTTGCTTCATTCTTACTTTATTCAATCCATAAAGTATCTTTTAAATGTACATTAAGTATAATAGAATCTCCTTCTCTTACCTTTACGTTATTTATATACAAGTACTTACCAGCACCTACCCCCATTATATAAAAATTATATTTCTTATCAGCATCAAGGTAATACGAAGGCTCTTCTCTTCCTAAAATATTAATACCATTAATTCTAATTGTTATTTCATTTTTTGAAAGAGGCTCACCGTATTCCGTTACATTAATTTTCAAAAAACCTCTATTCCCTATTTTCCTTTTGTAATAATGAAGAGTATAGTCTTCGCCTTCTACACCTACTTTTTCCTGACCAACAACTATTCTTCTTTTTAATGAGTTACCCCCACTAAAAAACATTAATATACTAATGACAAAGAGCGTTACGATTTGCTTCACGTTCATATCTTGCTTTTTTCGTGTTCTGGTAAGTTTCTAAAAACTTTAAAAACAAATAAGTTTTGTAAGAAATATCAGAAACAATATAAAATAGCAAACGATAACATAGTATTCTGCTTTATAATGTTTCACTACATATTGTTTTAATAACTCTAAAAAGAAAATAATAATAGGGGTTACTACTACATTTACTATAAGAATTTTATACCACTGATAATCTGCAATACTTTTGCAAAGATATAGGCTACTCAATACAAAATACCCTATAAAGAATGGATTCTTAAGAAACTGTACTACATTAGCTACTGTTTTACCCTCCTTATATTTTTCAAAATATATAAAAGGTACTACTAAATGTAAAGTAATAAGTACTACTATATTCATTAGATAAGTGTCAGCAAAATATTCTTTTTGAAAGTCAAATATGATAACTGCCACATACATAATTAATAGCATTGCATATAAAGCTATAAATATTTTAGATAAATCTTCTCTTTTCATACAGATTGTTCTTTTCTCTTTTCTTCATACAAGAAGCCTGCTCCTGCTACACTTAAAGCTAAGATAAAGGATATATTTTTAAAAAAAGTATCGCTAAAAAAAGCTATATAGTTTTCGAGAAGTATCCCCATAATACATATATAAATATAGTAATACCTCTTGAATTTTAAAAGATATAAACTTAGTTTAATAATAACTGTTGCCAAGATAAGCAAAGCTACAACTAATACTACTGTTTCAAGGATAGAAAAGGTGTTTTCTATTTTATAAAAGAGCCCCATTAGTAAAGGCAACAACAATACTACCCAATTAGGGATATATAAACTTTGTTCCTTGAAAGTAATGTATTTATTTTCTTTAAAGTTATCAAGATAGATGAAGCCAAGTAAAGAAAATATGTTTAATACAATGTTGTACAAAACAATATTCCCTTCTGTCTTATCTACAAGATAGAATAATACAATAGTAATAACTACTACAAAAAGCCTAAATAAATTGCCAAAAAGTCTCATAATACTTATTTTAGAA
>ERZ772921.386-NODE-386-length-26955-cov-6.353048_pt1 | contig 26955 bp, 28 predicted proteins | sample MGYA00512117_ERZ772921 | MGnify/ENA primary metagenome ERZ772921 (study PRJEB29015, sample SAMEA2737944) | human oral metagenome | biome: human oral; feature: human-associated habitat; material: dental | place: China | collected 2150 ...
ATAGCTTCCGATAGAATCGTAAATATCCCCCGATCTGTCAAGTTTATAACAGCTGGGTAAATCTTTAGCTTCCAACTGCTGTATATCAATCGGATGCGGGCGGATAACGAAATCGATTTTATTATCGATTATATATTGTATAATATTATCTTGAAAGAAACCTAATGAATCCATCATCGCATATATATTTCCGTTTTCCCTGTAAGTAGGCGCATATAAAATTCTTTTTTGCCGCGTTTTTTCATATTTTTTTGCATCGTAATTCATAAACTTATCCTCTTATCATAATTTATAGCTAATATCAAAATAAAACATGACTTTTGAAATTTTGAGCTTCTGCTATTGTATAGATTTCTCAAGTCATGTTCCCATAATGTTTATAATCTATATTCCCACTTCTCAAATCTCAATCACATTCGCATCACATGCGATGCTTTCAAGGAATTTTAATAAATCGGATGTTTTAATGAATATTGTTTTTTCATTTGTATTTGGATGAAAGCTCATACGTTCTTCATTTATTATTTCCTTATCTATATACACCTTTATGTCTTTTTCCTTATTATTTAGCAGACCAAATGGCGATACAGTTCCCGGTGGCAGCATCATTTTTTCATAAAGACTTTTTTCAGATGCCATTTTTATCTGATTTGCGGAAACTATTTCCTTAAACCTGAGCATATCCAGTCTTTTACTGTCATCCATAATTAGAAGATAATACTGGGTTTTCTTCTTATTGGTCAAAAACATAGACTTAGTCCGGACTCCTTCGATTCCTTCAATATAGGAGTCAGCCTGCTCTGTCGTAAATGCAGGTGGGTGCTCCACCACATCAAAGGGGATCCCCAACTCTTGCAACTTGTTAGCTACTTGTTGATAAGCATCCATAGTTTTCCTCCTTTATTGATGAATAATCTTTTGTACCAATGCTTGCAATTCTGGCACCACTTCTGCCTCAAACCAAGGATTTTTCGCCATCCAGATTTGGTTGCGGGGCGATGGATGAACCAAGGGAAAAAAGTCTGGCAGGTAGTCTTGATAATGCTGAACCGTCTCGGTCAGTTTGACATTTCCTTTTTGCTGCAGATAATATTTCTGTGCATACTGGCCAATCAAAATAGTCAGCTCAATATCTGGCAAAAGCTCTAAAATCGGCTGATGCCATTTGTCCGCAAAGCCCTTGCGAGGCGGTAAGTCTCCAGACTTACCATGCCCTGGGAAATAAAAATCCATGGGCAGAACCGCAAAGTAGCCAGAATGATAAAAAGTCTCTTCATCGACCCCCAGCCACTCTCTCAGTCTGTCGCCACTCTTGTCCTTCCAGTAAAGCCCCGCCTGCTGGGTTTTCAGCCCTGGTGCCTGGCCAACAATATTAATCCGAGCATTCTTAGGCGCTGCAAAGAGTGGTTTGATCCCCTGCTCTGTGAAAGTTTGATTCTGTGGGTCAGCTATAATGGCCTTGGTAATATCTTCTATTGTCTGCATCATATCTCCTTCCTTGTAAAGAAACTCATTCGGCAAGGCCAAACGAGTTCTTCTTTTTTTATTTGATCAATTCGTAAATAGCTTCCGCATAGATAGCAGCTGCACGGAATAGATCTTCCACCTCGATAAATTCATTGGCTTGGTGCATGGTATCGATATAGTCTGGGAACATAGCACCGTAAGCGACACCACGTTTCAAGAGGCGTCCAAAGGTACCACCACCGATAACTTGCTCATGACCCTTCAGTCCAGTTTGTTTTTCATAAACAGCTAACAAGGTCTGCACCAACGGATCTTCCATCGGTACATAGTGAGGAGTATGTCCATGCTCAGACAAGGTCACTTTGGTAACTGGCAACTGCTCTAAAACATTCTGAATGGCTTCTGGACTAGTTCCTTTAGGATAGCGAATATTGAGGGCAATTGTGTTGTCAGCCTTGTTTTCGTCAAAGCGGAAAACGCCCGCATTCATTGATAGAGCCCCCATCTTCTCATCCACATGAGCAATCTTTAAGTTCTTACCTTCATGGTCATTTAGGAGAATATTTCCAGCCACATCTAGGTAATCCTTAGCTGGGCCAGCAAAGTCAAACTGCGTCAGGAATTTGGCCAAATAGGTTGCACCATTGACACCAGACTGAGGAGAAGCACCGTGCGCAGACTTACCGATAATGGTCACAGTGACTTGGCCACCAGCTAGTTCTTCATAAGTAAAGTCTAGCCCATTTTCCTTAGCAAATTGCTCCAATTTATCAACTAGATTTGGCAAGTGACCTGATACGATGGCTGTCCCAGACTCAGGTACCATGTTCTCCCGCAAGCCACCAGTAAAGCTATGCAGGCGTGCTGCGCCAGCATTTTCACCAGCAAAATGCAGGTACTCTGTGATATTTCCTTTTTCACCATTGATAATCGGGAACTCAGCATCTGGCGAGAAGCCGAAATCAGGCTCAGGCAGGCCTACATGAGCAAAGTAATACTCCATGTCTTTCCAGCCAGACTCCTCATCTGTCCCCACCACAAAGCGCACGCGCTTAGAAACCGGCAAGCCCAAGTCTTTGATGATTTTCAAGCCATAGTAACATGCCATAGTTGGTCCCTTGTCATCACTAGAACCACGGGCATAGAGACGGCCTTCCTTAATCGTCGGTGTATAAGGGTCTGTATCCCAACCACTTCCAGCAGGTACCACATCCATATGGGCAAAGATACCCAGCTCTTCTTCCCCTTCACCAAAAGTAAAGTGACCAGCATAATTATCCACATTTTGAGTCGGGTAACCATCACGTTCAGCAATTTCCAAGAACTTATGCAAGGCCTTTACAGGTCCAGGTCCAAAAGGATGTTCCTTATCTGCCTTAGAATCATCCCGCTCTGAATTAATTTCTAAAAGGCTGAACAAGTCCGCCAACAGAGCTTCTCTACGTTTTTTAACTTCTGCTTTAAAATCAATTGTCATTTTCTCACCTCTATAAAACACTTCGATTTAAAATATCTGAATTAAATCGCGATTTCTGTTTTTTACTTTTTTAACGCTTTTCGATAATCTCGTCAACTGGTAATCGATAGCTAGGCTCTAGCTTGTCGTCTGTATAACCAACAGTAATCAAGAGTTCCGGGCGGAAACGCTCATCAATCTCCAAAACTTCGTTGACTTTTGATTTATCAAATCCTAGGATGATATTGGAGCCAATCCCTTGGTCAGTCAAGGCTAAAACAAGGTTCATAGCTACCAAGCCAGCGTTAAGGGCCAAGTAATCACTCTTTTGCTGGTTGTTATAGCGAGCAAATTCAGCTGGCAAATTCTGCATGTAAAATTGAAGCTGTTCATCAGAAAAATTTCTTACTCCAGCGACACGCGCGATTTTTCGTGCCCGCTTAGCCAAATCCGTATCTGTAAAGAGGGCAATTGTCACTGGAGCTTCCTTGATTTGATCTTGGTTAGAGCCAAAAGCAATGCCCGCTAGGGCTTCATTTCGCTCACGAACCACCACGAACTTCCAAGGCTGACTATTGTGAGCGCTCGGCGCCAAGGTCGCAATCTCAATAGCTGTGCGGACATCTTTAGGATCTACCGGTTTATCATTGAAATGCTTAGTCGCATGACGCTTTTTGTTTAATTCAAGAAATTTCATAATTGATTTCCTTTTCTAATTTCTGTTACTCTTATTTTACCACAAATTGAAAGAGCTTGCAGAGGTTTTTCACAAAGGATTTTTTCATTCTCTATCAAATAAAGCTGTCTGCCCTTGCCACTTGATAAGATTATTCCCTTTGTAGAAGTTTCACTTTCTCCATTCTGACTACTTGAATCTCATAAGCTCTTTTTCAAATCACTACATCCTGAGTTTCTTTCTAAGTCAAAACCTCTATATAGTTCTTGATTTAACTTAGGGATTTCAACTTTTGATTCAGGTTTGCGCACAGAATAATCAATAGCTCCAAGCAGTAGAACCAGCAACAAGACTAATATTGTCCACAAAGTCTCTTTTTTTGGAAGAGGCACTCCTTTGGTCGGGAAACCTTTCCAACGAGGATACTGCTGCAAAAATTCATTTATCTTCATCCCATTGGGATAGAGTGTCAAAAAACCATACATGCTAAGAAAGAGAAACGAAAAACTATGCATAGATACCCAACTAAACTGAATCCTCATTTTGAAGGCTTTATAGCCTGACCTGGCCATATAAACCTCTAAGCCAAAAGCTATAATCATCAAGATAAAGAAAATAAAGACCTGCAGTTTCCAGAGCTTTCTCAATCCTAAGTAAGCCCGTTTATCTGCCTGCTCTTTGCCACCGTCTTTAGCTTCTCTCTCTTGAGTCTGAATTTTTGCTGTAGGTTCAGTTACTTCTTGACTTGCTTGAATCTCCTGAACCACCTCATTTTCAGTCTGTGGCTTATGTTTTAGACCATACGCCACCACTTCTTTTAAGACTAGCCTCAGATTTGCTTCGGTTAACTTGTAGGGATACCCGCGTAACGGCCATTTCTTTCTTAGTTCTGGATGATCTGGAAGTGACACCATGATGTAAAAGTGCTGTCCAATCAACGTAATCGTGAAAGAAACCTGATAAAATCTAGATCTTACAAAGAAATAGGCCCTATAAAGGTAGTCGCCTTCCATTTCCTTCGTCGTTTTGTCAAATTCAATCTTACCTAAAAACAGCTCTTCTATAATTTTCTGTATTTCTAAAACCTTTGTATCAACTGTATCCAGACTCAGAGGAGCCTTTAAAATCAGCTCCAAATCAGACATAGAAGCCGTAGAAAGACTCATGCCAGTTTTGTCTTTTTCTAAATGTTCTTCTAAATAAGTCTTACACTTGCTTAGAAAAGATGATAAATTAGAGGAATTTAACTGGACTGGACAATCAAGCAACAATTCCTGACTTCCTACACTAGAGTCCAAGGGGACAATATCTCTCACAATGAAATCTTGTTCTAGCGGCTCCAGAGTAAAAGAAGCTCTGTAGCTAGGTAATATACTTGTAATAATGATTCGATAATTTTCGCCCTTTTCAACAGGTTTCTCCCACTTATCCGTTTTCGTTTTCCCATCGAAAATATTTTCAATCATCGCTTCAATAGCTCGTATCTTCAGATAATCATTTTCGGGAGTAAGAGGTTCAAGAAATATCTGTTCTGGCTGATCTAGGTAGGTTTTTATTCTTCCCAATCCTTCCTCCAAGGTTTCTGGCAGATACTTGTATTGTATCCCGTATGTAGGTTTTTCACCCCACTTCAAGTGTAAATCGCTGCCGTCTACTAAAATATCCAACTTTTCTTTATAATTTTCTAGATTGATTTTAAAGAGAAAAGTCGGACAATATGAACTCAAGACAATATCATAAATTCCTTCTATTTCAAAAGCAGATCCAAATTTTTTCTGGAGCTCTGCACGGATATCCTTCTCCAAATGTTCTTTATGCTTGTCAAAATTCAGCCCCATCTGTCTTCAACTTTCTTTTTGTTTTACTTTTCAAAACAGCCCCATCACACACTTGGTCGCATGGAAAGCATTTTGCCTCTGCTTTTCTATCATTCAACTAGAGATTGTCGCAAGCATTAAGCTTGAGCACTTTTCTTCACTTCCTCAAACCATTTTTCAAATTCTAAACGTGGAAGCAATTCTTCGTCCTTATCATAACGACCTTCATAGCTATAGCGACTGTCAAGGCTGTTTTTCTGAGCATCATAAATCAACCACATTTCAGTTGGGTGTTCACGATTGTATTCTTGGCACAGCTTAACCATTCTTTCTATATCTTGTGCCCCTATTGTTAATAGACTAAACTGAATTTCATCTGAACTATCTATTTCATTAGGAAGGTAACCCGCAATCTCATCTCTATCCAGATAATGATTATTAGTTTTAAAAAATACATCAAACCTATAAAAACCATCCGCAACGCAATAAATATATATTTTATCTGCCTGATCTTGTACATATTCCAGTGCTAACGAAACCATGCTAGCCTGAACTTCCATAAATTTGTCTTCAAATTGTGTCATCGTCATCATCCTATCTAATTCTTTTAGCTTTTGAAGCTAGTTGGTTACTATTGATAAAGCGTTCGACTTCTTCAACATGATTATAAAAATCGGTATTTATTTCTGTTCGCCAAAAAGCTCCAGCTATATCAAGTCATAATAGAAGGTGTCATCTTCCATAAGCCTGTCTAGAAGCTCTACTAGATTAGGAGCAATTTCCTTATCATAATAGTAGATTTTCCCCTTATTTTCAGCAGCAAATCCGATAGATAGCAGTGCTACTTCATTGGCTTCAAAGAAAACTAATTTATCATCCTCAAATTGCTTGTAGATTTCAATATCTGGATAAAACTCAAAATCATGTTGCCTCAATCTAAAGTCTAATACTGACTCCGGATCCATGATCCGATTTATATTGTCCACCTTGCTTTTTAGAAAGCCATATCCGACTTCTGCATAAAATTCTTTAAGGAGGTCAGGGATTTGAATAGCTAGCTTTGATTCACTATTTTTAATCTCATCTAGCTTCACTGGATAAAACTGGTTCGAAGGATCTAATTTAATCTTCTCAAACATCTAAGCCCTTCCTTCAAAACTCAATGCCATCTCTCTTCAACTTTTATTTTCTTTTGGTTCACTTATCTGAAAAAATTGCCTAACATCCTCTACGTAACCATACTTGTCATTTAAGTAAGCCAATAGTTCTCGGTTGTGCCCTTGATAATTATCTTCGCGACGTAATTCTTCATACATTTCGATAAAAGGGAGAGCTTTATCTTTGGCCAATTCCAACTCTGCTTCATAGTCATAAGCGACTTTTCGGAATTGAATATTTACCAGTTCCCCGTCTTCAACTTCTAACAAGGCATACTGGGCACGGTGATTTTTCAAGGCCAACCAATCAAAATAGGGCATGCCAATCGAACCGGGATTGATAATTTGTTGCCCTTGGCTACCATAGCGAAGCAACTGCTTATGGACATGACCGTAAACTGCCACATCTGTCTCCTCATCAAGTAGCTGGTCAAAATTGTCCGTATCATTGTCAACCAATAAGTCACTCCCATAATTCTTGTCAGGCAAGTTATGCGAGAGCGAAAAACGCAGGCCATCAATTTCTTTCTTCGCAACCATTGGCAGACTCCGCAGCCAAGCGATCTGATCAGGATCCATTCGCTCCATCAAATACTGCGTCATACGCAAGAGCTGGACTTCCTCTGGGTCTTCTAAGCCATATTGACCATCTAAAGCCTCTAGGACACAATCATCCCAGTTTCCGCGGACAGTCGCTGTGATAGGAAGGTCTTTTAACAAGGCTAACAAGTCATTTTCCCCCGGACCAGGGAGAAAAACATCCCCCAAAAGCCAATACTCTGTCGCTTCCTGTCTTTTAGCATCTGACAGAACTGCCTGCAAGGCCGTGGTATTCCCATGTATATCAGAGAGAATCGCGATTCTATGTTTCATATTTACTCCTTCACCAACGATTGCTAAGTTTGAATCTAGTATAACAAAATATTTCAGAAAACGTAAAAACCATCCCTAGTCCTTTGGATGGTTCTACCATTTATTTCATTAAATGACTACATTCAAATCTTTGCCCAAAATGCCTTCAAGGAAACGTTCATCAATTTCTGGTTTTAATTTTTTTAGTTTAAATTTTTGGATCTTCGTTATTTCAGGCTGAAAAGAAATAGTCCCGCTTGGAAATTGCCCTCTGAGAATTTTGGTATAAACATTTTTTACAAAACCTTCCCACTCCATTGATAGCGAATTTGCAAAGGCTGCTTCTCCCTCAAGTAAATACCTGATGCCATCCGCACGATAAAAAGTTAATAAAGCCACTGAAAGACTACACTTGGAATGATTAAGCACTGCTTTTGGCACTTCAAATCCATTATTCCAGTTAAAATTGTCCAGCAAGACAAACAGTTCATCCTCCGTTTGAAGCTGCTCAAGGCTCGCCACAGCTTTAGCATTGCTTTCAGCATACAAAATATCAGCTATTTGTTGAATTTGTTGATTATCCATTTCAAACGTCAACTCCCTTCTAATAACCCTAAGCTTTCCAATGTTTGCAAGGCAGTATTTTTTGAAAGCGGACAATCATTCTTCACAAAGTTCTTAATTTCTTCAAGATGATTATAAAAATTCATATTGATTTCTTTTAAATTCGCAATAAATAAGTCTACTAAGCTTGAATCAATATTTTCCAAAGGGGAAGGCAGTTGCTGATTGTCCAGTAGATAGGCTTCCCTAGCAGTTGCTCCGATTGCATAGCTAAGATTGTCCCACGATGGAATATTGGCCTCATTCTCGTCTAATTGCATATAGATGAAAATTCCTTTGAAATCCGTTCCATCATCTAGCAGACTATAAAGCTCTTTGCACGTTTTGTTTTTGTTTTCCAAAAAACTCCAGCAAGCATTCAAGGCAACTCGAATTTGTGGCTTATATTTTGTTTCCATATGGCTTAAGATAGCTTCTGAATAGACCAGCATGAGATAAAGTTGATTGGTATTCATATGCTCGCATTTACTCCTCAAACAAAAATTTTAAATAACTGCTAACAGACGGGGCTGCGACATATTCTTCCTCCTCAAGCAATTTCGTTCTCCTTGAAATGTCATTGTACCTTTTAACCAGTTGTTTATAATGAATGAAATAGTCTTCAAGCGTATCTTCATCAACACACTCTATGGTTTGGGGCAAATACCGCTGTCCAACAGCTTTGTATGAATGATAAACTACTAACGCAATGAAAGCATCGATACATCTCCACACAGCTGGATCAGTGCTTCTATCCAGCTCCGAATAGGTTAGGATGTCTTCCTCGTCTAAATTTTCCAATCTATTATACAGCAAGTCTGGGTCGGACTCACTAAGCCTATCAATAAATCGGCTTGCGATTTCTAGCGTTTCATGCACATATTCCTTATAATCCGAGTTGCCTATATATGTTTCTAGCGGTTCTGTTAATTTTTGCATAAATTGCAAAAGATTGAGATTAAGAGTAAATTCCATTTTGATTCCTTTCTGAACCTAGGACGCTGCAAAAGCTATCATAGCTCTAGAAAATTGATTTGCATCAAGCTAGTATCTAATTTTATTCGTCATCTCCTGCAGCAACTTTCAAAAATGCTTGCTTGAAATCCTCATACATATCAAAGGCGATTTTCATGACCTCTCGAAGATCAACGTAATCGGAAATTATTGTATTGACTCGCTTTATTAAATCCATAAAAAGCTCGTATGTCTGAAGTTTTACGATTTATGCTAAAACCAGTTTGTAAGCTATTCCCACCATTATATTTAAGTAGAAATTCTTTATATTTTTCTGGAAACTTGATTGTAAACTCATCTTCAAAATCCGCTATAGCCTGATCTACACCTTCTGTATCGTAAGGAAAAATTCTTAACATTTCTAACTCCAAATTTTGTACTATCTTGTGAAGTTTTAATTCAATCAATCCACTATTTTTTAAAATAATTACTGAATAAAAAGAGGGACTACACATTATCCCTCCCATTTTAACATTAATTTTGGACTAATTCTAGAAATTCGGTAAAAGTGCGAGCTAGAAAATAGGCATTGTTTTCATCACTTGAAGCTTCTAGATTATATGTATCATCATAGTAATAGATACCTTCATCCTCATCACCACTCAACCAGAAAACTAGAAAACCATGTTGCAAGGAATTGCCTATAATTATTGAGTTAGAAAAAAGATCATCTAAATATTCATCAGTCCAATCTTCTATATCAGAGTTTTTTACGCCAGTCTTAATCCCATATAAAACATCAATATTAATTTCTTCATTGATGTTCTTTATCTCAATAGAATTTTCAAACTCATAGGAAGGACATCGTCCACCATTGTTTTCTTTCAAAAAGTTTTTATAATCTTCTGGAAGAGTTAGGTTGTATTTCTCTTCCAAATCTTTTATTTCCTCATCACTAACACGACCTAGTGCATGGATCATTAAGCTCATCTTATTTTCCTCTTCTTTTTAATTTCTGGCTTGTAATCTTTGTTGCATATATTCCATTTGAAGGGCCATTTTACTTAAGGCACTTGATTTTGAAGACCATCTTGCCCATCTTTCGCAAAAGCAGAGGCAAGTCAGAAAGTCAAAGACCAAAAAAGCCAGTATAAAATAGCATTACAAGCTAACAATCACTTGCTCTCGGCCTGCAAATTCATCGATTTCTTCTTGCCATAAAGCTTTTAACGCATCATCAACTACAACAGGACTTTTTACCTTTTTTAGAAATTCAGTAGAATCGATAGTAAATGAAATATACGTTTGCTTTTCATGATCATAAAAACCTATTTTATTATAAGTACTAGCGCCGACACCAATTAGAATACTATTACCAAAACTGTCTTTAGCTATGGGTAGATAATGATTTTCAATAAAATCTTCTAAAAAGCCTTTTTCGACTAGATAGTTAAAATTACTAAAATGGTTAGCTAATGAAAAACCATAAAAGGAGTGGATATCTGAACGAACTTTCTCTACTTTAAAGGTTGTATCAATCGTATCTCCGCCATTGTACTTTAATAAAAATTCTTTATATTTTTCAGGCAAGGAAATAGAATAATTTTTCTCCAATTGTTCTATTTCAGTTATGACACCATCGGTTTTAAATGGGAAAATTCTTAACATATCTACCTCTTTTCACTACTGGCACCAACAATATCCTCCATCAATCTGGTTGAGCAATATCATTCAGTATTTGAAAGCTGTATCTGAATCTCTCTAAAATCAGATAAATTTTTCTTTCAATCTATGCCTACAATCGGTTCCGCCACTTCTAACAAGGGTCGGGATGGCTCTGTTTGATTGAGTTTTGCCTGCACAGCTTCTGCCACCGCTCGCGGTACGCCCACTTCGACAATTTCATCGACACTGGCTTCTTTAATCTTGGTCAGAGATTTGAAATGCTTCATGAGATTTTGCTTGCGTTTTGGCCCCAATCCTTCGATGCCATCGAGTTGCGATGAGAAGGAATTCTTAGATCGAAGCTGACGGTGGAAGGTAATGGCAAAGCGGTGGACTTCATCTTGGATGCGCTGGAGGAGGAAAAATTCCTGAGAATTACGGGACAGTGCTACGACTTGCAAAGGATCACCAAAGAGCAATTCATGGGTCTGGTGCTTATCATTTTTTTGCAGTCCAGCGATAGGAATATCCAGCCCTAGCTGGTTCTGGATAACTTCTTTAGCAATATTGACCTGGCCTTGTCCTCCGTCAATGACAATCAGATCTGGTGGCGTCAGACCGTCACGAATCACCCGACTATAGCGGCGCTTGATAACCTCTCGCATACTGGCGTAGTCGTCCGGCCCTACTACGGTCTTGATCTTGTATTTGCGGTAATCTTTCTTGCTAGGCTTACCATTGACAAAGACCACCATAGCCGATACAGGACTGGTCCCCATGATGTTAGAGTTATCGAAAGACTCAATCCGAACGGGCGTCGGAATGTTAAGGAGCTTCCCTAGATTTTCGATGGCGCCCTGCGTTTTCTCAACGGATTTCTCCAAAAGATCAAATTTCTGCTGGAGGCTGACCCGAGCATTCTTAATAGCCAGATTAACCAACTGTTTCTTTTCGCCACGCTGAGGCTTGACTACTTTGGTATCCACAACGGCCCGAACAGCTTCTTCATCAATGTCTGCTGGAATTAAGATTTCATTGGGCTTGAGGTGGGACTTTTCTTGGTAAAACTGGCCAATATAGGTCAGGAAATCTTCGTCGGGATCATTGTAATAAGGGAAAAGATTGACATCGCGTTCAATCAGCTTGCCCTGACGGACAAAGAAGACCTGCACGCACATCCATCCCTTGTCCACATAGTAACCAAAAACATCCCGATTCTGCAAATCCTTAGCCATAACCCGCTGCTTGGTCCGAAGCGTTCCAATCGCCTGAATCAGGTCACGGTATTCGGCCGCCCTCTCAAACTCCATGGCTACAGCTGTTTTATTCATCTTATCACGGAGCTCATCGATAATCTTATCATCCTGTCCCTTGAGAAAGTCCGACACTTCCTGAGCCATATTCTTGAAATACTGGCTATCCCGCTTGCAAATCGTATGGGCTTCGCATTGCCCCAAGTGATAATAAAAACAGACTTTTGCAGGTGGATTGGTACATTTTTTGAAAGTGAAAATTCGATCGAGCAGGCGCTTGATTTCATTGGCTGCACCGACATCTGGATAGGGACCAAAATAAAGACCGCCATCCTTTTTGACTTGGCGCGTGATAATCAGACGCGGATAGACTTCGTTGGTAATCTTAATAAAAGGATAGGACTTATCGTCCTTGAGCATGATATTGTACTTGGGCTTATTTTCCTTGATTAGATTGATTTCTAGGAGCAAGGCCTCGATATTAGACTCGGTGACAATAAACTCAAAATCCTCAATCTCGGACACCAAGGCCTCCGTCTTGGTGTCGTGGCTGCCACGAAAATAAGAGCGAACCCGATTACGGAGATTCTTGGCTTTTCCTACATAGATAATGGTACCGTTTTTGTCCTTGTGAATGTAACAGCCGGGACTGGTCGGCAACAGTTCCAGCTTGGATTGGATTAGCTTGTTTGTAGACATATTTTTCCAAAACCCTATCTTTTCAATAGAAATTTTTCATTTTCCTAGAGCATGCACTTTCCTAACAATTCATGATCATTCCTCGTTGCAAATGTTTATTTCCAGGTTGGTAGATCTTAGGCTTACTTTGATTCTTGCGCCCTTTTTTCTAACATTTTCTTTATGAAATAAGGCATTTTGACATTTTCTCTGCCCTTTTTCTCTATCAACTTTTTGACAAATTCAGGCATTTGAAGTTCTTCCGTTTCGCTTAAGATTTGATTACTTTCTTCTGAAGGAGCCAATTCGTCAAAGGTTGTTTCTTCTGGGTGCATGTATCGAAGCTCTTCTGTTTCATGCTGACGAATAGTTGCTAATAATGCAGCAATCAAACGGGAGTCTGTGTTAGGCATTGGTGGGCGATGATAAGCCACACCGAGTTCTTGGCACAATTCCTGACACTCCACATCATTATCAAACAGTACCTCGATATGTTCGCTGATGAAACTAATTGGGACAAAGATATAATGTTGCGGGTGGTTCGTTTGATCTCGGAGATATTCTAAAACATCTGGCTTGATCCACGGCAAGCCAATATCGCTTTCGCTCTGCCAGGTATTGGTATACTCAGATGGAGCCAAGCCCAGCCGATGTGCAATCAACTGTGAGTTTTCAATAATCTGATCAATATATGGATCTTCAAAATCAAGCGCTAAAACTGGGACACTGTGAGCTGAGAAGATGACCTTAAAACTTTCATCTTTGACTTGCGTTTGCAAGATTTTTCTGATTTCTTCCTCCCAAAAGCGAAGCAAATCCTCAGCCTGATACCATTCTTTGATAATATGGAATTTAATTGTCTGGCTCGTAATAAATTTTTCATACCCCATGACAGAGTAAAAAGAATAATGCGGTTCTAAAATCAAGCAGATACATTCCTCAATCCCGTCATCCTCCATCTGCTTAATAACATCTGGAATAAAGGGGCGAGAAAATTTATTAGCAAAATAGACAGCATACTCTCCTTTTAAAGCTTCCTTCACCAGCTCAACCTCTGTCCGCGTGATGCGTTGCAGGGGGCTGCCACCAATACGCTGATAATTATCATGAAGGTGCTGAATCTCCTGATCAGTAGGTCGCACACCACGACGGATATTCGTAAAAAATTCTGCAATATCCTCAAACGTATAACCCTCTGGCGATCCAAAGGTCATCATTAGAATAGCTTTTTTAGTCATAAGTTCCTCTTTTTGTATAAAATCCTCTGCTATTATAACATGATATCCCCTGAAAAGCAGATAAAAGGAATGTTTTCTAGCTAAATTAAGAATTATTTGAGTCTCAAAAAATTTTCTTCTTAAATTTGTTTCGATCAAACTAATTCACCAATAAAAAATGAAGTGAGATGTAACACTCACTTCACTCTTATATACTATAAAGTTTTTCTGCGGCGATGGTTGATTGCACCCGCGAGAAGAGCTGCACCGAGAGTCATTCCAAGGAAGGCTAATTGTTCCGCTTCCGTTCCTGTATTGGGAAGGACTGTTGCTTTGTTAGCTGAAGCTTTAGGAGCTGCTGGCGTTGGTGTAGCACTAGTATTATTATCAGTCTTTGGCTGAGCTTGAGCAGCTACGTTAGCTGTCGGTTCAACCGATGCATCCTTCTCATCTTGAGAAGCTGAATTTGCATTCGAAGTCAGAAGCGTTTGACTTCCTGCACCTGCTGCAACAAAATTAAGTCCACCATTTGCCTGATAAGTAGTTGTAGTGGCCGATACTAGGGCTTGACGCTCTTCTTTTGGAAGAAGGTCTAACAAATAATTGTAATTTGCTAACAACTCATTGTAGACTGTTTGCAAATCAACTAATTTTGCATTCTCAGTCTCAGCAATAGCTTGTTTAGCCTTCAGGTCAGCCTCTGCTGTAGCCAAGTCTTGCTTAGCTTTTTCCAATTGTTGTGGAGCTGTTTTCAGATCTGAAACTTTCTTCTGAGCCGCTGCTACACGATTTTGAGCAGCTACCAATTCAGCTTTAGCTGCTTCTAAGTCCTTATTCTTGTTTTCCTCAGCCGTCTTCAAAGCTGCGAGCTGATTCTTGGCCTCTACTAAGGTTGCCTGAGCTTTTTGTAATTTGGCTTGATATGGAGAAATTGCAGACGCGATTCTTGCTGTCGCTGATTTCAAAACAGCCTTTTTATCTGACAAGTTTTGTTGAGTCAGAGCTAAGGCTTTCTCAGCAGCTTCAAGATTCTGTTTAGCTTTTACAACAGCAGCCACACGATCTTTCTGTGCCTTGTACGAATCTGTCAACTGATTGTTTAAAAGATTCAGGCTAGACTCTTGACTAACTTTTTGCGCTTGTAACTCTGCCAAGCGATTCTTCAAGGCTGTCACATTGGCACTTGAAGCAGCCCCACGACTGCCGCCGCTGCGAAGAAGTTTCTCCATCGCCTCAACAGTTAGCAATGTGCCGTTATTAACTCTTTGATTGAAATTCCGAACATTATGGAATCCAACTTCTGAAGTTCCGTATGGAGTTCCAAACTGATTTGGATGAGTGTCATAGGCAGCAGTGATTGCATTGGCCTTGTTATCCATCATTTGGACATAGTGACCGATTTGCGCAAAGACGTTAGGCCCTACCTTCATATAAATGTCATTAGCATCTAGTTGTCTTTCATCAGTTGGCAGGCCGTATTGAGCAGCAATCTTCTGATATAGGGCCTTTTCACTATGCCAGAAATTAACCGCACCTTGAGGATTGAAGCTGATGGCTACGTTTTCATTGCCAATCAGCTTACCCATATGCCAGTTAGCCTTTTCAAAGTACAAGGTCTGAATTTGGCTGGCAACATTGGCATATGGATCCACCAAAAGTTCTGGGAGTCCTGCATTACGACGGTAGGCATTGATGGCCTTAACCAATTCCAAGGCCTGCAAGTTATTTTCCAAGCTAGCTGGGCTAGATGGATCTGATCCGACAGTGATCTTGAATTCATTCTGACCACGTTTGTAAAGGGCTAAAGCGTCAGCTGCAGCATTTCTTACGGCTTCATTGTTCGAATTATCTCGAAGATTCTCTAAGAATTGCGAATAGGTCGTATTCCGTAAATCAACCGGTGCTGTACTTGCATTTTTCTGTTCATGCACCAACTCAGTATTTGTTGCAGTAATCAATTGCTTGGTCTGCTCTAACTTCGCCTGAGTTTGATTGATTTTGTTTTGGATTTCTGCTTGATTTTGTGGCGCAGCATTTGCTGCTTGGTCTGCTTTTGCTAGTTCATTTTTAGCATGCTCCACAGCTGTTTGAGCTTGATTTTCCTGATTTTTAGCAGTTTCCACAGCTGCAGTTTCAGCATGAACTGGTTCTTTGGCTTTGTTTAGCTCAGATTCTGCCACATCCACCAATGATTGCTGGCCAGCAATTGTATTTTCTTGGTCTTTAACTGCCTGACTTGCTTCTTGTACAGCAGTTTCTGCTTCTTTGACAGTTCCTGATTTTGCTGTTACTTCTTCTTCAGCTTTTTTAACACTGGTCTCTGCTTGAGAAATGTTTTCTTCAGTTGCTGCCTTTTCATTTTCAGTAGCTGTAGCTACTTTCTCTTGAGCCTCTGAAACTGCAGCTTTAGCTCCTTCAAGGTCTGCTTCAGCTTTCTTAGCTTGCTCTTGTTGCTGATTTACATTTTTCTTGGCAGCATCTGCTTTTTCCTTCGCTTCTGCTACATCCGCTGTCGTAATTGGTTTCTCGGTAACTGCTGTTGCCTTTGGTTTCGTAGCCGTTGACTCAACGAGTTCATCCGCTTTGACCTGATGGCTAAGCGCACCAGAAATAATCGTTGTCGCTGCAATGCCAGTTGCTACAACGGATTTACCAATTTTCTTGTCCATAGACATCTCCTTCTAATAGCACATGTATCATTTTACAATCAGTCCTATGCTATAATACTAACATAAAATGACTGGTTAAACCAGTCAAAACCATATCATTTAAATAGAAATTCTATTACAATTTTATGACAAAAATCGAATGCTCCATCCTAATAAAGTAGAAATAGAGCGGATTTAAAGCATTTTTCGCCTCTTCCGCTCCTTATTTCCATTTATTTAGAAAAATTTCTTTACTGCTTATTTGCTTCTGATGTCACTTGACTTTCAGCCTCTTTTTCTGAAGGTGCTGCTGAATTTGATTTTTCTACTTCAGGAGTGGCTGGTGAGCTTGATTCTTCCACAGTCTCTTTAGAAGCCTCGCTAGGTTTTTCTTCTTTAGCCTCCTCAGCCGGACTGGCCTCAGTCTCAGTTTTAGCTTCAGTCGGAGTAGGCTTGTTGGCTTGAAGCTGATTAAAGAACGCTTCTGCTTCAACTAACAGGCCTGCTTTGTCCACACTCGGATCGGATAATTTATCCAATAAACCATCTACCTTGGCAAATTGCTCATCTGTCCCCTGTTGTTCCTCAAGCATTTTGTGGGCAGACATCAGCAAATTGTAAATTTTCAGATAGGTCTCTTTATCCTTGAGCGCTGCAGATGCTTGCTGTTCTTTTAAGGTTTCAACGATTTGAGTCAAGAGCGTTTTCGTTTCTGCTAAGATTGTTTCTCTATCTTTGCGACCTTCTTGCAAATCAGTTCCAAGTGCTGCGAGTTGCTTTTGATAATTTTCTTGCACAGTCGAATCCGTTACTTTTTCCAAAAGTTCTTGACCTTTTTGGAAGAGAGCTTGGAGAGTTTCTTCTGAGATTTCCTCTGTAGGCTGCGGTGCAAATTCTCCGTACAATTCTTTCAAGAAACCATAGATAGCCGTCTTATAACTGTGATCGTCCAGCTTTTCGGTATCCAGAACCGTTTTATCCTTGGCTGAAGCAGCCTCGCCACTTGCCAGAGCCTTATCAACTTCGAGCTTAGTTTGATAGAGTTCCAAGAAAAGAGCTTTCAGATCGACCGCTTCGATAAAGGCCTGAGATTTATAAAGCTTGAGCGTCAAATCAGCAACTTTCTTACGAAGTTCTGGCTGCAAACGAGCATCATCAACCGCAAGATAGAAAGCTTTGAGATACTCAACGGAGGTCACTCCTGTTCGGTCTTGATAATCTTGCAGACTTTCCAATAGCTGCTCAATCTCAGCCATCTTAGCTTCATTTTTTTCTACCTTAGCTGTCTGCAATTCACCGAGCAAGTTAGTTTTATTCACATTGTAGCTATCCGTTTCCAAACGTTTGATCTTGTCAACCAATTCTTGATATTTTTTATCAACTTCGGTCAGCTCTTCCGTTTTCGCTTTTTCATCAACATGAATGTAGTGCTTATCAAATTGATCCAGGCTTGCCAAATAGCCCTCTGTTGAGTTGCTTGGCAATTGCTTCATGGTTTCTACAAAATTACCGAGAGCTAGCTCGATTCGACGTTGCATAAGCAAGTCCTTAGCATAAATGGTTCGGCTAGCTGCCAAGAGGGCATCCACCTTTTCAAGAACAGCCTTTTCATCATAGCCTCCTGCTTGATAAGCTGATTGTAAGGCTGGGATTTTATTCTTCAAGCCCAGATTCAATCCTTTAGATTGGACACGGATATAGTGGTTGTGATCGCCATGCGGAATGACAAACTGACCATTTTCCACCTGAATACTGTATGGAGACAGACCTGAACGCAGGGCTGTTGTATAAAGCTCGTTTAGGAAGTCCAGCTCTGGATTTCCAGTTTCTAAAGGAATCCGAACGTGCTCTTTTCGAACAGCATAGGGGTGGATATGCGTCGGATCGTAGTCTTGATCCGGATTATTAAAGACAAAGAAGCCTTTTGAAATCTTAATCGCTTCACGCGGTACGCCATAGGTCTTGGAAATATAAGCGATTTTCTCTTCGTCACTTGCGTCACGAGAAAAACGGTCATATTCTGTGCTGACTTGACTAGACTGGCTTGAATCTTTGTGCTTAGCCAGGTTGGCTTCTGCAGCTGCAATCTGATCTTTGGTCAAATCTTTTTTGAAGAAATAATGTGCATGGCCGCCGTGTTGGACAACGTAACCTTCCTCATCTTTTGAGATGACATGTTCAGCATGGAAACCATGGTCGTGCTCGTCTTTATCAGCTGGTTTGGCTGGCTGACTTGGATTCGCTGGTTGACTAGGCTGGCTTGGTGTACTTGCAGCAGCCTTAGGATAAGTCTTCTGACCAGTAACAGGAATGTTCCGAGCTATTTCTTCTTCTAGGGCAGACAGTTTGCTGTAAGGGATAAAGTGATAGTGATTTCCATGTGGAATGGCCACTCCTTCTGCAGTCCGTCTAACGATTTTGCTTGGATCAAAGACAAGACCATCTTTTTCAACATAGCGTTTTTCTTTTGGTGTACGGTAGAGTTTCTCAAGTAAGGTTTGATAACTTGATGGTGCATCTTCTGCTTTTTCAGCTGGTTTGGCTCCGTGCCCAGCGTCTGATTGGGCAGGTTTGAACGGTTGAGCTGGCTTAGCAGTCTGTCCCTTGTCAGCTTGATGCGCTGGCTTAGTCGCGGTTCCTGCATGTTGATTTTCCGATGCTTTAGCTATAGGAGCAGAAGCTTCTCCTTCTGTATTCGGATTTTCAACTGGAGTAGCTGCTTGCTTGCCTCGCTGCAAGGAATCCCAGTAGGCTTGGGCAGCCGCTAATTCACCTGGCGACAGATCACTTTTGGGAATATAGTGCATATGACCGCCATGTGGCACAAGGAAGCCATCTCCTGTATCCGAAATCACATCAGATGGACTGAAAACATAGCCGTCATCTGTTGTATAGGCGCCATTGCTCCGACTCGATGCAGTGCCATCTGCTTGATAGGTCCTCTTCCCTGCAGCGTAAGCAGCACTTGGACGACTGAAGTCTTGAGTTTTTCTGCTAACAGTTTGGGGCGATTTAGCTTCTGACCCGCTTTCGCCTTCTTCCTTGCTAGGGTGAATTTGTCTTTGCCGTGCAATTTCATCAACAGAACGAACATTGCTGGTTTCTTTGGCATTGGTCAAATATAGGTAATATTTGCCTGCAACCTTGATAATATAACCATCTTTCACTTGGTTGACAATATCTGATTCCTGCAATTGATAATTTGGATCCCGCATAATCAACTCTTCACTTAGAATTGCATCAAAGGGAACCTTGCCATTATAGTAATGATAGTGATCACCATGTGAAGTCACATAGCCTTGGTCCGTAATCTTGACAACGATCTGTTCAGCAGTAATGCCTTCTTTGGCCTGAATCTGCTCAGGTGTCAATTTCTCGGCTTTTTGAGATTTATTGTCCTGCTTATTTGCAGATTTCTTTTCTACATAGGCCACTCGATTTGTTGCTTGTTCTTGTGGCTTATCTGCTTGATACTGCATGATCGCATAGCCGCACACACCTAGAGTAGCTAGTGCCGCAACTGAACTAATAATATATTTCTTTTTCATACATCACCTCAATGTTTTAATTCTTTGGCTAAAATTTCTAAATTATCTTCTAAATTTTCAAGATAGGTCTTATCATTTTCAGGATCTGCTTCGAGAGGATTCAGCACCTTTAGGTTGACTCCTGTCGCCTTCTTCAAGGTTTCAGCCAACTTAGAAGAAGCATTGCTCTCGACAAAAATCGTCTTGACTTTATAGGTCTTGATAAAGTCTTGTATCTCGGTCAACTGTCTTGGACTAGGCTCCTGGTCAGGCGAAATACCTGAAATCCCCAGTTGCTTGAGACCGAAACGCTTAGCTAGATAAGAGAAGGCCGTATGCTGGGTCACGAAAGTTTTTTCATCTAGCCTGCTAAAGACTCCTTGATATTTTTGGCTCAGGGCCTTTGCCTTCTCTGCAAATTTTTGAGCATTTTTCTGATAGGTATCCGCATTTTTACTATCTAGCTTGGACAATTCTTGGGCGATGAGTCGCGCTTCTTCTGCCACTTTTTCAGGATCTAGCCAAGTATGTGGATCATAGAGGGTCTTCTCAACAATCCCTTCCTCAGCGGACACTTCTTCTAGGCCGGCCACCTTGTCCAACTGCATTCCGTTGCTGGCTTCTACGACCGTTACTTTGGACTTTTGTAAGCTAGGATCCAGACTACCGGCCCAAGACTCCAAAGTCCGAGAATGGTACATAAAGACATCTGCTTCATAAATAGCTGCTACATCGCTGGCTGACGGCTCAAATTCATGAATTCCTGCACCCGACTGAATCATCCGTACATCGTTCAAATCTCCTGAGACTTCTTTGACCATCGAATAAATCGGGTAAAAACTTGTGACAATATTGAGCCCGCGTTTGCTGCCAGCACCACTTGCTTCCTTTTTACTACAAGAAGCAAGGCCAAGCCCCAGTAAGACTAGACTTAAAGCTATCAAAACTTTTTTGATTTTCATTTCAACTCCTTAACCAGTTTAGCAATCATTCAAAGAAATAACTATTTTCAAAACATTCTTTACCAAGAATTGCTTTAAAAAACAGCCTCTTTTATTAACTGGTTTATTAACTAGTTAAGATAATACTCCTTTTTATTTTTTCTGTCAAGAAGGAAGTTTGAATTTTTTCAAAAGTTTTCCAGACTTTCATCCAAATAAAAAAGCCACAAACGTGGCTTTGAGAAATCGATATCTAAATTTTGCTACTTGATAGAAAAAACTAGTGCTCACTATCCCTACTATTGGATCGAATTTCTTCCAACATTTTGGCTTCTTCGGCTGTACATTCATAGTTTTCCAGCAAGTCAGGACGACGCTCATAGGTCTTTTTCAGACTTTCATAGAGACGCCACTTGCGGATATTTTCATGATGACCACTCATGAGGACTTCAGGAACAACCATGCCCCGATAGTCGTAAGGACGAGTGTACTGAGGATACTCCAAGAGTCCAGACGAAAAACTGTCATCTGTATGACTGACTTCCTTGCCAATAACCTCTGGAATCAGGCGAACTGTCGCATCAATCATGGTCATAGCCGCCAATTCTCCTCCGGTCAGGACATAGTCACCTAGCGAAATCTCGTCTGTCACCAAGGTCTTGATCCGCTCATCATACCCCTCATAGTGACCACAGATGAAGATCAATTCCTCTTCCTTAGCCAGCTCCTCAGCATAGGCTTGGTCAAAAGTCCGTCCGGCAGGATCCAGCAAAATCACGCGCGGTTGCTTCTTTTCAATGGCATCATAGGCATCAAAAATAGGCTGAGCCCGCAGCAGCATGCCCTGACCGCCACCATAAGGCTCGTCATCCACATGCCGAGATTTTTCCGCATTTTCTCGAAAATTATGATAATTGATTTCCAAGAGGCCTTTTTCTCGCGCCTTTCCCACAATCGAGTGCTCCAAGGGCGCAAACATCTCCGGAAAGAGGGTCAAAATATCAATCTTCATCGTCCAGTCCTTCCGGTATCTCTACATCAACCCGACCTTGCTCGATGTCAATTCCTAGCACCACTGGAGGAATATAAGGCAGCAGCAAATCACGCTTACCTTTACGTTTGACCACCCAGACATCATTGGCTCCTGGCTGGAGAATCTCCTTAATCGTACCTAGCAGAACATCATTTTCATAGACTTCAAGGCCGATAATCTCATGGTAGTAAAATTCGCCATCTTCTAAATCAGCCAAGTCTTCTTCGGCTACTTTCAGACTAAAGTCACGAAATTTCTCGATGTCATTGATATGATACATCCCCTTAAACTTGATAATATCAAAGTTCTTGACCTTGCGATGGCTGGCAATCTCCACATCCATAACAAACTGGTCTTTCTTATCGAAAAGAGCCAGTTTATTGCCTTTTTTAAAACGCTCCTCTGCAAAATCTGTCACTGATAAAACCCGCATCTCGCCTTGCAAACCTTGGGTATTGACGATTTTCCCAACATTAAAATAATTCATTATTACTCCAGTTAATCTTTTTACTATTCGTTTCATTGTATCATTTTACTGGCTTTTTCTCAAGGCAGGCAGTTAGCTCAGACAGCGGAAAAGCTTATAAGTCAATGCCTTTTTCTTTGAGATTTTGCAGGCATTCCTCATAGTAAGCGGCATCATGCTCAGGGTAAATAGGGCTCGCCACAGCTATTTCTTCCAGATGCACATAGGCTGGACAGATCTTGCCACGATAGTCCCGCTCTAGCCACTCTGGGGACACACGATAACCTCGCTTGCTCATCTCCTCCATAATCAGCTCATGGTAGCGATAAAGCAAGTAAGGAGAGTGAGTAAAAACATAGTCAACGATCGCATGTTTCTTGCCCCAGCCATTGCCACGAAGAGCGCAGCATTCCCGATGCTGGCCAAGCAGTTGCGGACGGGGAAGCTTGGGAATCAGTGCTTGATGCCAGAGTCTCATTCTAACCTCCATTTAGTAAAAACAAAGCAATCTTTTATTGCTCCAAATATCCTTTGACTACTATAAAATTTCATTTTAATAATCGCTGAAACGTCTATGTTTGATTTCAAAGTCGAAATAATTCTCCTCCTGAAGTCGGTGGAAAATGTCTCGGTAGGCTTCTTCGTCAAAAGAATCCCCTCGATAAAGAATTTCAAAACTAAGATCCTCATATTCCAGAAAGGCATTGGCTGAGCGGAAGCCCTTGCTGTGATAGAAATCCCAGCGAGCTTGGCGCTGCTCCAGATTGTCACATGGCTCGTCTAGGCGCTCAATTTCTAAAAGCATCGTTCGCTGATAGAAATTGACCAGCTTTTCGATGATTTCACCGCCATAGCCATGGCTGCGCAGGTGAGGCATAATCGCAAAGAAGCTAACATAAAAGGCTTGCGCGTTGGAGATAGCAAAGGCAAAACCAACAAATTCCTTTTCATGATAAAAGGCGAAAAAATTAGCATCTTCCTGTTCCTCATATCGTAAAAATTCACTGAGCGGTATCCTTTCCTCTTCTGGGAAAGCTTCATTATTCAAGGCCTCTACCTTATCCAAATCTGGAAAATCTGCTGTAATGATCTGGCTGGTTAAGCTCATAAAATCACTCCTTTTCTAGTCATAGTATAACAAATTTTACAACTGGTTTCAAAAAAGAGCCCTAAAAGAGCTCTTATATATCTATTTTTTATGAAATGATGGTAAGGTGCCGAGTTCCTAAGAACTACCGACAGTTGGTCCCGATTGGACTCCTAGCTGCTACTTCACTATTTCACGTAAATTATCCAAATGCTGGTTATCAGTCACAGCTATAATGCTGACACCTGCTGGCCAAACAAAGTCTGGGGTAAATTGGCTTTCCAAAGGCTGATTTTTTGTCAGACGATAGCCGATAATATTAAGACGATAAAGCCTACGAGCGTCTACTTCACGGACCGTTTTCCCGACCCAGCTAGTAGGCAACTCAAACTCAGCCACAACTACATCATCATCCAGCTGGAAAACCTCAATCGAATGGTTAAAGAGAATGGTCTTAGCCAATGAAATGCCAGCCTCCACTTCAGGCAGGATAACCAAATCAGCTCCCACCTTTTCCAGTACCTGCTGGGTTACTTCATCCTTGACCTTGGCAATGACATTTTTTACGCCCAATGCCTTGCAGTGCATGACCGCTAGGACGCTGGATTCCAGACTTTCTCCCGTCGCTACGACGACCGTATCACAGGAACCAACGTCCGCCGCCTCCAAAAGCTCCATATCGGTAATGTCCCCAATCACACCAACGGCAATCATGTCTTCATACTGATTGATTGTCTCTTCGTGATTATCAATCGCAATGATTTCTACATCTTGAGAAATCAAGGCCTCAATGATACTCTGTCCAAAAATCCCCAAGCCGAGGATTCCAACTGTTTGATTTGCCATTTCTTTTCTCCTATCCAATCATAATGTCCGCCTTGCTGTAATGCAAGGTTGCAGCCTTCTTCGGGTGGTAATGGTTAAGACTGACCATAAGCGTCAGTGGCCCCACCCGTCCAATAAACATCAGCAGCATAATCACAATCATACCAGCTGTATTGAGGCTGGTAGTGATATTTGCCGTGACACCAACTGTAGCCAATGCCGACACAGTCTCAAATATCAGGTAAATAAAGCGATGACTGCTATCGGTCACTAGCCCCAGTGCCAAAAGACCAAGCAGAAATGTCATCTGAAAAATCACTGTTACACCAAAAGCCTTCTGCACTAGCTGAGGAGCCAATGTCCTCCGCCCTATATTGGTATGAGGCAAGCCCAGAATTTCCTTTCGGGCAAAAAGCAAAAGAACTAAGAAGGTCGTAATTTTCAGACCGCCCGCTGTACCACCCGGAGCTCCTCCTAAAAACATCTGGAGCAGATAGATAAACAGGGTTACTGGACGAGCAGCCGTATAATCTATAGAAGCAAAGCCAGCTGTCCTCATACTGACTGTCTGGAAAAAGCTGACCAGTAGCTTATCGCCAAAGGAAAGATTGCCAATCGTTCCAGGATTATTATACTCCGTACAAAGACTCATGACCGTCCCAAAAACGAGGAGACCAGCAGTCAGCAGCAAGACTACCTTAGTATGAAAGTGCAGCCCCTTCTGTTTTCCTCCCAATTTAGTAGCCAAGTCAAACCAGACCATAAAGCCAAGTCCTCCAGTAATAATGAGGAGAGCCAAGGTGATATTGACCAAAACATCTGTCTGCAGGCCTAGTAGGCTATCATTGCCAAAATTATCAAAGCCCGCATTACAAAATGCAGAAACGGCTAAAAAGATAGAATTAAAGATCCCTTTTCTCAGACCAAACTTAGGAATGAAGCGAATCATGAGAAGGAGCGCACCCAGTCCTTCGATAGTAAAAGTCGTGATAAAAATCGAACGGACAAATTGACCTAAGGTACGATTGTGACCATAACTAAAACTATCCCGCAGAATGCGGCGATCCTTGAGGCTGAGCTTTTTCCGACTTTCCATGGTGAAAAATCCGATAAAAGTCAAGATTCCCAAACCACCAATCTGAATCAGCAGCATACAAAGGAGCTGTCCCCAGACATTGTATGTATCCACAACCGATCGAGTAAAAAGCCCTGTCACACAGACCATCGAGACAGCTGTAAAAAGATGATCCAGATAGCCCGCTTGGGAACTTTCCGTCTGCACCCAAGGCAGACTGAGTAGCAAGGAGCCACAGAATATCACCAGAAGAAAAGACAAGATAATCTTTTGCGCTGGTGACAAGCGTGAAAATAAATGCTTCATAAAGTTTCCTTTCCTGATCTAATAAAAGCAGAGACCAGCTCTATCTGTCTTTCTCTTTCCTTGACAGCCCGCTGCAAATCATCTGGACTCTGCAAGTTTCTGACTTTGATGGCATAATCCGCTGCGACAATAGCATGGCCCCGCATGTGACCTGTTGCGACCCCTTTGGCAAAAACACGCGCAGCATATTTACCAATTTGTGATTGGGCTTGCTGCGACAGTTTGTTAGCCAAGAAACCAGCCTGCCTTAGTCCATAGGCAGATGCCCTCCCATCAAGTCGAGCCTGAAAAACCTCTCTTACCTGAGTCAAAATCTTCTGCTTTTCAGACTCTTCTTCCGCATCAATCAGAGCTATAAAGCTTGACGCCATTTTCATAGCCCATCGAGCCAGTTGCCCTTGAGGAAGTTCCTCCAAAACAAGCTCTAATTCCAATCTCTTCTCACCATCATCCGGGATTTTCAGCTTGTATGGGCTCGGTAAAATCACTTGATCATTCTCATAACACTTGCGCTCATGAGCGTTCCAAGCATAATCTTCTGACTTCATATGTCCTCCGGTTTCGAATTTCTCTAAACTCGCCCCTGCATTTCGTTTTTATCTTAAATGAAGTACCTGGTTCTCGCGAAGCTCGAACCGCATCAATGGCCCTAAATTCAACTACACCTAACGGCTTGTTTCGGCAAGGAAATTAAGGAACCTAGTTCTCGCGAAGCTCGAACTGCATCAATGGTCCTAAATACAACTACGCCTAAAGGCTTGTTTCATTAAGGATAATAAGGAGCGTAGTTCTCGCGAAGCTCGAACTGCATCAATTTCTCTAACCTCACTTGCGTGCTAGGCACTCAGTTCGCTAAGAGAAATAGAAAAACGGGACACATGGCCCCGCTGCTTCTTATTTCTCATCAATAACGATGCGAACTTTTTTGTACTCGGTTGGGACAGAGTAAACAATCGTCCTTATAGCGGAGATAGTACGACCTTTACGACCGATCACACGTCCAACATCGCTTGGATCAAGATCAAGATGATACTCTAAAAACTCAGGTGTATCTTCAATCTTGATAGTTAAGGCATCTGGCTGTGAAATCAAAGGTTTCACTATCGCAATAATGAGATTTTCAATCGTGTCCATATATCAACCTGCACTTCTATTATTTAGAGTATTTTGAATCGTGGAATTTCTTCAAAACACCAGCTTTTGAAAGGATGTTGCGAACTGTATCTGAAGGTTGAGCTCCATCAGCCAACCA
>ERZ772921.388-NODE-388-length-26923-cov-22.997283_pt1 | contig 26923 bp, 27 predicted proteins | sample MGYA00512117_ERZ772921 | MGnify/ENA primary metagenome ERZ772921 (study PRJEB29015, sample SAMEA2737944) | human oral metagenome | biome: human oral; feature: human-associated habitat; material: dental | place: China | collected 2150 ...
GGCTGGCAGCAGCCTGGTCCCGGGCGGCCTGGTCGGCAGCCGCCCGCGCGGCAGCAGCCTGGGCGGCCGCCTCAGCCGCCGCCTTGGCAGCGGCCTCCTCCTTGGCCTTGCGCTCGGCCTCCCGCTGGTTCTGGTACTGGGTCTCCAGCTCGACGGTGGTGTTGCGCTGGGTGGCGAGCTGGCTAATGAGGTTGGTGCGCTTGGTCTCGGCGTCGGTCACCGCCGCCTGGGCCTGCGCGGCCGCGGTGTCGGCGGTGGCCTTGGCGCTCTGGGCGGTGTCGGCGGCAGTCTGCTTGGCCACGACCTTGCTGTCCGCAATGGACTGCATGGTGTCGGCCACGGCCTGGAGGGCCTCCACCCCCTGGACCTTGGCGTCAGAGTTCTCCCCGGCGCGCATGAGGGCCACGTTCTGGTCGGCGAGGTCCGCCAGCGACTCGCTGGTCAGGTAGGGGGTGAGCATGTCCAGGGGGTTGCCACCCTCCTGGTAGGTCTGCACCACCACGGAACCCAGCGCGGTGCGGGCCTCGGTGGTCTCCTGCTTGGCGTTGTCCGCGTTGGTCTGGGCGGTCTGCGCGCTGGTGGTGGCCTGGTTGAGGTCGTCCAGGGCGACCAGGTAGTCCTCGTTGGCCTTCTCGGCGCTGATCTGGGCGGCGTTGAGACTGGCGTTGAGCTGGGAGAGCTGGGCCTCAAGGGTCGCAATGGAGGCCGACGTCGAGCTCTCGGCCGCCTTGGACTTGTCAATGTCGTCCTGGGAGACATCGTCCGCGACCGCTATGGGGCCCAGTCCGGCTGCCAGGGCGAGAGCGGTCGCCGCGAGGACGGCTCTGGTCGTCCTGCGGTGAAGGATGCTGCTCACGGGTCCTCCGTTCCTCGGCGCGCCACCTTGACGGACGCGCCTGGCTCACTACTGAGAACACTAGCGGGACGTGGGGCTGCAAGAAACACTGTTCTCACAAATCACAGGTGTCACACGCTCACCATCTGTCCCGTCAGGGCGGGAATCGCGCGCCAGGACGCGGCAGAACGACGTCGGTGAGACTGCTCACACAGGCGCGCTGTTCGCCTCCAGGAGACGCGCCTGTATCACTTGGTGGTCGCGGGCGCCCGCTATCCGGACAGCCGGGTGCTCCCGGCCCCAGCGCCTCTCGGCACCACCCGCCCCCAGCGTCGCCTCCCGAGAACGGAACCGGCACCGCCGAGCCACCTCCCGGCCCCAGCGCCTCTCGGCACCACCCACCCCCGGCGCCACCCGGCCCCGGTCCCTTGAGTTTGCGCGCCCCGCGGACCCGTGCCTACGGTGACCCCATGTGCTGCACCCGCCGAATGCGCAGCTGACGCGCACGCCGCCACCGGCCCACAGGCCCTGGCCCTCGTGCACGTCAAGTCCTGCGGTCCCGCTGTGCGCGGGCCGTGACCCTCGCGGACGGGGCACCGCCCCACGCCGGAGGGCGTAGGCGCGCAGGTTGCCCCCGTGACCCTCGCGGACGGGGCACCGCCAGGATCCTCCCTCCTGGGTGCCGCAGCCCTCCCGGCCCTGGCCACGCCGTCGTCCGCCCCTGAAGACCCCCGCGACGTACCGCACCAGGAGCGAACCATGAGCACCCCGACCCCCAGCCACCACACCGATGCTGCCCACACCGACGCCGCCCACACTGACGCCGCCCGAGCCGAGGCCCCCGCGACGGGCCGCCCCGCCGGTGGGCCAGCTGGTGCCGCCGACGCACCCCCTCAGGCGCCTGCGGCGTCGGCCCCGCCCAGCGCCGAGTCCCCCGCTGGCTGGCACTTCGAGACCAAGCAGGTCCAGGCCGGTCACACCCCCGACTGCGCCACCGGGGCCCGGGCCGTCCCCGTCTACCAGTCCACCTCCTTCGTCTTCCCCTCCGCCCAGGAGGCCGCCGACCGCTTCGCCCTGCGCAGCCTCGGCCCTATCTACACCCGCCTGGACAACCCCACCAACGCCATTGTGGCCGCCCGGGTCAACGCCCTGGAGGGCGGGATCGGCGCCCACCTGGTGTCCTCCGGCATCGCCGCCGAGACCCTGACCTTCCTGACCCTGGGGCAGGCGGGCAGCAATATCGTCGCCTCCCCCTCCCTGTACGGGGGGACCACCAACCTCCTGACCCACACCCTGCCCAAGTTCGGCATCACCACGCGCTTCGTGGAGGACCCCGCCGACCCCGCCTCCTGGGCGGCCCAGGCCGACGAGGGCACCATCGCCTTCTTCGGGGAGACCATCCCCAACCCCAAGGGCGACATCCTGGACATTGAGCCCGTTGCCGCCGCCGCCCACGCCCTAGGCATCCCGCTGGTGGTGGACAACACCATTGCCTCCCCCTACCTGACCCGGCCCATTGAGTGGGGTGCGGACATCGTGGTGGAGTCGGCCACCAAGTACCTGGGCGGGCACGGCTCGTCCGTGGGCGGGATCCTGGTCGACTCCGGGAACTTCGACTTCGCCTCCGTCCCCGAGCGCTTCCCCGGCTTCAACACCCCCGACCCCTCCTACAACGGCCTGGTCTACGCCCGTGACCTGGGGGTGGGCAGCGAGATGGGCAACGTCGCCTTTATCCTCAAGGCCCACACCGAGGGCCAGCGCGACCTCGGCTTCGCCGCCAGCCCGTTCAACGCCTTCCTCATCGCCCAGGGCGTGGAGACCCTCTCCCTGCGCATGGAGCGGCACGTGGACAACGCCCTGGCGGTCGCGCGCTTCCTGGAGGGGCACGACGGCGTGGCGCGGGTGGGCTACTCCGGCCTGCCCTCCAGCCCCTACTACGAGCTGCACCGCAAGTACTGTCCGCGCGGGGCCGGGGCCGTGCTGTCCTTCGACCTGCCCGGGGGGCGGGCGGCGGGCGCCGCCTTCGTGGACTCCCTGAGCCTGTTCTCCCACCTGGCCAATATCGGCGACGTGCGATCCCTGGTGGTCCACCCCGCTACCACCACCCACTCCCAGGTCGACGACGCCGGCCTGGCCCGGGCCGGGATCAGCGCCGGGACCGTGCGCCTGAGCGTGGGGATCGAGCACATTGACGACATCCTCGCCGACCTGGAGCGGGGCCTGGACGCCGTCGGCGCCTGAGCCCCGGCAGCGGATCCCGAGGAGGGACACCATGACGATCCCCGAGAGCGTTCCCTACGGTGTGGGTACCGCCCGAGCCAAGCTCGTGGACCGCAAGGCCGGGTCCCCCACCGGGGCCTGGCGTCCCGGTGACGACCCCGGCCACCGCCGCTTCCTGGAGATCGGCGACCTGCCCCTGGACTCCGGGGAGGTGCTGCCGGACACGGTCCTGGCCTTCGAGACCTGGGGGGAGCTCGCCCCGGGGCGCGACAACGCCGTCCTGGTCCTGCACGCCCTGACCGGGGACTCCCACGTCACCGGCCGGGCCGGGCCGGGGCACCGCAGCGCCGGGTGGTGGGGCGACGTCGTGGGGCCGGGGCGGGCTATCGACACCGGGCGCTACTACGTGGTGGCCGCCAATATCCTGGGCGGCTGCCAGGGCTCCACCGGGCCGTCGTCCACCGCCCCCGACGGGCGGCCCTGGGGCTCCCGCTTCCCCTGGCTGACCACCCGCGACGCCGTCCGTGCCGAGGCCCTCCTGGCCGACGCCCTGGGGATCGACGCCTTCCACCTGGTCATCGGGGCCTCCCTGGGCGGGCACCGCGCCGTTGAGTGGGCCGTGACCTACCCCGAGCGGGTGAGCAACCTGGCCCTGGTGGCCACCGGGGCCTCCACCACGGCCGACCAGCTCGCCTGGTGCCACCTCCAGGAGCTCGCCATCGTGGCGGACCCCTACTTCCTGGACGGCGACTACTACTCCCACCCCATCGGGCCGGTGCGGGGGCTGGGGCTGGCACGGGCGATCGCCCACACCACCTACCGCAGCGCCGCCGAGCTCGACGCGCGTTTCGGGCGCGCCCCCCAGGGGGAGGAGGACCCGGCCGTGGGCGGGCGCTACCAGGTGGAGTCCTACCTGGACCACCACTCCGGCAAGCTCCTGGCCAGGTTCGACGCCAACAGCTACCTGATCGTCACCCACTCCATGATGGTCCACGACGTGGGCGCCGGGCGCGGGGGGACCCAGGCGGCCCTGGGGACGGTCACCGCCCGGACCCTGGTGGTGGACGTGGACTCCGACCGGCTCTTCCTGCCGCCCCAGGCCGAGGAGCTCACCCGGTGCATCCCCCGCACGGTACGTCGCACCGTGCACTCCCTGCACGGGCACGACGGCTTCCTCATTGAGCACCAGCAGGTGGGCGCCATCCTGCGCGAGTTCCTGGCGGGGCCTGACGACATTGCACATTCTTCCGACGGGGCCCGGTAGGGCGGTGGCGTAGTTCCAACGATTTCCCGACCTGGGAGGCGGCAGGGGCCAGGATGAATGTGCAACAGCGTCTCCGTTGCACATTCATCCTTGTGCCGGACGCTGGACCACGTCGCAGATCCGCGTGATTCCGCGGTTCCTTGATCGGGGTCTGAAAGAAGAATGTGCGGTCCCGCCAGGTGGCCTGCCGGTCGGCTGCCGCGCCCCTGACATAATGGGGTCGTGAGCACCTCCACCACGACCCCTGGTACCCCTCAGGCTCCCGTGGGCTCCTGGGGCCCCGATATCCTGGGGCCCGGCTTCCAGGCTCGGACCCTGCCGCTCCTGCCCGACGAGGAGGACGACGGCGCCGTGGCCACCCTGGTGCGTCACGTGCCCGCCCTCGACCCGCATGCCCTGGCCGCCACCCCCACGACGCCGTCGTTCTCCTGGCTGTACCTCCACGGCTGGAACGACTACTTCTTCAACGCCACGCTGGCCCGCGAGGTTGCCCGGATCGGCGGGGCCTTCTACGCCGTGGACCTGCGCCGCTACGGCCGGAGCCTGCGCGAGGGCCAGATGCTGGGCTGGACCGCCAACCTGACCGACTACGACGAGGAGATCGGGCAGGCCCTGGCGGTGGTGCGCGCCGAGACGGGCATGGACACCCCGGTGGTGCTCTGCGGGCACTCCACCGGCGGGCTGACCGCCTCCCTGTGGGCCGACCGCCACCCCGGGGCCCTGGCGGCCCTGGTCCTGAACTCCCCCTGGCTGGTGATCCAGGGCGCCGACCCGGTGCGCCTCGTGGGCGAGCCGGTGGTCAACACCCTGGCCCGTCGGGATCCGCGCCGTCCCGTCCCCCTGCCCAGCTTCCCCGAGGAGAGTCTCTTTACGGTCCTGTCGGGCTGGGACGTGGAGCGTGACGGCGAGCTGCCGGACCCCGCCTGGGAGGGTGACGAGTACGTGCGCGGCTGGCAGGTGGAGCACCGGTGGAAGGTGCTCCCGACGGCGCCGGTGCGGCCCGGCTGGCTCCAGGCCATCCTCGCGGGGCAGGCGCGGGTGTCCGCAGGGCTGGACGTGCGCTGCCCCGTCCTGTGCCTGGCCAGCGCCCGCAGCCGTCTGGGGGTGACCTGGAACGAGGACGCCCGCCACGTGGACACGGTCCTGGAGGTCGACGAGGTCGTCGCCCGGGCGGTGCGGCTCGGGGCCCTGGTGACGGTGGCACGCTTTGAGGGCGGGGTCCACGACCTCATGCTGTCGGCCCCGCCCGTGCGCGAGCAGGTGCTCAGCGTGGTGCGCCGCTGGGTCGCCGCCTACGTCCTGCACTGACTACACCCCGGCACTACCGCGGCCCCTCCGCGAGAACGGTACTTATTGCTCGCGAGAACGGTACTTGTTCGTCGTGAGAACGGTACTTATTGCTCGCGAGAACGGAAGGGGCGTCGGGTGCCCGCCGTGTCTCCCGGCATAAGCCTGGTTTATGCGGCACCTCGGGTATTTTCCCACGCGCTTGCCGCCCCGGATCCGCATGCGTGTCGCAATCTGAGGATCAGGGAGGTAGGCACCCTCATGCATGTCGAGGCTCAGGCTTCTGACCTGCGTGGACATTGGGCGCACAAAGCCTGGGACGGGGTGGGGTCGGCTCTGATCCTCAGATTGCGACAAAACATCCGCCCGGCACCGCCAGGGCAGCGAATAGCCCCTGGTAGTCGCTGTCGCTACCCCCGTCTGCGCCTCGTGCGGAGCTAAGCTGGACGCCAGTAAGTACGCGAACCAGGCCCCCATCTGCGCCTCGTGCGGAGCTAAGACGGCGCGCCACCACCGGCCCTATTCGGACGGTGGCCGCAGGTCGAGCCGTGTCTGGGCCGCGGCACGCAGCGGATCCTCGTCGTGGGTAATGAGCAGGACGACGGCACCGGCTCGGGCACTGTCCCTGACGGCCCGCGCGATCGACTCCAGGTGGCGTCGGTCCACACCCGAGCTGGGCTCGTCGTAGATGACGACGCGCACGTGCGAGCACCGGGTGGTGGCGATGACGAGCCGCTGCTGCTGCCCGCCGGACAGCGCCAGCGGGTGCTGCTCGGCGCAGGAGAGCAGATCGAACTCACTGAGCACCTGGTCCACCTCGGCGTCGCTCAGCTTCCCGCCTCCCACCCCGCTCCGGGAGGCGGAGAGCCGGATCTCGGCCCGGACGCTGTCGGTGAAGAGCTGACGCTGGACGTCCTGCATGACGATCATGGTGTGCCGCAGACGCTCACGCCGCTCCACCCTCACACCGTCAAGCTCCATGCTGCCACACCGAGGCGCCCGGCCAGGTCGCGCACCGACCACGAATCGAGCCCGGTACCGCGCGTGGCCTCGACGGCGACGTCGATAATCGCCGTAGGTGTGAGGCCGACGTGGTAGGGCCTGCTGGCTCTGGCCCTGGTCATCAGCTCCTGACTCCACCTCGAGCGCCCGCGCCGGATACCGCCCCGGTCGTCGGAGGTCCACGGTACCAGGATCCGCAGGGGTGCGACGCTGACCTCGGGCAACCTGGGCGACGGCGCGCCAGCGCCCCCGCATCCGGGCAGTGCGGCGTCCGCCTCTACGTCGTCGGCCAGGTGAACGCGCCTTAGAGCAGGTGAACGCGCTGTCGCCCGGGTGGACGCGCATCCTGGCAGCGTTCATATACGCAAGAGCACGTTCACCCGGCCTTAAGCGCGTCCAGCTCGAGCGAGCCCGGCGCGAGCGGCCCCGGCGCACGCCCAAACGTCCACGGGCTGAGGAGGACCATACCCAGGGCGATGCCGGGGTCCCTGGCGGACGCGGTGCGAGACCCATGACAGAGGAGCGCATCCAGCAGGACAGCCCCGACGCCGACCTCTGGCTAGCATCTGACCCGAGCTCACGAGAGAGGGCGGACCGGTCCCCTCACCTAGTGTCCCCGACAGGTGACCCCACCGCCCACGGGCAAGGGAGGACGCACCGTATACAGGCAGACCACCTCGACACGCCCGACCCACCACCTCAATATGTCACATCTCACACTTTACTCAATAATGATTATCAACTATACTGATGGTATCCACACCGTCACCCACTCGGCACCACGTCGCACAGGAGGAACCGTGAACACCCAGCAGCTGGACCGGATGCGTACCGGCGCCGGCTTTATCGCAGCCCTGGACCAGTCGGGAGGATCCACGCCCCGCGCCCTGAAGGGGTACGGGATCGGCCCGGAGCGCTACTCCACGGACGAGGAGATGTTCGCCCTGGTCCACGCCATGCGCGCCCGCGTCATCACCAGCCCGGCCTTCACCTCTAAGCGCATCCTGGGGGCGATCCTGTTCGAGCGCACCATGGACTCCCAGGTCGAGGGCCGCCCGACGGCCGACTACCTGTGGGACGTCAAGGGCATCGTGCCCTTCCTCAAGGTGGACAAGGGCCTGGCCGACCCCGAGCACAACGTCCGCCTCATGCGTCCTATCGAGGGCCTGGACGCCCTGCTGGAGCGGGCCGTGGCAGCCCACATCTTCGGCACCAAGATGCGTTCGGTCATCCTGGGGGCCGACCCCGCGGGCGTGGACCAGGTGGTGGACCAGCAGTTCGAGGTGGCCTCCCAGATCCTCGACGCGGGTCTGGCACCCATTATCGAGCCGGAGGTGGACATCCACGCCCCGGACAAGGCGGAGGCCGAGGAGCTGCTGCGCGCGGCCATTACCAGGCACCTGGACGCCCTGCCCGAGGGCCGCGACGTCCTGCTCAAGGTCTCCATCCCCACCGTGGACGGCCTCTACACCCCGCTCATGGAGCACCCGCGGGTGGTGCGCGTGGTGGCGCTCTCCGGCGGCTACCCCCGTCAGGAGGCCAACGAGCGCCTGGCCCGTAACCCCGGCCTCATTGCCAGCTTCTCGCGGGCGCTGCTGGAGGACCTGGCCGACTCCCAGGACCAGGAGACCTTCGACGCCGCCCTGGCCTCCACCATTGAGAGCATCTACGCCGCCAGCACGACCTGAGGCCCTAGGGCGCGCGGGGCTGGCGAGCACCCTGCCCTTCGCCGACGCCGTGGGCTGAGCGTAGGGGGCGGGGCTGGCCGCACGGCTGGCGAGTCCCAGGTCCTCAGCCCGCCCACGGCGCGCCCCGACCCGACGGCCGTCCCACGGCCGAGGACGCCGGAGCAGGTCGGCGGCAGGGCGCACCGTCAGCCCGGCAGCTGCCCTGTGGCCGAGGGTGCTAGGGACGCCGTGTCCCGGTCCTGGTGGCTAGCACGGATGGTCTCGTGCCCGGGGATGCCGGGCGCGCCGTCAGCCCGGAGGCCACCTGGCGAGCTCCACCCAGCCGCCCTGAGGGCTTGCAAGCCCCTCAGGCCCAGGGATCCGCTGCCACCCGCGGCCGCATCACCACAAATGCAACCTGGCTCCTGAGCCCAGGGGCCCGCTCACCTGCCCTGCGCGTCGGTCCCCGACGGCCGCGTGGGCAGGGAGCCCACCGTGCGGAAAGGCCACCGGCTCCTGCCGACGGCAGGCCCCTGGTCCCAGGGACCGGACCCGCCAGGAGTCTTAAGGAGCGGCCTGGCCGGCGGGCAGGTCTCTAAAGTCCAGGACCGGACAGCCGGGACCCGGGCATCTCCCGCTACCAGCGGGCACAGTCGTGGCGTGCGGACACATCCGGGGTTGTCCGCGCACCACCCCGGCGTCGGTCAGATTCTGTAGGGGAGGCTGACCGACGCCGGGCCTCGCCCGGTGGTGCAGCACGAACAGGCCCGGCCGCCCCGGCAAGCAGACGCCAGGCCGATTCCGGCTGGCCCGGCCTCACCCATGGTGACGACCCGGTAGGTGCAGGCGGGGCTAGTCACGGACGCCAGCTGGCTGCCTACGCCGCCGACGACCCCGGTAGGCACAGGCGGGGCTCGTCACCCCCGCCACGAGCTGGGGATGACCGTGGACGACCCCGGTAGGCGCTCCCGGGCTGGTCCCAGCTGGCCGGGGACTCCTGGCCTGGCGCAGACAACAGCAGAGCGTCCTGAGCCGGCCCCGGTCCCGGCGTCGCGACCCCGCCAGCGGCGTCGCGACCCCGCCCAGTGGCACGGATCTCCTATGGTGGGTCCCATGAGCCTCCAGAACGTCCTTATTGACTCCCTGTCCCGCTCCCGGGAGCGCCTGGGCCGGGCGCTCGACGGCGTGACCGCCGAGCAGGCGAACACCCAGCCCGAACCCCTGAAGGCACCCCGGATCGACTCCCTGACCTGGCTGGCGTGGCACACCGCCCGCGAGATCGACCTCCAGGTCAGCGACCTGCGAGGCACCGAGCCGCTGTGGACCGCCGCGGGGTTCAGTCAGCGCTTTGCCCTCCCCCTGCCCGACGACACCGAGGACTGGCACCACACCCCCGACCTGGCGGCCCAGGTCCGGGTCACCAGCACCTCCCTCCTCACGGAGTACCTGGACGCCGCCTACGCCCTGGCCGAGGACTACCTGCGCACCCTGGATCCGGCCTGCCTGGAGGAGGTCATCGACACCTCCTGGAACCCGCCCGTCACCCGGATCACGCGCCTGGTCTCCATTGTCGACGACGCCGCCCAGCACTCGGGTCAGGCCGTCTACTCCCGGCGCCTGCTGGGCCTGGAGGGCTGACACCGCGCGCTCACAACGGTATCCGGAGCCGGCGGGCCTGCGCCGGGCCCGGCACCAGCAGACGCCGCTGCCGGGCCCACCAGCAGGGGTACCCCCTGGTCGTCCCACGTCCTGCACGGGGCCACCCACACGAAACTTGAGCAGTCGGTGACACCCGAGGGCCGTCCCATGTCCTGCACGAAGCCAGCGGTGGGCCTGCGCCGCGCTCCACGGCGTCGGGCTACCGCCCCCGGCCGGGCTACCGGTCCCCGAACCAGTCCCCCAGGCCGTCGTCGGCCCCGATCCAGCTCATGGCCAGGGCGAGCTCGTCCTGGCGCAGGAGGATCCTCTCAAAGGCCCACCGGACCCGGTCGCGGACCCCGGGGTTGCCCAGACCGGTGACCACCAGGTGACAGCGGGGCTCACCAGGCTCCTGGCCCTCACGCAGCGGTACGTCATTCCAGGTCCCGGCGTCGCCCACGGTCAGGGCGCCCCCGGCGAGCTCCCAGACGCACACCCGCCCGGGGCGGCTGGGCAGCCAGAAGCATCCGCGGGCGCACACGCCCTGGCCAGCCAGGTCGGCGACGAGCTCGCGCAGGCGCCCGGGGTGGAAGGGCAGGCTGGAGGACAGGTCCAGGGTCCAGGCCCCGTGCACCTGCGGCCCGCCCCAGGCCTGGGTGGTGGCCGGGTGGACGCGGGCCAGGGCCGCCGTCGCATCGTGTCGCAGGGACAGCAGGACCTGGGCGAGGGGGTGCTCCAGGCCGGGCAGGAGGAGGGTGTCGTGGGGGCGCAGGTGCTCCACGAGCTCGGCCCCCGCCAAGCTCCCCGCCCCGGGATCCTCGGCCCGTACGACCTGCGCGGACCCGGCTCCAGGCCCTCCGCCCTTCCGTCCCCCGCCCCTTACCTGGCCGCGGCCCGACCTCGAGCCAGCTCCAGACCCTGCCCCGGACTCGCGCCCGACATCGGAGCCAGACCCAGCCCCGACCTCGGCCACAAACTCATGCCCAGCCCCGCACCCGACCTCGACCTCGGCTACAGACCCGCACCCGGCCTCGGCCCCAGCCCCAGCCCCGGATCCAGACCCGGACCTGTCGGGCTCCCCGGTCCCCCTGCTCCCGCCTCGCGCCCCCGCGGCGCGGCCGGGCTCCCGGGCTCCCAGGGCCAGGATGACGTCGGCGTAGCCGAGGTTGACCAGGTGCACCTCGCCGGTGCAGCGCTGGTCCTCCTCCGCCAGGGCCAGGCCGAGCTCGGACAGGCTCTGGTGCCCCAGGACGTCGGCCACGGCCCGCTGGGTGTCAATGACGTGGGCGACCCCGGCCAGGACCGCCCCCGGCTCCTCCTCCAGCGCGTGGGCGAGCCCGGGCACCAGGTGGGGCAGCTCGACGGCGGGCGGCAGCAGGACGATGGTGGCGCCACCGGGGTCGTCCTGGGCGCGGGAGCAGGCGAGCTCCGCCAGGGCGTCACGCAGGGAGCAGGTGAGGCAGGCGTGGCGCATGGGCAGGTCCAGGTGGACAGGCTCATGCCAGGCGCCCCCGGTCAGCCGCACCACGCCGTAGCCAGGCCCCTCCTCCCAACCGGGGACGTCCCAGCCACCGCCGTCACGGGGTCCAGCCTCCTCCCAGCCGGCCTCCTCCCAGCCGGACCCTTCCTGGTCCGCCCCCGGCCAGTCGGCCTCCTGCCCGGAGGCGTCCCACGCACCGGGGCCCGTCGCCTGGGGCGGGTCCGCACGCCAGCCGCGCGCAGACGCATCCCACGCACCAGGATCCGTCGGGTCGTCCTGGTCAGGGCGCCAGCCGCTGTGGAGGGTGGCGGTCAGGACCAGGGCTTCCTGGCCGGACAGGCTCAGGGCGGTCAGGTCGAGCAGCACCGGGTCGACGGCGCTGACCAGGGCCAGACGGTGGGCGGTGGGACGGCTCACGGAACCTCCAAGTTGACCATGAATGATAACCATTCTTATCATGCACTGCATGACCACGTACTGCCAAGTCACGGGCAAGCGCCCGGTGTTCGGGAAGAGCGTCTCCCACTCCCACCGCCGGGTGAGCCGACGCTGGAACCCCAACCTCCAGTCCAAGCGCTACTGGGTCCCCTCGCTGGGCCGGACGGTCCGCCTGACGGTGAGCACCCAGGGCATCAAGATCATTGACGCCAAGGGCATCGACGTCGTCGTGGCCCAGATGCTGGCACGTGGGGAGAGGATCTAGTGGCCACCAAGTCCAAGGACCTGCGTCCCGTGATCAGGCTGGTCTCCACCGCTGGCACCGGCCACACCTACGTGACCCGCAAGAACCGCCGCAACACCCCCGAGCGCCTGGTCCTGCGCAAGTTCGACCCGGTCGTACGCCGCCACGTGGAGTACAAGGAGACCCGCTAATGGCCAAGAAGTCCAAGATCGCCGCCGAGCTGCGGCGCCAGAAGGTGGTCGCCCGCTACGCCGAGCGACGGGCCGAGCTGAGGAGGGCCTCGGTCAACCCCCACCTGACCCAGGCTGAGCGGGACGCGGCCATGGCCGCCCTGCACGCCCTGCCCCGCGACGCCTCCCCCACACGTCTGCGCAACCGCGACGCCGTGGACGGCCGACCCCGCGGCTACCTGCGGGTCACCGGCACCTCACGGGTGCGCTTCCGCCAGATGGCGCTGCACGGCCAGCTCCCCGGCATCGTCAAGTCCTCCTGGTAGGGCGCCAGCCCGCCCCACAGGCGACGGGCCGGGCCTTGACATGGGCCCAGACACCTACCTGGACCACCGTCGGCCCTACGGGTGATGGGATGGCCAGGGCGACCCCGCCAGCCCGATCTGGAAGGCAGCCAGCCCCACGGGCGACGGGCTGGTTCCGCCGTGCGACAGCAGGCCAGCCACCCCGCCAGCAGTCACCACCTCGACCGCCTCCGGCCCCTGCCCGCCGCCCGCTCCGGCCCCTCCGGCCCCATACCCACGCCAGCCCACCACTCCGTCCGTACCCACGAAGGAACCTTATGAAACCCGGGATCCATCCCGACTACCATCCTGTCGTCTTTCGCGACAAGAGCGCGAACTTCGCCTTCCTGACCCGCTCCACCATGACCTCCTCCCAGACCATCCAGTGGGAGGACGGCAGGACCTACCCGGTGGTGGACGTGGACGTCTCCAGCGCCTCCCACCCCTTCTGGACCGGACAGGGCCGCATCCTGGACACCGCCGGGCGAGTGGAGAAGTTCGAGCGTCGCTACGGAAAGCGCAAGCGCTGAGCCACCACGTCCCCTCGACAGCACCGTACTGGTCGCACAGATAAGGAGAACTTATGAAAGTCCGCGCCTCAATCCGGTCCCTGGCCAGGCAGCCCGGCTCCACAGTGGTGCGCCGCCGCGGCCACACCTACGTCATTAACAGGAGGAACCCCCGATTCAAGGCCCGCCAGGGCTGAGTCTGTGTCACCTGGGGGCCAGGTCCTTGGTCTCCTCGACCCCCACCCCGGTACGACTGAACCGCTCCACCCGGTAGAACCCAGCTATCGCAACAGGCCTCGCCCCCACCCCGGTACGGCTGAGCCCGTGGCGTCCCAGTGGTCTGTGCCAGCCAAGACTGAACTTGACCACGGGGTTGTCCACGGCCAGACCGACCTGAGGTCCGTGCCCACCAGGGCTGAGCACGCCCGGGCCCTCGCCCAACGTCCGGGTGCTCGTCGCCCTGTCCTGCACAGGGCCGCGGCTGGCGGTGTTGCACATTCATCCTGGAGGTGCCGACGGGGTACCGGCGTCATTTCAACGTTTTACCTCCCCGAGCAGGACCCTGGAACAGGATGAATGTGCAACTCGGCCGCCGTTGCACATTCATCCTGGTTTTCGGACCCGACACCACCGCAAGGATCCGCATGATCCCGCTATTCTATGATCGCTGATTGTAAAATAAATGTGCAGATCCGGATCCGAGGCACCTCGCAGGCCCGGTAGGAGGCCAGCCGCCGAGACCCTCGGCCTCATCGCCCAGCAGGCCCCCGGTCCCACCGGGTGGGAGCCAGGGCCGCCAGGCTAGCCCATGCTCCGGCTCCGTCCGCCGGGGCCCGACGGGGCGCGCCACCGGGTGGACACGCGACCCAGTGCCCTGGCGGACGGAGCCGGGGCCCGACAGACCACGGCCCTCAGGCCGCCGGGCTGGTCAGGTCCACGTCCTGCCCGCGTCGCAGGACCCGCACCGGGGCCAGGTCGGCGTCGGTGACCACCACGTCACCCCACAGGCCCGGCAGGAGGGCGCCAATGCTGGGGTCGCCCAGGATCCTCGCGCCCTGGACGCTGGCCGCGTAGACGGCGTCGACCAGGCTCACCCCGTTCCTCCAGGTGGTACGGACCACATCCAGGAGGTGGGCGGTGCCCCCGGCGATCGAGCCGCCCTGGGTCAGCCGTGCCACCCCGCGCGTGACGGTGACCGGCTGGGAGCCCAGGACGTAGTCGCCGTCGGGCATGCCAGCTGCGGCCATGGCGTCGGTAATGAGGACGACGTCGTCCCGCCCCAGGGTCTCGAACATGTCCAGGACGATGGCGGGGTCCAGGTGGACGCCGTCGCCGATCATCTCCACCACGCACTCCCCGCGCCGGGCCGCCGCCAGGAACTCCGGCACCGGGCCGGGGGTGCGGTGGTGCATGGGGCGCATGCCGTTGAACAGGTGGGTGGCCGTGGAGCGGGGTGAGCGCACCGGCAGACCCGCCTCCTGACGGGCGGCAATACGCGCGGCGGCGTCGGCCAGGGCGGCGCGCACGGGGGCGGCGTCGGAGTCGGTGTGCCCGAAGGAGGGCAGGGCCCCGCCGTCGATCAGCGCGGCCACGACGCCGTCGTCACCGGTGACGCCCGGCTTCTCCGGGGCGATGGTCATGGTGGCCACGTGCCCGCGCCCCAGCTCAATGAGCTCGCGGGTCAGGGCCGCGTCGGGGTCGACAATGTAGGTGGGGTCCTGGGCGCCGCAGCGCTCCACCGAGACAAAGGGGCCCTCGAAGTGGATGCCCGCCAGCTCCCCGGCCTCGCACAGGTCCGCCAGCACCCGCGTGCGCTCACGCAGCACCTCGCCGCTGGCGGTGACGCAGGAGGCCACCAGGCTGGTGGTGCCGTGGCGGCGGTGCTCCAGGACGGCGGTCATGGCCTGCTCGGCGGTCTCGGCGTTGGGGAAGGACTCCCCGCCGCCGCCGTGGCAGTGGACGTCCACCAGGCCCGGCAGGAGGTAGCCGCCCTCGGGGGCGGGGGAGGCGGCCTCCAGGGCCCGACCGAACCCGGCGCCCCGGGCATCCTGGGCCCGGCCGACCCAGGCGATATGACGGTCGGTGACGACGACCAGTCCGTCGTCAAGGATCTCGTGGGGGGTGACGACTCGTCCGCGCAAGGCGGTCGTGGCAACGCTGCTCATGGGGTCATGCTAGCGCGACGCCCTGGCATTGTCAGACGTCCTACGTCCCTGCCAGCGGTCCCGCGGGTCGGGACTGCGGAGCCGCGGCACAGGCCCGCCCGCCACACTCGCAATCGCTGCGAGCGCCCGACCAGCGGGCGGAGTCAGGGGCGACCATGCCATGGCAGCCGCAGCCGCCTACCCACTTCAGGCGGCCAGGCGCCTGCGCACACGCTCCAGGGCCCGGGCTACGTCACGTTCCACCCGGGCCGACGGCGGGGACCCGCCCAGCCAGGTCAGCCCCTGGGCCACCGGGGCCACGGCCACGAGCCTGCCCCGGTCCACCAGCAGAGGCCGGAACATGCCGTTGGACGCGGGGCAGATCAGGCGCTCACCGGCGGCGTCGGTCAGGCAGGTACGGTCCTGGTAGCCCACGTGGAGCTCGTCGAAGGAGGGCAGGAACAGGGTGGCCTGGGCACTGCGGCGGTGCGCGGCCAGGAGGTCAGGCAGGTCGGCGCGCGCGTAGCAGGTACCGGGTGCGGGCCTCCTGCCGGTCACCGCGGGCAGGGGCCGCAGGGCCGTGTCCACCCGCGCCACCGGCACCTGTCCGCTGGCCGTGTCGGTGGCGTAGGTGGCTGAGCTCGTGAGCTCGACGGCGTCCTCCAGGGCCTGGGCGGCCTGCGAGCGGGGCAGGCCGGTCCACCGGGCCAGGTCGGCGACGCTGACCGGCCCGTGCCCGAGGGCGTAGCGGCGGGCGATCTCGGCGCAGGCGGCACGGTGCCCGGCGCCCCCGTGACGCACGTCCGCACCCGCGGGACCGCGGTCGGCGTCGGGCAGGGAGCGGGCGTCCACCACCAGGTGCTCGTTACCGCGCCTGGGGCCCTGGACCAGGACGCCCTCACGCTGAAGACGTACCAGCAGGTGGCGGCGTCGGTAGGAGATGACGTCCCGCTCCTCGGCGGACCCCATGAGCCCGGCCTGGCCCCAGGCCTGGAGCAGCACCGCGCGCGGCAGCGGCCCGTGCTCGGCCAGGAGCTCCAGGGCGACCTGCGCGGCCCGGGTGCACAGGGCCTCGTCCATGCCGAGCTCGGCCTCGGTGCGCCTGGTCCAGGCGTCGCTGCGGTGCATGAGGGTGGCACGCAGCCAGTGGTGGTCGGCGGCGGTGGTGATGTGGATGGTGCCGCGCATGGGCCAGGACCGCACCAGCTCACCGGCCTCAAAGGCCGCCTCGACGTCGCTGCCGCCCGCGCCCGCGCAGCGTGCCACCAGGGCGTGGGGCACGGCGGAGACCTGCTGGCCCTGGACGGCGAGCTGGCGGCGCACCGCCTCGACGGGGGTGGGGGCGGTGGTGGCGGCCACCAGCCCCTGGGCCAGTATGCGGGCCAGGCTCATGTCGCGCAGGGAGACCGGCACGGGTGCGTCCTCTCACGGAGTGTCCTCTGGTGCGGGGCAGGATTCTAGCTGGGCCTTCCCGGCAGACCGCGGACGGCGGGGCCAGCGTACCGGCGGCGACGTGCCTTAGTCCCTTAGTCAGCGGAGACGTACCTTCGTTGGCGGGGACGTACCATCGTTGGCGGGGACGTACCCTCATCGGCGACGACGTACCATCGTTGGCGGGGACGTACCTTAAAGGTACGTCGTCGGCGACTAAGGTACGTTGCCGCCGGCCAACGTACGTCCCCGGCGGCCCGACAAACGGCAGCCCACCGGCCAACGTACGCCCCCGACAGCCCGGCAAACGGCAGCCCGTCAGAAGAGGCGGGAGCTGGGGTCGTCCATGCCCCGCATGGCGTCGTAGTCCAGCACCACGCAGCGGATGCCCCGGTCCTGGGCCAGGACGCGCGCCTGCGGTCTCAGGGTCTGGGCCGCGAAGACCCCCTGGACGGGCGCCAGCAGGGGGTCGCGGCCCAGCAGCTCCAGGTAGCGGGTCAGCTGCTCGACGCCGTCGATGCCGCCCACGCGCTTGATCTCCACCGCCACGCTCCCGCCCGAGGGGTCCTTGGCCATAATGTCCACCGGCCCGATGGCGGTGGGGAACTCCCGACGCACCAGGCGGTACCCGGGCCCCAGGAGCTCGATCTGCTCGGCCAGGAGCTCCTGGAGGTGGGCCTCCACCCCGTCCTTGGTCAGCCCCGGGTCCACGCCCAGGTCGTAGCTGACGTCGGAGAGGATCTCGTAGAGGCGGATGACCAGGCGGTCGTCGGTCCTGGCGGCGCTCACCTCCCAGCACGCCCTCACCCCCGCCCTGACGTCGTCGGCGTCGGGCTGCGTCTCGGTCATGTGCGCGGGCGGGCTCATCCAGTTCAGGGGCTTGTAGGAGCCGCCGTCGGAGTGGACCAGGACGGAGCCGTCCGCCTTGATCATAATGAGGCGGGTGGCCCGGGGCAGGTGGGCGTCCAGGCGCCCGGAGTAGTCCACGGAGCAGGAGGCAATGACGACACGCACCAGGCCACTCTAGCGGGAGGGACCCGGGCCCACGCACCCGGACCCGTCGCCGTACTGAGGCTGTCGCGCTCGGAGCTGGCCCTACGCACCCAGGGCAGACCGGAGCAGGGCAGGCCAGGGCCGGCTCTACCCCGCCCCCGAACCCATGCGCAGGACAGCGCCGACGCCTACCTGGGACCGGGGAATACGCGCCCTGACGGTGGGACCGGACTCACTGACCCCACCTAACCTGGGCGCTGCGGGCTCGACGGGCTGACGAGGGCGCGGTCCCTGGTGGCTGGACCCACCTACCTGGGTGCCGTGGACTCCAGCCAGGCCACCAGGGCGGAGTGGGAGTCCTCGTGCATAGCCAGCTCGAAGACGACGTCCCCCGAGGTGCAGGGCACCTCCACGACCTTGGAACCGGCCCCCCGGCGCCTGGCCGGACCCATCTCCAGGTAGCCGCGCGCCCATATGCGCGCCGGGGACGGCGCCAGCGACATGAGCCGGTACCAGCGCAGGGCGTCATTGGTGAACATGGCGACCCCGCTGCTCCAGCGGGTGGTGTGGGACGGTCTCCAGGCGCACTCAAAGGAGCCCAGCCGCCCGGCCACCGAGCGCAGGCGGACGACGAAGAGCAGGGCGAGCAGCACCAGCAGGGCGAGGGCGAGGACCGTACCCAACCACGCCTGACTGCTCATGACCGCTCTCCTCTCAGTAGGCCTCGCCTGAGGCCGGTTCCGTTCCCGATGCCGGGGACGGCTCGGAGGCCATCGCCTCGTCACCGGCCTCGTCCGCCGCCACCGTGACCGTGTCGTGGTCCACCGAGCAGAAGCCTCCCCGGACAGGGACGGCGACCGCCTCACCCTCCAGCGGGGTCAGGCGGACCCGCCCGGTGCCCAGGATAGCCACAATGGGGGCGCGCCCGGGCAGCACCCCGAGCTCGCCGTCGACCAGGGGCACGGAGACCTGCGAGACCTCCCCGCTCCAGGCCACGCCCTTGGACCGGGAGACGATCTGGACGCTCAGGGCCACGGCGCTCACCCCTTCTCCAGCTCGGCGGCGCGGCGTTCCAGGTCCTCCACGCCACCGATATTGAAGAAGGCCTGCTCGGGCAGGTGGTCGTAGTCGCCGTCGGCAATGCGCTTAAAGGCCTCGACGGTCTCCGACAGGGGCACCGTGGAGCCGGCCACCCCGGTGAACTTCTCTCCCATGTAGAGGTTCTGGGACAGGAACTGCTCCAGGCGTCGGGCCCGGGCCACCGTGACCTTGTCCTCCTCGCCCAGCTCGTCCACGCCCAGGATGGCGATAATGTCCTGGAGCTCCTTGTTCTTCTGGAGGATGGACTTCACCCGGGTGGCCACGTCGTAGTGCTCCTGGCCCACGTACTGGGGCGCCAGCAGGCGGGAGGTGGAGGCCAGCGGGTCCACGGCCGGGTAGATGCCCTTGGAGGCGATCTCACGGCTCAGCTCGGTGGTGGCGTCCAGGTGGGCGAAGGTGGTGGCCGGGGCCGGGTCGGTGTAGTCGTCGGCGGGCACGTAGATGGCCTGCAGGGAGGTGATGGAGTGCCCGCCGGCGCTGGTGATGCGCTCCTGGAGCAGACCCATCTCGTCGGCCAGGTTGGGCTGGTAGCCCACCGCGGAGGGCATGCGCCCCAGCAGGGTGGAGACCTCCGAGCCGGCCTGGGTGAAGCGGAAGATATTGTCAATGAACAGCAGCACGTCCTGGTGCTGGACGTCACGGAAGTACTCGGCCATGGTCAGGGCGCTCAGGGCCACCCGCAGGCGCGTGCCCGGCGGCTCGTCCATCTGGCCGAACACCATGGCGGTCTTGTCGAAGACCCCCGCCTCCCCCATCTCCACAATGAGGTCGTTGCCCTCACGGGTGCGCTCGCCCACGCCGGCGAACACCGACACGCCGCCGTGGTTGAGGGCCACACGCTGGATCATCTCCTGGATGAGGACCGTCTTGCCCACGCCGGCGCCACCGAACAGGCCGATCTTGCCGCCCTGGACGTAGGGGGTGAGCAGGTCGATGACCTTGATGCCGGTCTCGAACATCTGCTCCTTGGACTCCAGCTGGTCGAAGGCCGGGGGCTGGCGGTGGATGGGCCAGCGCTCACTGACCTCCAGGACCTCGCCGGGCGCCAGGTTGAGCACGTCGCCGGTGACGTTGAAGACGTGCCCCTTGGTGACGTCGCCCACCGGCACGGAGATGGGGGCGCCGGTGTCACGCACCTGGGTGCCGCGGACCAGTCCGTCGGTGGGGTTCAGGGAGATGGTGCGCACAATGTTGTCGCCCAGGTGCTGGGCCACCTCCAGGGTGATCTCGTGCGCGTGGGTGCCCTCACCGGTGGCCTGGACGGTCACCTTGAGGGCGTTGTACATCGCGGGGATCGCCTCGGGGGGGAACTCGGCGTCGACGACGGCGCCGATGATCCGGGTGATGTGCCCCGTTCCCGGGGTCGGTGAGGTGGTGTCAGCCATGGTGCGTTCTTCCGTGTCCGTTGTGGCAGGTAGGTCTGAGGGGCCCGACGCCGGGCGCCCGGCTGAGCGGCGCGCCCCGCTCGGCTACTCCGGGCCCAGGGAGTCCGCCCCCGAGACGATCTCGGTGATCTCCTGGGTGATGTCGCTCTGGCGGGCGGCGTTGGCCAGGCGCGTGTAGGTGGTGATGAGCTCCTCGGCGTTGTCGGTGGCCGTGTGCATGGCCTGCTGGCGGCTGGCGAGCTCACTGGCGGCGGCCTGGAGGAGGGCATTGCGGATGCGTGAGCACACGTAGCGCCTCAGCAGGGCGTCCAGGACGACGTCCTGACTGGGCTCGAACTCGTACAACGGGGAGGAGTCGAAGGTCTGGGCGTCGGCGTCCTCGGAGCGGTCGAGCTCGCCGGGGCCGGTGACGTCCACGATCTTCAGCGGCAGCATACGACGCACCTCGGGCACCTGGGTGACCATGGAGACGTAGCGGGTGAAGACGATGTGGAGCTCGGCCACCCCGCCGGCGGAGACGGGGGCCAGGAAGTACTCCAGGAGCACCCTGGCCAGCTCGTCGATGGAGTGGTCGCTGGGGCGGTCGGACTCCCCCACCCAGGAGTACTCCACCGCCCGCCCGAGGAAGGAGAAGTAGCTCTGGGCGCGGCGCCCGAAGGTGAAGACCACCGGCTCCCTGCCCGACGCGCTCAGCTGCTCCAGGAGCTTCTCGGACTCCCTCAGGATGGTGGCCGAGTAGGCCCCGGCCATGCCGCGGTCCGAGGTGACCACCAGGACCGCCACCCGCTGGGTGTCGGTGCGCCTGCGGGTGATGGGGTGGTCGTCGAGGTGGGAGTAGGTGCCCAGGGCGGCCACCGCCTGGCTCAGGGCGTCGTCGTAGGGCCCCGCCTCCTGCGCGTTGCGGCGTGCCGCCCCGATCCGGGAGGAGGCAATGAGCTCCATGGCCCGGAAGACCTTCTGGAGGGTCTGGGTGGAGCGGATACGCTGCTTGTAGACGCGCTGGTTGCCGGCCACGTCAGCCCCTGCTCACGACGATCTGCTCGACCGTGTGCTCGGCCCCCGCCGGCTCCTCGGGGGCGGCGGCCTGGGCGCCGAGCATCTGGCCTCCGGACAGGTAGCTGGTGCGGAAGGACTCCACGGCCTGGCGCAGCGCCTCCTCAGTGTCCTTGTCCAGCACGCCGGTGCTCCGGATGGTCTCCAGCACCGTGGAGTTGCGGCGCAGGTGGTCCAGCAGGGAGGCCTCGAAGGTCAGCACATCGGAGACCTCCAGGTCGTCGAGGTAGCCGTTGGTGCCGGTCCACACGCTGGCGACCTGCTCCTCGACCGGGTAGGGCGTGTACTGGGGCTGCTTGAGCAGCTCCATGAGGCGCTCGCCGCGGGTGAGCTGGGCGCGGGTGGCGGCGTCCAGGTCGGAGGCGAATATGGCGAAGGCCTGCATGGAGCGGTACTGGGCCAGGGTGAGCTTGAGCGTGCCAGCCACCTGCTTCATGGCCTTGACCTGGGCGGCACCGCCCACGCGGGACACCGAGATGCCCACGTCCACGGCCGGGCGCTGGTCGGAGTTGAACAGGTCGGACTGGAGGAAGATCTGCCCGTCGGTGATGGAGATGACGTTGGTGGGGATGTAGGCCGAGACGTCGTTGGCCTTCGTCTCGATGATCGGCAGCCCGGTCATCGAGCCCGCGCCCAAGTCGTCGGAGAGCTTGGCGCAGCGCTCCAGGAGCCGGGAGTGCAGGTAGAAGACATCGCCGGGGTAGGCCTCGCGGCCCGGCGGACGGCGCAGGAGGAGGGACACGGCGCGGTAGGCCTCGGCCTGCTTGGACAGATCGTCGAAGACGATGAGGACGTGCTTGCCGGAGTACATCCAGTGCTGCCCGATGGCACTGCCGGTGTACGGGGACAGGTACTTGAACCCGGCGGGATCGGAGGCCGGGGAGGCGACGATCGTGGTGTACTCCAGGGCGCCGTGCTCCTCCAGCACCGAGCGCACCGAGGCGATCGTCGAGCCCTTCTGACCCGTGGCGACGTAGATGCAGCGCACCTGCTGGGCGGGATCGCCGGTGTCCCAGACCGCCTTCTGGTTGAGGATCGTATCGAGCGCGATCGCGGTCTTGCCGGTCTTGCGGTCGCCGATGATCAGCTGACGCTGTCCCCGGCCGATCGGGGTCATCGCGTCGATGGCCTTGATGCCGGTCTGCAGGGGTTCGCGGACCTCCTGACGGTCCATGACACCGGCTGCCTGGAGTTCCAGGGCGCGCCTGCCCTCGATGTTCCTGATCTCACCGAGCCCGTCGATGGGATTGCCCATCGCGTCGACGACGCGCCCCAGATAGCCGTCGCCGACGGGAACGGAGAGCACCTCGCCCGTGCCGTGAACGGTGGATCCCTCGTCGATGCCCTCGGAGTCACCGAGCACGACCACGCCGATCTCCCTCTCGTCGAGGTTGAGGGCGATGCCCATGGTGCCGTTCTCGAAACGCAGCAGCTCGTTCGCCATCGCCGAGGGCAGACCCTCGACGCGCGCGATGCCGTCACCGGAGGTCACGACAACGCCGACCTCCGTCATGCTGGCAGCGGCGGGTTGGTAGGACGAGACGAACTCGTCCAGCGCGCTGCGGATCTCGTCGGGACTGATGGTGAGTTCAGCCATTGCGTCCTACTTTCGCTTATCGCTTGATGTCAGTTCAGGAGCCGGCGGGCCTCGTCGAGCCGCCCGGCCACGGTTGATTCGAATACGTGCGTCCCGAGATCGACGCTCATGCCGCCGATCACGTTCTCGTCCACCGTGATCTGCAGGAGGACGGGACCGCCAACCTGAGCCTCCAAGGCCCTGCGAAGCCGTTCGGTGCGCCCCTCGTCGAGGGGGCGGGCCACGGTGACCCGCGCCATCCGCTCCCCCGCCAGGTCTGCGGCCAGAGCCAGATAGCTGGTGAGGGTGAGCGGGACCGTGCGGGCACGGGCAGCGGCCGCGCGCGACGCGAGCCGCTCCGTGACGGGAGCCACCCGGCCCGCCAGCAGCCGGGCGATCAGGGCGCGCCGATCTGCGAGAGCTCTTCCCCGGTTGCGCAGCGCGTCCGAGAGCTCCGGGGAACCGTCGATGACCAGGGCGAACCTGTGCAATTCCTCCTGGACGCGCTTCAGCTCCCCACGCTCGTTGGCGGTACGCAACAGGCCGCGCACACCCTGCCGCTCGATGGCATCGATCATGGTTCGCCCGCTGGGCCAGGGGCGGTAGGCCACCTCGGTGACCACGGAAAGAGCGGCGGCCCCCAGCCGGCCCTCGAAGAGTCTGCGGGCCAGCGCCTGCCGGTCCCTCCCGCTCGCGGAGGGATCGGACAGCGAACGCCTCAGCGGAGGCTGGCCCTCGAGCAGATCGGCAACTGCGAACAGCTCATCGGCAGCGGTTTCGTCCACCTGGATGGCATCCGCCACCGGATCGAAGGCGCTGAGGGCGATGTCGCGGGATTTCATCGGGGGGTGCCTGCCGTTTCCAGTTCTTGCAGGAAGCGGTCGATGGTCCGGTTGGCGCGCTCGTCGTCGGTGAGCGCCTCACCGACGATCCGTCCGGCGAGGGTGGTGGCCAGGCCACCGATGTCCCCACGGAGCTCGGCCAGCAGCTGCGCGCGCTCGGCCTCCAACTGGGCCCTGCCCGCGGCGAGAATGCGATCTGCCTCCTTGCCAGCCCGTTTCCGGGCCTCCGCCAGCAACTGGGCCCCGGTGTTCTTGGCCTCCTCGCGGATCTTCGCCGCCTCTTCGCGTGCGGAGTTGAGTTGCTCGTTGTACTCCGCCAGCGCGGCCTCCGCCTTCGACTCGGCCTGCTCGGCCCGCCGGATTCCGCCCTCAATGCGTTGGTAGCGCTCTTCGTACAGTTTCTCGAAGGCCGGGACGACGGCCTTCCACATGACGAGGAACACCAGCAGCATCAGGATGATGCCGACCACGACCTCGGACAGGTGATGGGGCAGAAGCGGCCCGAGATCTATCCCGGACTCGAGCAGCACCCCATTCACGGGAACCACGTCAATCCTCACTGAAGAACGAAGGCCAGGGCAATGGCGATGATGGCGAGCGCCTCGACGACGGCGAAGCCGATGAAGGCGGTGCTCATCATGGCACCACGCGCCTCGGGCTGGCGAGCGGTTCCGTTGATGACGGAGGCGAAGATCCAAGCGACGCCCAGGGCCGGGGCGATGGTGGCGATCGCGTAGCCGATCATGTTGAGCGAACCGTTGATTTCCAGGAGGGTCTGCATGGTTTTCCTTTCGGATGGCTCCTCACCGGGATTGGTGACGGAGTCGGATTTTTCGAATCAGTGGGCCTCTGAGACTGAGGTTGACACGTACTGGGCGGTCAGGACGGTGAAAATGTAGGCCTGCAATGCGCCGATGAACAGTTCCAGGAACAGGAGCGCGAAACTGAACACCACCGAGACGGCACCGGAGACGTTGTACATGAGGTTGTTCTGGAAGGTCAACAGGAAGGAGCCTCCGACCACGAACACCAGAACCACCAAGTGCCCGGCGAACATGTTGGCGAACAGACGCAGGGCGAGCGTGACTGGGCGGGTGACGAACGTCGCGAGAAACTCCAGCGGGATGATCAACCACAGGAGATACCACGGAACGCCCTCGGGGATGAGCGCCTTCTTGAGAAACCCGATGCCGAATTTGCGGAATCCCGCACCGACGTAGACACACCAGGACAGGAAAGCCAGACCGTAGGCGAATCCGACGTTGCTGAAAGTCGGGAGCATGAACACGAAGGTCTCGCCGAACCAGTTGTTGATCAGCAGGAAGGAGAACAGGCCGAGCAGATATGGCAGAAAACGCTTGTAGTCGTGGTGGAGGATGTCGCGGGCGATGCCGTTGCGGACGAATTCGTAGAGGTACTCGGCGAGGAACTGCCGTTTGGGGGGCAGCACCTTGAGGCGACGCGAGGCCAGCCACCAGAGCAGGACCACCAACAGAGCCGCTATGACGGCCTGCCAGAAGGGCTTGTTCATCCAGGTGGGGGTGCCGGGAATGACGGGGGTGTCGAAGATGAAGTCGTTGACGCTCGGCGGGGTGTAACCGCCATCGCCACCGCTCTCCAGCGGAAGAAGCCAAGGGTTCACGTGCCGCTCCCATATCGTTTGATGATCAGATATGTGCTGCAGGCCAGGCCCAGGATCAGGCCCAGCGGCAGCAACCACGATGTCTTCCAGAGATGATCACCCAGCCAGCCCAGGCCTCCGTAGAAGAGCAGACCCGCCAGGATGTAACTGAGCACGACCATCCCGTCCTCGGTACCCCGTTGCTGAGGGGGCTTCTCCTCGGGTTCTGGTCTGGTGCCCATGTCGGGAGTGAGCCTAGCGGAAAACTCCCCTGCCTTCATCCTCCCAGGCCGCACTTTCAGCCTTGGTCGTGAATGTCGTAAATGGGTACGCGTTGCCGCGACGCCACCACGACCACACCCGTCGTCCAGGCAAGCACCGTCGCGACGACCGCGCCCGCCAACCATTTCCCGTCCGTGGCGGGCCCGAGCCGCGGATGACTCGTCACGAACCAGATCCCGGCTCCGACCCCCACCACGCGAACCGCATAGCTCACGAGCACCAGTCCGAGGCCTTGGACGGGTTCCAGCTCGCAGGCCACGACCTCGACGGCCTGCCCCACGGAGCAGAAGATGACCACCGCGGCGAATCCCAGCGCGGCCCCGATGAGTGCCGCCCGGGAACCGGTCGCCAGGGCCAGGCCGCACGCCGCGATCCCCGCCGCGTGTCCGGTCAGGAGCCCGCCGATCATCATCTGCCGGGCCCGCCGGGTGGCTCCTGTGACCCGGCGTTCAGCCATGTTTCGCCGCCCCGGATCCGCGCCTGACGGGCATGACGGTGACCAGCACCAGCAGCACGAAGAAAACCCCGATGGCCCACCACGTCGCGGGGTGGTTCAGGAGCACCGTGCAGACCAGGCCACCCGCTATCACCGCACCCCAGGAGCACATGATGAACACGACCCCGCGCTGCGAGTGTCCCCGGGCCACCAGCCTGTGGTGCAGGTGCTGTTTGTCCGCCTTGAAAGGATGCTGGCCTCGCGCGGTCCTGCGGATCCAGGCCAGGACCAGGTCGCTCAGCGGTAGGGCCATCGTGGCGAACGGCAGCAGCACCGGGAGCAGCGCGGGTAGGACGTCGTCGTGGTCCCGGCTGAGGGCGCTCGGATCCACCTGGCCGGTGAAAGAGATGGCGCTCATCGCCATCAGGAATCCCAGCAGCATGGATCCCGCATCCCCCATGAACATGTGCGCCGGCTGGAAGTTGTGGCCGAGGAACCCGAGGCAGATGCCGAGGGTGGCCACGGTCAGCAGGCTCGCCGTCGTGGCCCGGGCCAGGTCCTGTTCGTAGGCGAGCACGTACGAGTAGGCGAAGAACGCCCCCGCCCCGACCGCCACCAACCCGGCGGCCAGCCCGTCCAGCCCATCGACGAAGTTGACGGCATTGGCGCACACCGCGATGAAGATGACCGTGATCAGGATGCTGCTGGCGTCGTCGAGGGCCAGCACAGCGTTCGGCAGGGGGATCCAGTAGATGCGAACCCCTCCCAGCACGGCCGCCCCCGCGGCCAGCACCTGGCCACCGAATTTCACGACTGGACTCAGCTCGACCACGTCATCGACCAGCCCGACAGCGCAGATCAGACCGCTCGCCAGGAGCACCACCAGGGCGTCGTGCCCGACCGTGGTGAAACGCGACAGGAACGGCATGTTCACGGCGAGTATCAGGCAGACGACCAGTCC
>ERZ772921.390-NODE-390-length-26841-cov-8.483536_pt1 | contig 26841 bp, 30 predicted proteins | sample MGYA00512117_ERZ772921 | MGnify/ENA primary metagenome ERZ772921 (study PRJEB29015, sample SAMEA2737944) | human oral metagenome | biome: human oral; feature: human-associated habitat; material: dental | place: China | collected 2150 ...
CAAAAGTTTTGCCCTCTCGATCTGTTGGGACTCGTTTAGGCGCGTGGTAGGCTGTACTGATCTTGCTTGTAATGACATAGTCAGGGCTAAAAGGGAGTAGCTCCTTAGTTCTTAGGTCAATAATGCCATTCTTAACGGGGACAAGGTCAGCACTCTCCAGTGGTTTCTTAATCTTGGTCAATGTCCTAACCATTAACTTAATCTGTGGCCACTCTCTAGGCTTAATTCTCACGTCAAAAGTCTTACAGAATAGGTTAAACAAGTCATTACTAGCGGTATAGATACCCTCGTCTAAATCATAGATATAGAGTAGGCTATAGTCTGCTATATTGCTTTTACTGATAAAAGTAAACGTGACAATATCGCTTAGTATTTTAGCAACGGTGAAGGTTTGGGGCATGGCTACCTTCTCGGTAACGTCCCCTGTGGACTCGTTTACCTTTGTTTCAGTATGTTCGGTTCGCCATTCTTCACCAGCCTGAAAGATACGATTTTCAAGCTCCTTCATCGTCCTAGGGGGTTGCTCTTTCTCTCTCACCTCTAAGATTTCGCTTTCTAGATTTTTCAATTCTTCTTTTTCGATTGTTCTACCCTCTCTTTCTAAATTCTGCTCTAGCTATACTGGTAAAAGTACGGTCTAGCTCCTCGATAGGTAACGGGTCAGGCGTCACGCTATTGGCTATTTTTGTAAGCTCGTAGGCGGTCTCTAGGTCACAATCCACCCACTTATTAAAGAGCAGTCCTACAAAGCGCGTGAGTGCCACGTTACGCCCTCCCTCGTCTCCAAAACCATTGAAAAGGGTGTCTATGACCCTCATCGTGATAGAGCGTTGTCCGTTTGTTCTGGGGGTGTAAGGAGCAGCAGTAGTAGTTTTTTTGTTGAGTGGTTCAGTACTCCCCTGTGGTACTGGATAATCTAGACCGTGCTCGACAATTTTTTGATATTCTGCTGGTTCTCCAGTTGTTACTGGTAACCCTTGGAGTTGTGACCAGGTCAGACTAGCCATGTCAAAGGGGATCCCTATCTTGTCAGCAATCTCCTTCACTACCTGCTTATAGGTTGCCTCATTCATCACACTGCTAGGCTTCACCACAAGGCGAAAACGGGGGCTTTTTGGGGTGTGTTTGATGGTGGGGTATAAGATATAGGAGTAGCCAAACAAAGCGCCAGAAACAGCTTCTATGAAGCTCTCAGTCGTTTCCTCAATCTCATCATAATCAAGGAAAATCAAATCATGATACACTAAACTTTGATTACTTCTGCGATAGCTGCCATTTTTTTCTGCGATTACTTTTCCGCTTAAGCAGTAGGGCGCTGCAGTTCGTTTGTATTCCTCGATGTCTGCACCTTTTGGGACTGACATGGGTTTAAACTGTGCGATATACTCAAACGGCTCTAGTTTGCCTTTATATGGCCGAACTAGTGATCCAAATCCTCGGCTTTCATAGATGGCCATTCTATCGCCCCTTTCTCCGTTTCTTTTTCAGGCGTTTTAAGCGTTTTTGTTCCTCGTGTGTAAGAGGTTTAGGCTGCCTATCTTTATAGATTTTCATATCATGATACTTGCCGCCACCTTGGGCGGGATGTATGTTATACCTTGCCATTTTCCACCCCCAAAAATTTTAAAACTTCGCTAACCCTGTAATACGCTTTTCTAGCGTCCTCTAGCGGTGGCTTGTATCGTCTTAGTCCCGCTTTTTCCCACCGTTGCAGTGTCTTGTATTTTATATCCAGTTCGTCCATGGCTTGCTGGGCTGAAATTAACCCCGTCAAGCGTGGTTTGGTCTTCTCACGCGCTTCTAGATAGTTCTCCACAAGCTCCAGAACGCCATGAGTTAGCTCATATTCACTTTCTTTGCTGAGACTAAACATTCTGATCAGCTCCCTTCAGCAGCTCTTTATAGCTTTCTAGATCAGCTTTAATAAGCACATCTAGACGCCTTCCCTCTGTGTCATACTGAGCCTTTAGCTCCCTGATACCTGCTAGGCGTTCGGTATCGTTAGCAGGGATATAGTAGCCGTTACTTGCCCCACGTTTGGCCACAATAGGGATACCATAGCGAACGATAAGCCGGAGAATGTGATCTCGTAAAGCTCTCATCTCCAGCCCTAGCACATTGGCTATATCCCGCCCTGCGCGTGGCTCGTCCGCCCCTACGGGGATCAATCTTAAAATTCTTTCTTCAAGTTCTGTCATGGCAGGCCTCCTTGCGATATGTCTCAGCTAGGGCGTCATGTTCTGAAATGAGTTGTTTCAGAGCGTGGTTAGCTGTATGGAGTAGGGAAAAAGTTCTCTGCCCTTCCTCTGCACTAGCTAACTCTAAGACCTCTAGAATGTCCTTTAACTGTCCGCAAAGCCCTTCATAGTCGACTAGAATATCATTTGTTTTATTTGTCATCCTCTGCCCTCCATCACTTCAAGCCATTTTTCCATCTTTCTGAGTTGCCGTTTGGTAATATACCCTCGGCGTCTGTAAGCAATAGCCCAGGAGTGAAACAGCTCAGCACATACGCCAGCCAGAAAGAAAATTAGTAGTGTTAAAATTGCGCCTAGTAGTTCGCTCATGCTAATAACTCTTATCCTTTCGCGCTCATATAGGCTTTTAGTTCTTCTGGATTGTCACATTCCAGTAGCTGATATGCCACAGCGTCTAGTTCCTGATGCATTACATCCATCTGGTCATATACTTGGCTTAGAAAGTTTTTTAGGCAGCTTAATAGAACGGCTTTGTCTGGCTCGCTGTCCATGGCTAGCATAAGACTGTTAGCATATCCTTTTAGAGTATCTACTCTCGTCATAACCTTTGTAGTACGTTGGCCTTGTTCTTTGATTTGCTTTACTGTCAGAGCAACTGTTTGATATTGGTCTTGTTTTTTCATGGTATTTACCTCGCATTTTCATGTAATTAGAGTCTTTTGAATGTTTTTCTTGTCACTGGCCTCACGCTCAGACTCGCCAAAGTTTGAGAGTGTGAGAAAGTACCAGTTTTAAGAGTTGGCGCTCTCCGTATGGTCAAAATGTCCTAAATATGTTATAATTCAGTTATAAATCTTTACTAAAACCCTTTTAATAACAGCTTGCCTGCTTGTTTATTATGTTTTAGTGATAGTGTGAAAGGCTCTGCGGTGTGGTTATTGCTAAGCTTTTTTGTTGCTCTCACGCGCCTTGTGGTGCGTTTTCTTTTGGTCTGAAGACCATGGACTTAATATCCTGATAGGTCATGCCCAAGTTAATCATAGCGATAGCCATATCTTCCAAGGCTTGGTATCTGACAAGCTCGGTACTAGTCAGGCTATCGATACCTGTCAGACCGCCACGCGCTGCCATCAGTTGCTTTTTATTCATGCCGCTAGTACCTTTTAGCAAAAGATTTGTGATAGTGCTATGCGCGTGCTTTGGAGCTTCTTTCCAGCTTTCTATGCTGTCATGCAAAGTCTTGCGTTTTGGCTTCTCTAAAGCACGCTGCAGCTTAAATTTTGTTAGCTCGTCCCGCATTTCAAAGAATGCTTTGACAAGGTTTGTCTTGAACTCAACAACTTGGGGTGTGTTGTCTAAGTAAGTGATTAGTAGAGTAGCTTGTTGCTCATTTAAACGATAGACCTTTTTAGGTCGTCCTTTTCCATCCAATTTATGGATTTCAAATCCATAAAATCCAAACGCCGTAAATCGCTCTTTGTGATTTCTTAGTAGGCGTGTTACAGTGTGGTGCTGTACTCCAGCACATTCAGCGATGATCTCGCTTGTCGTGTACGGCTCTTTCTTACCGTCCATGTATACTAGTTCCATTGGTTTGCTCCTTTCTTACTCTTCTGGTGTCAGTAGCTCATCTAAGGTTACGCCCAGATATTTCGCAACTTTTAGCAAGGTTTCTGTTTCAGGGTTTTTTGTACGTTCATAGTACAAAGCTGTCAAAGTGGTTTTAGAAACACCCGTAGCTTCGTGAACGTCTGAAACTTTCTTGCGTTGCTTTGCTAAAATAATTCTAAGATTATTTTTCAAAGTTTTGCCCTCCTTGTTGTAATTCTATATTTACAACTTTGATATTTTTTTGTAAGTTTTTGTTTACGGTTTACAAAAAAACAAAATAACTGTCAAGTAATATTTACAAATCATTGAAAAAAAAAACATCGTGATGTAAAATAGGTTAGTAAGGAGAATACCTATGATAAAAACAAACTTAAAAGAATTACTCGAAAAAAATAAACTGAGTATTAACAAATTATCAATGGAAACAGGCTTATCCCGCCCAACTCTAACCTCTCTCTTAAATAACGATAGTAAAGGAATTCAGTTCGATACACTCGAAACTCTTCTGGATTTCTTCAATATTCCTATTTCAGATTTTTTCACTATTACTGACAGAGAGATATTATTTTATTTTCAGGAAGTATTAAACTTTGATAACTTAGAAACAGTAGAAAATTCAACGATTCATAATAGTCAAAATGATGACGGTTCTGTAAATATAAAACCTAGTGAAGCTTTTTTATATAATTGCCAAGTGGTAGATCACCAAAACAAAACAAAACCGTTCTCTCTTATAGTGTCTCCGATAGAACAAGAAAAGAAATTGCTAATAATAAACCTAGCTTTTTTTAGAGCTAATCAACAAAATAAAGCTGAAGATACTTCTGATATAAATAAATTTCTCTCAAGGCTCAATAATGAAGCGATTATAAATTTAATTCAAAGCGTTATATCAAATTGGTTAAAATATTACACAAAAATAAACGAACTTGATTTATTCTTAAATTCAATGGTGTTTGTAGAGATTGTTGTTTTTGGGTTTAAAACCAGGATACCTGTAGTTGTTGATATTCATAAAGAGAATACAATTGTAAAATTGTCTTTTGAAACATATATAAAAAACTCACCTAGAGTTGGGGACGATGTCTTTAGTTCTAAAATTTCTTTTATTAATGCAAAGGAAGACTAATCCACTTACCACAATGTCCAACAATCCTGGAGCGCGTGATTTCTCGGCGTTCGCTCGGAGTTCAGCAAATCAAACATCTAAAAAATCTAATTTTTAAAACGCCAACAGAAAGGAAGCCATGAACGAATTACAATTTTTAATCTATTCAGCAGATAACAACCAAGAAACAGCTAGCGTAATTATCCGCGGTGAAACTATCTGGGCTAGTCAGAAAGAAATGGCTCGCTTGTTTGATGTCGGTGTTCCTGCAATTAGTAAGCACTTAAAAAACATCTTTGAAGAGGGGGAATTAGACGAAGATACAGTTATTTCCAAAATGGAAACAACTGCGACCGATGGTAAGAACTACTTGGTCACTTACTACAACCTTGACGCCATTATCTCCGTAGGTTATCGGGTCAACTCTCAAAAAGCCACGCGGTTTAGACAGTGGTCTACTTCCGTTTTGCGCGAATATATGCTAAAAGGCTTCGCTATGGATGATGACCGTCTAAAACAAGGTGAGAACCTTCTGGAAAAAGACTATTTCCGTGAGCTCTTGGAGCGCGTGCGCTCTATCCGAGTTAGTGAGCGAAAAAGCCACAAAATTTCGACAACATGGGGGTGAGCATATGATACAAGTAGAATTTCAGAATATCCCCCAATCTTAAATACAATAAATAAGTATAATATTCTAAAAAGGAGTAATAATTATGGGAGCAACATCTATATCCGTTCGAAAAACAACTAATTTCGATATCCCAAACGGAATCACAGAAATTAAAAAAGCCAATGTTACCATTGGCTCTATAAAAACGACTGACAGTACATTAACTGTAGAGAATAAAACTTTCAAAAAATATATCGGTTCTTATACTAAAACAATAGATGATGAAATATTAGTCTATAATTCAGATGCTGATGAGTATCAACAATATGATAATTATCAAAAAGCTTTTGAATTTGATATCTTTTACTCGAGTAATGACCAATTATTATTTTTAAGTACCACGACACCTATCGCAAAAAAATTTCTAAAAGAATTAAAGAAAAATTCTAACCTTGATATTGATTACTCTTCATTAAAATTTGACTTGAAAAAAATTTCAGATTTAATGCCTCAAACAAAAGGGGTCAGTTTTAATAGTACTGATGAAGGAGTTACAAGTAAGTCTTTCTCAGGAGATGAAGTAGATGTTAATGATGAAGCTGTTGAAGCGCTAGAAAATGATGAAGCAACTAAGATTATAGGCACTCTGGATATTTTAGGGAAATCACGCACAATTATGCTCACCCAATCTGGTACCATATTATCGTTTACATCGTTAATAGATATTGATAAGGAGTTCCCTATGCTAGAATTTTCAATCGCTACTTTAATCAAAATAGGAATGTTATGACAATTTTGATAGCGGTATATATTCCTTTATTAGCTTTTCGATGTCTTGATAATTATCAGAAGTAGCATATATTTTATTCAAACTAGTTTGTACTTTTAAATTATCATCACTAAAATTTAGATTAAATTGTTCAACTTTTACTTTACCAACGTGTCTTACAGTTAGCCGATAAAAAGGACTATAATTCTTATTTTTATCAGAATTTATCGTCACATCATAACGTTCCTTTATATTTCCATCTGTTGCAAATTTGGAAAAGAAATCATTGCGAATTTTTAAAAATGATTTCCAGAATTGGTCGACATCTCTATATGCTATTTGATATTCACATTTTATTGTAAGACATCGCCTATTGGAATCTTGTTTTGTGCTTATAACTAAGTCATTACGTACCCCACTGCCGCTCTCTATAGTAAAATATAGATCTTCATGAGTTCTCTTTACAAAAGCTTCAACAATCTTATATTCAAGAGTAGACAGTAATTCTCTTACATGAGTCTCCAATTCAGTAATTGATTTTTTGTCCTCTACATACTTATAACTTTTAGCAGTGAAACTAACCGTTTTTAAAAAGAAAAAAGCACGTAATTTATTCCAATGTATATAAATCAAGTCTACTTCAGTATATAAAGCTGTTATAATTGGCACGATCCCTATGAAATTAACTAAATTGATAGCTCCGGGCGAATTAATTGCAACCCAAAAATTATATATCGTCCATATTAAAGAAATTGCAATCAGAGTGACTTTAAATAGTTTCATAGCTTTCTCCTAGATATTTTATTGATTATATTATAACACTTACATTAAAAAAAAGCCCACCACTCTCTCCGACCAAAGTTAGAGTGATGGACTAAGTTGTATAAGAAAGATTGCCAACGTGACAAGTTTTTCTTGGCCCTACTTTACCAAGAAATGAGGTGAAATACAATTTAGATAGAGAAATTAAATAATTAAAGAATATTGAAAAACATCTGAATTTTAACAAAAAACTTACGAAAAATGTTTGGATGTTAGAGTAATAAGTAAAACAAGGATTGTAAAACTCAATCTATAGAAAAACGAATCAAGCACCTATCGGATGAATAGTCTCATACCCTCACAATCTCATTTTATGACCTAGATTATTCACCTAAAATATGCCACGTTTTAAAACGCAATATAAGCCCGTTTAAGCGCGTGTTTTCTTTTCTGGTATATTTGATCGTTCAACTCGTTAAAATCGAAAATAGAGGGGGTCTCGTACCTCCCGGCATGATTTAAACCACAATCTAAAATCTTTTTAATAACAGCTTGCCTGCTGATGGAAAGGTATATCATGAAAATAACAGAAGTCAAAAAGAAAGACGGTAGCAACGTGTACCGCGCAAGTGTCTATCTGGGAGTGGATCAGGTAACAGGGAAGAAAGTAAAGACCAGTATCACTGGACGGACAAGAAAAGAGGTCAAGAGCAAAGCCCAGCACGCGCAGCTTGACTTTAAGGCGAACGGGTCAACGGTTCATAAAACTGTGCGGGTGAAGAATTATCAAGAATTGGCTGAACTGTGGCTAGAAAGTTACCGGCTGACTGTCAAACCACAAACCTTCATAGCGACAGAAAGAATGGTGAATAGCCACTTAATCCCAGTTTTTGGAAAGATGAAGCTGGATAAGCTGGCCGCTAGTTATATCCAGAGTTTCATCAATGACTTATCAAGTCGCTTGGTTCACTTTGGCGTGGTTCACTCGATAAATAGCCGTATCTTAAAATATGGCGTTTCACTGCAGCTCTTGCCATTCAACCCAGGGAGGGATATTATCCTGCCCAGGAAGCCAAAGCGAGAGAGTAAAGCAATCAAGTTTATCGCTCCGGAGGACTTGAAGTCTCTTTTAGGTTATATGGAGAAGTTAGCATTCAAAAAATACAGTCATTATTTTGATTATGTGCTGTATAGCCTACTGCTTGCGACTGGCTGTCGCTTTGGTGAAGCAGTGGCTCTGGAGTGGTCTGATATTGACTTGGAGAATGCGACTATCAGCATATCAAAGAATTATAATAGGCTGGTGGATCTAGTAGGTCCGCCTAAAAGTAAAGCAGGGGTCAGAGTGATTAGTATTGACCGGAAAACAGTCAATATGCTTAAGCTGTACAAAAATAGGCAGCGGCAATTATTCGTAGAAGATGGGGCGCGTGCTCCGTCTGTAGTATTTGCTATCCCGACTAAGCAATATCAGAATATGGCTACAAGGCAAGATTCTCTGGATAGGCGTTGCAAAGAAATTGGAATACCCCGCTTTACCTTCCACGCTTTCCGCCACACTCACGCTAGTTTATTGCTAAATGCTGGTATCAGCTATAAAGAATTACAATACCGGTTAGGCCATGCTACCTTGGCTATGACTATGGATATCTATGGACACATATCCAAGGACAAAGAAAAAGAGGCTGTTTCATATTACGAAAAAGCCATAAATGGTCTGTAAGTCCACAAAAAGGTGAACAAATTTAAAAACCACCTCATTTCAGAGGTTCACAAACCTTATCAAATCAAGGTTTATAGACGATAAAGGAGAAAACCATGACATTTGATGAAATTTTACCAGGCCTTAAGGCCAAGAAAAAATATGTACGTACAGGCTGGGGTGGGGCAGAGAACTACGTCCAGCTCTTTGACACGATTGAGCAGAATGGGGTGGCTCTTGAAGTGACACCTTATTTCCTCATCAATGTTTCAGGCGAAGGGGAGGGCTTCTCCATGTGGAGTCCGACTCCTTGTGATGTGCTGGCGACAGATTGGGTGGAAGTGAATGACTAAGACGGTACTAGTTACGGGAGCTAGCTCTGGCATCGGCCGAGCTCAGGCTCTGACCTTCTTGGAAAATGGCTACCGTGTCTACGGGGTGGATAAGGATGAAAATCCCGGCTTTCTAAATGAGCTGCGTTTTATTAAGCTGGATTTGACAGGGGATTTGACACCGCTCTTCACCAGCTTACTCGAGGTGGATATTCTCTGCAATACAGCAGGTGTTTTGGACGATTATCGTCCCCTGCACGATACCAGCGACGAGGACTGGGAGCAGCTTTTTGCGCTGAATCTGACCGCTACCATGAAAATCACTCGCTTTTATCTGCAGAAGATGCTGGAGAAAAAGTCTGGCATCATCATTAATATGTGCTCGATTGCCAGTTTTCTGGCTGGTGGCGGCGGTGCTGCCTATACAGCCTCCAAGCATGCTCTAGCTGGCCTGACCAAGCAGATAGCCCTGGACTATGCGGATCAAAATATCCAAGTCTTTGGCCTGGCACCAGGCGCTGTTAAGACAGCCATGACTGCCGCAGATTTTGAGCCAGGCGGGCTGGCAGATTGGGTTGCTGAGGAAACGCCGATCAAGCGCTGGCTGAACCCTCAAGAAGTAGCTGATATCAGCCTCTTTCTGGCAAGCGGTAAGGCAGCTGCTATGCAGGGCGAGATTATCAAAATCGACGGCGGCTGGAGTTTGAAATAGGAGATTTACTGAGTTTGGGGACATCATCCGTGGCAATCTACTACAAAAGAGAAGATAAATTTAAGGGTATCGGATGAAGATTAACAGGTCTTAGCATAAAAATAAATATTTTTTGTAACTTTTATAGATAAAAATAAAAGAATTTCTAGCAGAATTGCTTGAATTGTGATACAATAAAGCGATTTGTGAAAGGAAATGATTGAATGAGTGAAACTGAGTTGAAAAACAACGAAAAAACAGAAAAGAACGGGATGAAACGTGGCTTACAAAATCGGCATGTTCAGATTATAGCCATTGCTGGAACCATTGGTACGGGTCTTTTCTTGGGGGCGGGTCGCTCGATTAGTTTGACGGGTCCATCCATTATCTTGATTTACATGCTGACGGGCCTTTTCATGTATCTGATGATGCGGGCGATTGGGGAAATGCTTTACTACGACCCTGACCAGCATACCTTTATCAACTTTATTACCAAATATTTGGGAACTGGCTGGGGGTATTTTTCTGGTTGGTCCTACTGGATTTCTCTGATTTTTATCGGAATGGCTGAGATTACGGCTGTTGCCCAGTATGTGCAGTACTGGTTTCCTGACTGGCCAGCTTGGATGATTCAGCTTGTCTTTCTAGCCCTTCTTAGCTTGGTCAATCTGATAGCGGTTCGAGTCTTCGGCGAGGTCGAATTTTGGTTTGCGATGATAAAGATTGTGGCTATCATAGCCTTGATTGCAACGGCTATCTTTATGGTATTGACAGGCTTTAAAACGCCTCACGGTGTAGCTAGTCTTGGGAATATCGGCCGAGGTTTTCAGCTTTTCCCTAATGGCTTTGTAAGTTTTGTCATGGCTTTCCAGATGGTCTTCTTTGCCTATCAGGCCATTGAATTTATCGGGATTACCACTTCTGAAACGGCTAATCCACGGGCAGTCTTGCCAAAGGCCATCAAAGAAATTCCTTTGCGGATTGTCTTGTTTTACGGGGGCTCTCTCCTTGCTATTATGGCCATCATTCCTTGGGAAAAACTGGCAACGGCTGACTCTCCCTTTGTTATTGTTTTTAAGTTAGCTGGTCTCAAATGGGCGGCAGCCTTGATTAACTTCGTGGTTCTGACCTCAGCGGCCTCCGCACTGAACTCGACCCTCTACTCAACAGGCCGCCATTTATATCAGATTGCCCACGATACGCCAAATCGTTTCCTAAAGAAAATAGGAGCTGGGAAGCTGTCACGACAAAATGTTCCGCAGAATGCGATTTTGGCTTCGGCGGCTGTCATTGCCTTTGCAGCCTTTATCAAGATTCTGCCGGGAGTATCAGATTCCTTTGCCCTGATTACGGCTTCTTCATCTGGTGTCTACATCGCCATTTATGGTCTGACTATGCTGGCCCACCTCAAATATCGCAAGTCACCAGATTTTATGGAAGATGGTTATCTCATGCCAGCCTACAAGTTTCTCAATCACTTGACTATGCTCTTCTTTGCCTTTGTCTTTGTTACTCTTTTCTTACAAAAGTCAACGGTAGTGGGAGCAATAGGATCAGCTGTCTGGATCATCGTTTTTGGTCTTTACAGCCAGTTTAAATTCAGAAAATAAACAAAGCTTTTTAGGAAGCAGCACATTTTCTCTCAGTCTAAGTGGCTGAGAGATTTTCTTTTTCTTGTCTCATTGGCTGTTTGGGGTATAGGTATTTGGTCGAGAAAATGGTATAATGAAGAAAGAAATAATGTAAAACGAGGCTGAAATGTTAAATATTCAAGAAATTAAGAAAAATGCTGGCGGTTTGCAGTTTGATCAAGAATTTGATTTGGCGCAAGAGCTACAAGAGCGTAATCGTGAAGTGTTAGATATCCAGAAGATCGTGGCTAGAGGTCAGGCTCAGTATGAAAATGGGCTTTATTTTTTGGATTACACTTTGACCTACCAGATTACCCTCGCTTCTAGTCGCAGTATGGCTCCAGTTGACATAGTGGAAGACTACATGGTTCATGAAGTCTTTGCCTCTGTCGAAGATGGCTCAGTGCAAAAAGATTTGCTGGAAGATGATTTGGTTCTGCCATTTGAGGGGGATACGATCGATTTGGCAGCAAGTGTGGCGGACAATATTTTGCTCCATATTCCGCTGAAAGTTTTGACTCCTGGAGAGGAAGCTGGTGAGACCATGCCTATGGGAATTGACTGGCAGGTGCTGACGGAGGAAGACTATCAAAAGCAGCAAATGGAAAAGAAAGAAGCCAATAGTCCTTTTGCCAGCCTTCAAGGTTTATTTGATGAATAAAAGCGTCTAAACTCTAGCAGGATTCTAGAGGATTATCAAGGAAATCTCTTTGAATCTTCTTGAAATATGAGCGCAATTTTGTTACACTAGATAGAAAGATTGTGAAGGAGATATGATGGCAGAACGAGGCTTATTAATTGTCTTTTCTGGCCCCTCAGGCGTTGGAAAAGGAACAGTAAGACGGGAGATTTTTGAGAGTACGGACAATCAGTTTCAGTATTCTGTATCTATGACGACTCGTCCGCAGCGTCCTGGAGAAGTTGATGGTGTTGATTATTTCTTTCGCACTCGCGAAGAGTTTGAGGAGTTGATCCGTCAAGGGCAGATGCTCGAGTATGCAGAGTATGTCGGCAATTATTATGGGACTCCACTCACTTATGTCAATGAGACCTTGGATAAGGGTATAGATGTTTTCTTGGAAATCGAAGTTCAAGGAGCACTCCAAGTCAAGAAAAAAGTGCCCGATGCTGTGTTTATCTTTCTGACTCCGCCAGACTTGGAAGAGCTGAAAGACCGTTTGGTTGGTCGTGGTACAGACAGTGCAGATGTTATTGCTCAGCGAATTGAGAAAGCAAAAGAAGAAATTGCCTTGATGCGAGAGTATGACTACGCTATTGTCAATGACCAAGTGCCTTTGGCAGCTGAACGTGTGAAACGTGTGATTGAAGCTGAGCATTTTCGTGTGGACCGTGTCATCGGCCACTACCAAGACATGCTTCCTAAGGATGAAGCAGTCGTCCGTTAATAAAGTTAGAAATTAGGTAAATAATTATGATGTTAAAACCGTCTATTGATACCTTGTTGGACAAGGTACCGTCAAAATATTCTTTGGTTATTTTAGAAGCCAAGCGTGCCCATGAGCTAGAGGCTGGTGCTAAGCCAACTCAGGATTTCAAGTCAGTGAAATCAACGTTACGCGCTTTGGAAGAAATTGAATCTGGTAATGTTGTGATTCACCCAGATCCAGAAGGAAAACGCGAAGCAGTTCGCCGTCGTGCGGAAGAAGAACGTCTGCGCAAAGAAGAAGAAGAGCGCAAGATCAAAGAACAAATTGCCAAAGAAAAAGAAGAGGGTGAGAAAATTTAAGGTTGGGGCTACTCAATCTTATTTTTTTCTATGAATATGGCGTTTAGGGAAAGCGGGGTGAGAATGTGAAAGTTGCCAAGGTTATTGTTGATGTTCCTCTGATGCAGACGGACAAACCGTATAGCTATGCGGTTCCAGAGGAGTTTTCTGGAATGCTGGAAGCTGGGATGCGGGTGCATGTGCCTTTTGGTAAGGGCGGTCGGTTGATTCAGGGGCTGATTGTTGGCTTGGCTGATGAGAAAACTGCAGATTTGGCGGGGCATATCGGAGAATTGAAAGATATTGCTGAAGTTCTTGACTTTAGGCCGGTTCTCAATGCCGAGCAGCTCTGGTTAGCCGACCAGCTGCGACAGTCTGTCTTTTCCTATAAAATTTCCATCCTGAAGGCCATGTTGCCGAGTCTTCTTAATTCCAGCTATGACAAGCTGCTTTATCCAACGGAGCAGCTTTCAGATGAGGAGCGGCAGGCCATTTTTGGTCAGGAAGCTAGTCTTCGTTTTTCTGATTTGGACAAAAAAAGTCAGTCTAAGCTCATGCGGTTGACCCAGGCTGGTAAGATTCGCTTGGAATACCAAGCGACCGACCGTAAGCATATCAAGACAGAAACTTGGTATCAGGTGGACAGAGAGAAATTGACACAGTTCTCGCCTTCTGCCCGAGCGAAAAAGCAGCAGGAACTTCAGACTTATTTGCTGGAAAATCCGCAATCAGGTCGCCTCAAAGACTTACGCAAGTTCTTTTCGCCTGCAGCGGTCAACATTTTCTTAGAAAAGGAGCTTCTCCATACAGAGGAGAGAGAGGTCAGCCGGTCTGCGGCGCATTTCCAGAAGGAGCGACAGGATAAAAAGCTGGTTTTCAATGAGGAGCAGGCAGCTGCGGTCGCTGCGATTTGTGAAAAAATCGGTAAAGAAAAGGCTCAACCCGTTTTGCTAGAAGGAGTGACGGGGAGCGGCAAAACCGAGGTTTATCTCAAGGTCATTGAGGAGGCTCTCAACCAAGGCAAAACAGCAATCATGTTGGTGCCGGAAATTTCTTTGACTCCTCAGGTGACTGACCGTTTTATATCGCGCTTTGGCGACAAGGTGGCTATTTTGCATTCTGGTCTATCTGACGGTGAGAAGTATGATGAGTGGCGCAAGGTGGAGCGGGGAGAAGCTCAGGTCGTTGTCGGTGCGCGTTCGGCCATCTTTGCTCCGCTGACACATATCGGAGCCATCATCATTGACGAGGAGCATGAGTCCTCCTACAAGCAGGATTCCAATCCTCGCTACCATGCCAGAGATGTGGCTCTCCTGCGAGCTCAGTACAATCAAGCTGTCTTGGTGCTGGGTTCGGCGACTCCGAGTTTGGAAAGCAGAGCCAGAGCCAGCCGTGGCGTCTATGATTTTTTGCAGCTGACTAAGCGGGCCAATCCGCTGGCACAGATTCCTCAGGTTCAAGTGGTTGACTTCCGAGATTATATCGGGCAAAATGAAGCCAGTAATTTTACCCCAGTCCTGCTAGAGGCTATTCAGAATCGTCTGGATAAGGGGGAGCAGACTGTTCTCATGCTCAACAGGAGAGGCTATTCCAGCTTTGTCATGTGTCGGGAATGCGGCACGGTGGACACCTGTCCCAACTGTGATATTTCTCTGACCTTACATATGGATACCAAAACCATGAATTGCCACTACTGTGGCTTTACCAAGGACATTCCGCAAACCTGTCCTAATTGTGCTAGTCGCAGCATTCGCTACTATGGTACGGGGACGCAGAAGGCCTATGATGAGCTGACGACTCTCTTTCCACAGGCTCGCATTCTTCGGATGGATGTGGATACGACCCGTAAGAAGGGGAGCCACGAAGAAATCCTAGAGGCCTTTGGTCAGGGGCAGGCAGATATTCTGCTGGGAACTCAGATGATTGCCAAGGGCTTGGATTTTCCTAATGTGACCTTGGTCGGTGTCCTCAATGCGGATACAGCTCTAAATCTGCCAGATTTTCGCTCTTCAGAACGAACTTTTCAGCTGCTGACTCAGGTAGCCGGTCGGGCAGGTCGGGCTGAAAAAGCTGGGCAAGTTTTTATCCAGTCTTACAACCCGCATCACTATGCCATTGACTTTGCCAGAAAGCAGGACTATGAAGGCTTCTACGCTTATGAAATGGGAATTCGTCGGCAGTTGGGCTATCCGCCGTATTACTATACAGTCGGGCTGACCCTATCCCACAAGGATGAGGAAACGGTGGTCAAGAAATCTTACCAAGTCATGGATATTTTACGGAGTGGCCTGTCGGACAAGGTGCAAATTTTGGGTCCCACACCCAAACCCATTGCCCGAACCCACAATCTCTACCACTATCAGATTTTACTTAAGTATCGCTTTGAGGATGACCTACAAACCACGCTCAATCGGGTCTTGGAACTAACGCAGCAAGCGGAAAACAAGGACCTGCGGCTCAGTATTGATAACGAGCCCCAGAATTTTATCTGATGGCAAAAGTGAGCGAGAGCTGTCAGCTTTGCTCGCTTTTTTGATATAATAGAAAGAAAAATAGTCGCAGGTGGTGGGATTCTGCGACAGATTTGAGGAAATGACAGTGAAATTAATTTTTATGGGAACGCCTGACTTTTCAGCAACGGTCTTAAAAGGCCTGTTGGAGAGCGAACAATATGACATTTTAGCGGTGGTTACTCAACCAGACCGAGCGGTGGGTCGCAAAAAGGAAATCCGCATGACACCGGTCAAGGAAGTGGCTTTAGCTAATGACTTGCCAGTTTACCAACCAGAGAAGTTGGCTAAAAGTGCGGACTTGGAAGAGCTTATGAACTTGGGAGCTGACGGTATCGTGACAGCAGCCTTTGGTCAATTTCTGCCTAGTCGCTTGCTGGACAGCGTTAACTTCGCAGTGAATGTCCATGCCTCTCTCTTGCCCAAATACCGTGGCGGAGCGCCTATTCATTATGCCTTGATAAATGGCGACCAAGAAGCGGGTGTGACCATTATGGAGATGGTCAAGGAGATGGATGCTGGTGATATGATTGCCAGTCGAGCAACAGCCATTGAAGAGTCTGATAATGTCGGAACTCTCTTTGAAAAATTAGCTGTGATTGGCCGCGATCTTCTTTTAGAAGTCTTGCCAGCCTATGTAGCGGGAGAAATTCAAGCTCAGCCTCAGGATCCAGAGTTGGTAACTTTTTCACCGAATATCAGTCCAGATCAAGAGCGGATTGATTGGACAAAGACCAGTCGTCAGATTTTCAATCAGGTTCGGGGCATGAATCCTTGGCCGGTGGCCCATACCCTTTTAGCTGGTCAGCGCTTCAAGATTTACGAAGTTAGCCAAGCGGAAGGCAGTGGTCGTCCAGGTGAAATCTTGACAATCAGCAAGAAAGAATTAGTGGTCGCAGCGGGTCAGGGAGCCCTTTCTCTAAAGACGGTGCAGCCATTCGGCAAGCCCAAAATGGACATCAAGGACTTTCTCAACGGTCTAGGTCGGAGTTTAGCAGTAGGTGATGAATTTGGAAAGTAAGCAAAACAGAGCCCGAGAACTTGCTCTGCAAATTCTGGAAGAAGTCTTTGAAGAGGGAGCTTATTCCAATATTGCCCTCAATAAGGCTCTGAAACAGAGTGCTCTCAGTTCAGCTGATAAAAGCTTGGTCACTGAGCTGGTCTATGGAACGGTCGCTCGCAAAATTAGTCTGGAATGGCAGCTGGCTCATTGGGTGGAGGACAGAGACAAGCTAGATGCTTGGCTTTATATCCTGCTTGAGCTCAGCCTTTATCAGATGCTCTATCTGGATAAAATCCCCCAGCATGCTGTCGTCAATGAAGCTGTTGAGATTGCAAAAGGCCGCAAGCGTGGCAGTGAAAAATATGTCAATGCCATCCTGCGGAAAATCGAGCGGGAAGGCGCAGCTGATCCGACCAGTATCAACCGCAAGAACAAGCGCTACTCAGTCCAGTATTCTCTGCCGGTCTGGCTGGTCAAGGTTTTGATTGACGAATACGGGGAAGAACGCGCGGAAGCCATCTTTGCTAGTCTCTTTGAGCGCAACAAGGCTAGCATTCGAGTGACGGATTTGGCTCGAAAGGAAGAAATTAAAGCAGTTTTGGGTGCGGACGATTCGCTCTTAGCTCCTTCAGCCTTGGTCAAGAAGCAAGGCCATTTTGCTGGTCATGAGTTCTTTGAAAAAGGCTTGATCACTATTCAAGACGAGTCTAGCCAGCTGGTTGCTCCGACTCTACAAATTGAAGGGAATGAGCAGATTTTGGATGCCTGCAGTGCGCCGGGTGGCAAGGCAGTGCACATGGCTTCCTACCTGACGACTGGTCAAATTATAGCCTTGGATCTTTACGACCATAAGCTGGACTTGATTCGTCAAAATGCAGAACGTCTGGGCTTGGCAGATAAAATTACCGCTAAAAAGCTAGATGCGACCAAGGTGTTTGAGACTTTTGGTCCAGATGCCTTCGACAAGATTTTGGTGGATGCCCCCTGCTCGGGAATTGGTCTGATTCGCCGCAAACCAGACATTAAGTACAATAAGGAAAACGCCGATTTTGAAAATTTACAAAAAATTCAGCTGGATATATTAGACAGCGTTTGTCAAAGTCTACGTAAAGGTGGTATAATAACTTATAGTACTTGCACGATTGTGTCTGCAGAGAATTTTGAAGTAGTTAAGAATTTTCTAGAAAGACATCCAAATTTTGAGCAAGTTAGACTAGAACATGAAAGAGAAGATATCGTGAAAGACGGCTGTATTTTGATTACGCCGGAATTATACGGAAGCGATGGATTTTTTATCAGTCAATTTAGGAAGATATCGGACTAAGAGGAGGAAACTGACAGTATGGAAATTTCAATATTAACAGATGTTGGTCAAAAGCGGACAAATAATCAGGATTATGCCAATCTTTTTGTAAATCGGGCTGGCAAGACCATGATTATCTTGGCTGATGGTATGGGTGGCCACAGGGCTGGCAACATTGCCAGTGAGATGGCAGTAACAGACTTAGGAGTTGCATGGGTTGATACCCAGATTGACTCAGTGAACCAAGTCCGTGAATGGTTTGCAGAGCATTTGGAACAAGAAAATCAGCGTATCCACCAATTTGGTCAGGACGAAGAATACAAGGGCATGGGCACGACGCTAGAAGCCTTAGCCATTATTGATAATCAAGCCATCTATGCTCATATTGGTGATTCTCGCATTGGCTTGATTCGTGGCGAGGAATATAGCCAATTAACCAGTGACCATTCACTTGTTAATGCTTTGCTCAAGGCTGGACAGATTACACAAGAAGAGGCGGAACGCCATCCGCAGAAGAATATTATCACTCAATCTATCGGTCAAAAAGACGAAGTGCAGCCTGACTATGGCATGATCACGTTAGAAGATGGTGATTACCTTCTGCTCAACAGTGACGGTCTGACCAATATGATTTCAGACAGCGAAATTTATGATATTGTCACCAGCGATATCAGCTTATCTGAAAAAACTGAAACCTTAATTCGCTTTGCCAACAATGCTGGAGGACTGGATAATATCACAGTTGCCCTGGTTCGTTTTGACAAGGAGGAACAGGAATGATTCAAATCGGCAAGATCTTTGCCGGGCGATACAAAATCATCAAACAGATTGGCCGTGGAGGCATGGCAGATGTCTATCTGGCGCGAGATCTGATACTTGATGGTGAGGAGGTTGCTGTAAAGGTTCTTAGAACCAATTATCAGACAGATCCTATTGCAGTTGCCCGCTTCCAAAGAGAAGCCAAAGCAATGGCGGACTTGGATCATCCTTACATTGTCCGGATTTCCGATATTGGAGAAGAAGATGGTCAGCAGTATCTGGCCATGGAATATGTGTCTGGCCTTGACCTCAAGCGCTATATCAAAGAAAATTCTCCACTTTCAAACGAAGAAGCAGTCAGAATCATGGGGCAAATCCTACTGGCTATGCGCCTGGCGCATACACGCGGGATTGTCCACCGTGACCTAAAACCACAAAATGTCCTCTTAACACCAGATGGCGATGCTAAGGTAACAGATTTTGGGATTGCCGTGGCTTTCGCAGAGACCAGCCTGACCCAGACCAATTCGATGCTGGGGTCGGTGCATTATCTTTCGCCAGAACAGGCACGGGGTTCCAAAGCCACTGTTCAGAGCGATATTTATGCCATGGGGATTATTTTCTACGAGATGCTGACAGGGCATATCCCTTATGACGGAGATAGTGCTGTGACGATTGCTTTGCAGCATTTCCAAAAGCCCCTGCCTTCAATCATCGCAGAAAATCCGAATGTTCCTCAGGCCTTGGAAAATGTGGTCATTAAGGCAACGGCTAAAAAGCTGAGCGATCGCTATCAATCTGTTGCAGAGATGTATGTTGATTTGTCCAGTAGCTTATCTTATGATCGCCGAAATGAAAAGAAACTGGTCTTTGATGATGGGGCCAAGGCGGATACTAAAACTTTGCCAAAAGTTCCTCCAATCCCTCAGTCAGCTCCAAGTCCTGTCGCAGAAGCAGTGGCTCCTAAAGCTGCAGCTGATGTGAAGAGAGAGACCTCTGTTTTAAAAGCTCCAGTTAAAAAGCCGAAAAAACGTCATTTAAGAGCTAGATACAAAGTTATGTTCTTAGCTATTCTCTTAGTTTTTGCGGCCTTCTTCTTTCTGATCTACAAGAGTCCTGTTAATACTACAGTTCCAGATGTAGCAGGTCAAACAGTGGCAGAAGCCCGTTCGACCATTACTGCTAAGGGTCTTGAGGTAGGAGAAGTCAAGGAGGACTACAGTGATAAAGTGGCGGAAGGTAAGATCATCAAGACAGATCCACCAGCTAATAGTCAACGTCGTGAAAACAGTAAAGTGGATTTGATTGTCTCCAAAGGAGCAAAAACCTTTACAGTAGAAAACTATGTCGGTAAGAAGTCCTCAGAGGCGATTGAAGATCTGAAAAGCACTTACAATATTCCTGAGAAGCTGATCAAGATCGTAGAAGAAGAAAGTTCTGATGCTGAAGAAGGAGTGGTCATCAGCCAAACCCCAGCTGCAGGCTCTTCTTATGATGTGACGTCAAATAAACAGATTACTCTAACCGTTGCTAAAACAGTGACTACCGTTCCAATGCCGGACTTTGGTCATCTCCAAGTTTCGTATGCCTATGCGCGGTCCTATCTGATAGAGATGGGAATCGCTTCGTCTCGTATTGAGCGAGTGATTGATCGCTCCGTGGAGTCCAGTCAAGCTGATTTGGTGACATCCCAGTCTCCAGCAGCTGGTCAAGGTATTAAATTGAAATCAAATACCAAGATTACTTTCTACGTAACAGACGGTACGGTAACAAGTTCTTCTAGTACAAGCGAACGTTCATCGTCGTCATCGCCTTCCAGCAGCACCACGAGTGAGAGTGAAAGTCACTCTAGCTCTTCTAGCAGCTCTACAACAGCATCAACAGACCATCAATAAGGCGTCTAGCTACAGTTATCCTATCTGGTCTATTTTAGACTTTGTAGAGAAATAGAAGTATATCCCTTGATTTTCAAGGCAGACTATGCTATAATTATCTTAGTGAATATAAAAGAGAGGCGAGGAAGTATCTTCGCCTCTTGTCTGTGAGGAGGTGCAGTCTTATCGCAACGATTGTTGAATTAGTAAGAGAAGTTATTGAGCCAGCCATCCAAGAACCCTATGAATTAGTAGATATTGAGTATGGCAAGATGGGCGGTGACTATGTTCTCAGTGTTTTTGTAGACAAGCCCGAGGGGATTACGGTCAACGATACAGCAGATTTGACCGATATTATCAGTCCTCTGTTGGACTCTATCAAGCCAGATCCTTTTCCTGACCAGTATTTTCTGGAGGTGACCAGTCCAGGCTTGGAGCGCCCGCTCAAGACCAAGGAAGCTGTGGCAGCTGCAGTCGGCAGTTATATCCATGTCAGTCTTTATAAGGCGCTGGATAAAAACAAGGTTTTTGAAGGAACTCTACTTGGATTTGAAGATGATGTCTTGCTCATGGAATATATGGATAAAACCCACAAAAAAGAAGTTGAAATTCCATATAGTCTAGTGTCAAAAGCAAGATTGGCCGTTAAATTTTAGTAACAAATCGCAATATAATGAAGAAAGGAATACTTTTGTTTCGGCAAAAGTTACATGAAGATGAGTAAAGAAATGCTAGAGGCCTTCCGTATTTTGGAAGAGGACAAAGGTATTAAAAAAGAAGATATTATCGAAGCAGTGACAGAATCCCTTCGCTCTGCTTATCGTCGTCGCTACGGTCAGGCAGACAGCGCAGCTATTGAGTTTAATGAAAAAACAGGTGATTTCCGTGTCTATACTGTCCGCGAAGTCGTGGATGAGGTCTTTGACAGCCGCTTGGAAATTAGCCTCAAGGACGCCTTGGCGATCAGTTCTGCCTATGAGTTGGGAGACAAGATCAAGTTTGAAGAAGCGCCAGCTGAATTTGGCCGGGTAGCAGCTCAATCTGCTAAGCAGACCATCATGGAAAAGATGCGCAAGCAAACTCGTGCCATCACTTACAACACCTACAAAGAACATGAAAATGAAATCATGTCAGGAACTGTGGAGCGCTTTGATAATCGCTTTATCTATGTCAATCTGGGCACTATTGAAGCGCAATTATCTAAACAAGACCAGATTCCTGGTGAGGTCTTTGCCTCTCATGACCGCATCGAAGTTTTTGTCTACAAAGTAGAAGACAATCCTCGTGGTGTCAATGTTTTCGTTAGCCGTAGTCATCCAGAAATGATCAAGCGCTTGATGGAGCAGGAAATCCCTGAAGTTTACGACGGAACTGTGGAAATCATGAGCGTGTCTCGTGAAGCGGGCGATCGGACCAAGGTAGCGGTTCGCAGCCACAATCCAAACGTAGATGCTATCGGAACCATCGTCGGACGTGGTGGTGCCAATATCAAGAAGATTACCAGCAAATTCCACCCAGCCAAATACGATGCCAAAAGTGGCCGTATGATTCCGACTGAGGAAAATATCGATGTTATCGAATGGGTTGCAGATCCAGCCGAGTACATCTACAATGCCATTGCTCCAGCAGAGGTCGATCAAGTTATCTTCCATGCAGAAGACAATAAGCGAGCTTTGGTTGTCGTACCAGATAACAAGCTTTCACTGGCTATCGGCCGTCGTGGACAAAACGTTCGCTTGGCAGCTCATTTGACTGGCTTTAGAATTGATATCAAGTCAGCCAGCGAATTTGAAGCAATGGAAGCGGCCAACGAGCTTGGTGGATTTGGCCAAGATTACGTAGCAGAAGAAGTACCAGCCGAAGTCGATGCCCTTTCAGCAGAATTTGAAGCAGAAGAGCTGGCAGATGGTACAGAAGTGGCAACTGAAATCGAACTCGAAGAAAGTGAAGCAGTAGCCGCAGAATAAGGGAGGCAGATATGGCAAAAACAAGAAAAATCCCTTTAAGAAAATCAGTTGTATCAAATGAAGTGATTGACAAGCGTGATCTGTTGCGTATCGTCAAGAATAAAGAAGGTCAGGTATTCATTGATCCGACAGGCAAGGCCAATGGGCGGGGCGCTTATATCAAGCTAGATAATGAAGAAGCTAAGCAGGCTAAGAAAAAACGGGTCTTTAACCGTAGTTTCAGTATGGAAGTAGAAGAAAGTTTCTACGACGAGCTGATTGCCTATGTCGATCACAAGGTCAAGAGAAGAGAGTTGGGTCTTGAATAAAGAAAAACTAGCAAACTTGCTGGGTTTGGCCCAGCGGGCTGGCCGCATCATTTCAGGAGAAGAATTGGTCATCAAAGCCATCCAAGAAGGAAAGGTTCATTTGATCTTTCTAGCTGAGGATGCCGGACCAAATCTGACAAAAAAAATGACTGATAAAAGCCATTATTACAAGATAGAAGTGTCAACCGTGTTTTCAACACTGGAATTAAGCACTGCGATTGGCAAGGCTCGTAAAGTAGCTGCCGTCACAGATGCTGGTTTTACAAAGAAAATGAGGTCTCTTATGCAATAGAAGAGGAGGACAAGAATTGTCTAGAATTAGATTGTACGAAATCGCAAAAGAACTGGGGAAGGAAAGTAAAGAGGTAGTAGCTCGGGCCAAGGAATTAGGTCTAGAAGTTAAAAGCCACTCGTCCAGCGTAGAGGAAGAAGCAGGTCAGCGTATAAAGGCTAGCTTCGCGACTAAAGAAGTCGCTAAGCCCCTTCCAGAAAAAGAGGTAAATTCCCAGCCAGCACCAAATAAAGTAGCTGAAAAAACAGCTGCTCCAGTCCAAAAAGAAGTGGCCCCTGTTAAAAAAGAAGAGCCAAAAGTTGCCGATGCACCAGCAGCTGAAGCTCCAGCTAAACCGGCTCCAGCTAGGCCACAAAGTCGAAATTTTAAGGCAGAGCGTGAAGCACGTGCCAAGGAACAAGCAGAGCGACGTAAACAACAACATAACCGCAAACCACAAAATTCTGACCAGAATGAAAGCAATGAGCGTGATCGTCATGACCGCAAGGCCAACAACGATCGCCAAGAGCGCCGCAATGACCGTCGTGATAATCGTGGTCAAGATGGCCGTCGGAATGGTCAGAATCATCAAGGATTTAACGGTCAAAACCGCCAACAGCCTCAAGGTCCGAAAATTGACTTTAAGGCTCGGGCAGCAGCTCTGAAAGCAGAGCAAAATGCGGAGTACGCACGTTCTAGTGAGGAGCGTTTCAAGCAGGCTCAAGCAGCTAAAGAGGCACAGGAACGTCAGAATAGACGAAAAGAGTCAGTCCAAGCAGAGACAACAACTGCTGAAGTATTTAAACCTACTCCGGCTGAAACAGTCCAACCGGCTGCTCCTGCACCAGCACAAGCTGCGGTAGATACCCGTCGTAAAAAGCAAGCTCGACCAGATAAGAAGCGCGATGATTTTGATCGCGAAGAAGAAGGTCCAAGAAAACAACAAAAGAATCGAAATAGTCAAAATCAAGTGAGAAATCAAAGAAACAGTAACTGGAATAACAATAAGAAAAATAAAAAAGGAAAAGGTAACCAGAATCAGGTTCCAAAACCTGTTACAGAACGCAAGTTCCATGAGTTGCCAAGCGAATTCGAATACACAGATGGTATGACCGTTGCGGAAATCGCAAAACGGATCAAGCGCGAGCCAGCTGAAATCGTTAAGAAGCTCTTTATGATGGGCGTGATGGCAACGCAAAACCAATCTCTTGACGGTGATACTATTGAGCTCCTCATGGTGGACTACGGTATCGAAGCTAAGAAGAAGGTAGAAGTGGATACAGCTGATATTGAGCGCTTCTTTGTCGAAGAAGGCTATATCAATCCAGATGAATTGGTAGAGCGTCCGCCGGTTGTAACTATCATGGGACACGTTGACCATGGTAAAACAACCCTCTTGGATACTCTACGTAACTCTCGCATTGCGACAGGTGAAGCGGGTGGTATCACTCAGCATATCGGTGCCTACCAGATTGAGGAAAATGGCAAGAAGATTACTTTCTTGGATACGCCTGGACACGCGGCCTTTACTTCGATGCGTGCGCGTGGTGCTTCTGTTACCGATATTACCATCTTGGTCGTAGCAGCTGATGACGGTGTTATGCCTCAGACTATTGAAGCGATCAACCACTCTAAAGCCGCTAATGTGCCAATTATTGTGGCTATCAACAAGATCGATAAGCCAGGTGCCAATCCTGAGCGCGTAATTGGTGAATTGGCTGAGCATGGTGTCATGTCTACTGCTTGGGGTGGAGATTCTGAGTTTGTTGAAATCTCTGCGAAATTCAACCAAAACATCGATGAGCTTTTGGAAACAGTTCTGCTTGTAGCAGAAATTCAAGAACTCAAGGCAGATCCGACTGTTCGTGCTATCGGTACTGTTATCGAAGCCCGTTTGGATAAAGGAAAAGGTGCAGTTGCAACCCTTCTTGTCCAACAAGGTACGCTGAATGTTCAAGATCCAATCGTTGTCGGAAATACCTTCGGACGTGTCCGTGCTATGACCAATGACTTAGGTCGTCGTGTCAAAGTGGCAGGTCCATCTACACCGGTTTCTATCACCGGTCTCAATGAAACTCCGATGGCTGGTGACCACTTTGCCGTCTATGAAGATGAAAAAGCTGCGCGTGCAGCTGGTGAAGAACGTGCTAAACGTGCCCTTCTCAAGCAACGTCAAGCTACTCATCGTGTCAGTCTGGAAAATCTCTTTGATACCCTCAAAGCCGGTGAAGTTAAGTCTGTTAACGTCATTATCAAAGCCGATGTACAAGGTTCTGTAGAAGCCTTGGCTGCTTCCTTGCAGAAGATTGAAGTGGAAGGCGTTAAGATTACCATTGTCCACTCAGCAGTTGGTGCTATCAATGAATCCGATGTAACTTTGGCAGAAGCTTCAAATGCCTTTATCATTGGATTTAACGTTCGCCCTACACCGCAAGCTCGCCAGCAAGCAGAAGCTGATGATGTAGAAATCCGTCTTCACAGCATTATCTATAAGGTTATCGAAGAAATGGAAGATGCCATGAAAGGAATGCTGGATCCAGAATACCAAGAGAAAATCATCGGGGAAGCCCTTATCCGCGAAACCTTCAAGGTTTCCAAGGTTGGTACTATCGGTGGATTCATGGTTATCAACGGTAAAGTTACGCGTGATTCCAAGGTTCGTGTCATCCGTGACGGCGTCGTAATTTACGATGGTCAGTTGGCTAGCTTGAAGCACTTCAAGGATGATGTCAAAGAAATCACTAACGGCCGCGAAGGTGGTCTCATGATTGATGGCTACAACGATATCCAAGTGGATGATACGATTGAAGCCTACATCATGGAAGAAATTAAGAAGTAAAAGAAATCCGTCGAAAACTCTCAGTGAAAAGCATATTTGATGGAAGTCGATACTTCTAGTCCAAGTTCCTTTTTCGCAAAGAGCTTAGAGCGAATTTCATTCAACTAAAACTAAACATATGAGACTGGGACAGAAATCGGTAATTCGTTAGAATTCGATTTCGTCGTCCCACCTCCGCACAGTTGAGTAGGGCTGTAAAAGCTGATGAAATCAGCCTAGTAGAGCCCACTCAACCACTGCGTCTTGCTCGACAATCCAAAGACAATTGAGAGGCTAGGACTTTTGTCCCAGCCTCATATTGCAGAAGAAAAAATTTAGAAAGGAAATCCTATGGCAAATCATTTTCGTACCGACCGTGTAGGAATGGAAATCAAGCGCGAAGTCAATGAGATTTTGCAAAAGAAAGTCCGTGATCCACGTGTCCAAGGTGTGACCATTACCGATGTCCAAATGCTGGGCGATCTGTCTATGGCCAAGGTCTACTATAGCATCATGAGTGACTTGGCTTCGGATAATCAAAAGGCACAGCTAGGCTTGGAAAAGGCAACCGGCACCATTAAGCGTGAACTGGGCCGAAACCTCAAGATGTATAAGATTCCAGATTTGACTTTCGTCAAAGATGAGTCTATTGAGTACGGTAACAAGATTGATCAGATGCTCCTCAATTTAGAAAAACATTAATGAAAAGAGTGAGATGGGGCAGTGTTTACGAGTCCTGTCTCATTTTTATTTTTGAAAAGACTTTTAAAAAGTTTTGAAAAAAAGGTGTTGACAAGAGGAGATTATCCTGTTATACTAGTAAAGTACTCAATCGCGGGGATGGCGGAATTGGCAGACGCGCAGGACTAAGGATCCTGTGACCGCTTT